>ERZ773187.1650-NODE-1650-length-16212-cov-2.891069_pt1 | contig 16212 bp, 28 predicted proteins | sample MGYA00511242_ERZ773187 | MGnify/ENA primary metagenome ERZ773187 (study PRJEB29015, sample SAMEA2737744) | human gut metagenome | biome: human gut; feature: human-associated habitat; material: faeces | place: China | collected 2012 ... | reverse complement strand
ACGCCCTCCCCCGGCATATACCCCGATTGTTAACACGCCAGTGTTACCAACCCCGACCTTCTGAAGAAGATCGCTCATGATCTGAAGATGAAGTTCGTGAGTCTCTTCGTCAACACGGCGATATTTCAGCGGATGTGCAAAGCCAGTGATCCGGTGACCATCGAAAATCACTGAGTTTTTGGCTGGGTCGTATGCGAACGGAGCCAAAGATTGAGTTGTTATTTTAGTTTCCATTATCTCTCCTATCGGACGAACATTCGCCCTTGTTCAAAATAACCATTCTTAATGCCACGAGGGGCAGAAAGACATTTTACAGCCTCCTTGCCGCACTGGCAAGGGGCAGTCTCACGCTCGGCAATCTTACGGTTCTTATCGAACTCAGCGCCGCAGCTTTGGCACTTGTAAGAATACGTCGGCATTACTTGTCGGTCTCCAGGATCTTACGCTCGGTAGCCAGATCGCGGTTTTCCGCCAGGTAGTTCTCAAATTTGCTCGGGTAGCGGGCCTTCAGCTTACGGATAACACGATCCTGCTCCGCATCGAAGTCGGTATCCAGAGCATCCATCGCCAGTGCCAGATACCACAGCAGGTCACCCATTTCTTCCTTCAGGTTGGTCTTGTCCAGCGGCTTGCCGTAGAACAGAGACTTCTTCAGGGCATCTTGGAACTCAGCCGCCTCGGTAACCAAGCCCATAGAGGCATGGATGAGTCGCGGGCCAACGTTGTCCAGATAGAAATTGTGGGACTCGGTACGAATGGCATCTTTAATAAACTGGGACATCAACTTCTCCTTTTCTGTTTCAGTGGGGCCATTATACATGACCCCGTTACACTGTCAACGATTTTCGTAAAACTTTTTGGCTCTGTCACGACGTTTTTTGTCACGAGCCTCCTTCTCGATCCGGTTGGCCTCGTTCCATTTGCGCCAACGTTCACGTTGAACGGCATGGGCAACTTTGTAGACACGATTTTTCTCGTGCTGGTTCATCCAATCCAAATCGCCTTCTACAATGGCACATTCATGGAAACTATCCCAGTACAAGAAAGTCTTCGCCAAGCGCTCGGTATCCAAGATAACATACTTTGCCAACTGGCAACGCTTACGATCGTCAGACGACAAATTGTCATAGACGTCCAAGATCTTCTTCTCTCGGATCAAATCCATAATTAGTGTCACCGGGGGCCGGGTGGCGCGCCGAGGAGTTACGTACTTCTCCCATGCCCACACCAGAACCAGAAGAATAAACAAACCTGTTCCGACCCAGAACCCTGTCATTCCAGTTCCTCCGCAATTGCCCTCAGCAGATCCAGCAGGGAGTCAGACGCTTCGATCACTTCTTCCAGGCTGTTCGCCACGGTCTTGTCCATACGGATCTCCACGAACTTGTAGTTCAGCCGAGGTAAGAACAGAGACTGAAGCTCTTTGGTTTCGGACTTCGTGATGTCATTGGCCTTGATCGTAATGATCTGCCCCATGAAATACTCGCCCGGCTTCTTCCTCAACGCATCGGTAAGCCCGGAACCAACACCAACTTCAAGAAGGCCGTCGCGAGTCTGGCAGATCAGCGATCCTACTAATGTAGGGTCTTTCTTGTGCGGGGTCACCCCGACAACAACGAGATCCACATCGAACTCGTTCTTCAACTTGACGCCTTTCTTCGTCTTGTTGTCTCCCCACGGCATCTTCGCCTCTTTGAGGACCGTACCTTCCTTCTTCTGCTTACGCATTTCGATGAAGTGGTCGATGGCCTCTTTCAGGCTGTTGATCTTACGACCGATAACCATACGGAAGCTATACGGAAGATCAACCTCCTTGACCAGAAGGTCAGCCTCTTCACGACGTTCCACATAGTCGGTCTTGGACTTACGTGCGATGTATTCCTCCATCGTCACGATATCCCAGATCACCAGGCAAACGCGGTCTCGGTCGATATCTTCCGGATCTTGGTTCAGGTAACCGTTGCCTTCGGCACGTTCCATGAAGCCGTTCGGTGCGGTATCGTCGATCACCAGGCCCTCGCCGTGAGCAACAAAGGCCCCACGGCTTTCAGCAGCCTCCATCAACTTTTTCTCGACATCCGCCGGAGCGCGGAAGTTCAGTTCTTTGCCGGATCGAGATCGGTAGATAACCTGCTCAGGCCACACCATGATATCGGCATACAGGCCGTCCATCTTCTCATCAGAGAACGCACCCTTGTAGTTGAACTTACGCAAAAGATCCTCTTTAAACAGGGTGTAGCTTTGGTACGGCGGCTCCGTGATCAGATCCTTCCACACCTTGTTGGTCAGTGTCGTCTGAATACCACACTCCAGATCCCGGTTGATCACACGCAGCAGTGTGCCCGGCTCTGCACACAGGCCAACCAACTGTTCCATGTACGACTTGGCGTCGTCCCCAGTGAAGCGGCGGGACGCGATATTCTCGACCAGATCGTTGATAGAATCCCCCAGCGGGCGCAGTCCAACGCTATCTTTATACATGCTCTTCATGCCACGGATAAAGAAATTCAGTTCTTTGGAATACGCGACTTGGAAGACTTGTTTAAGGCCGTCATTATCCGCATTGGCTCGCAAGATCGCTTCCTTCTCCTTCAGGGATCGGGTTGCCGCCAGTTCTGCGAGGATGCTAGTTACATTGCTCATTTCTTCTCCTTCAGTTTTCCGCACATTGCGCCTTCAACATAATCCGGGTTTTCCCGGAAAAATTCCTCATTCTTCCTGATCAGTGCTGGGAGCCAACCTTTGAGTTGTTCTCTCGCCCTGACCGATCGGTAATAGATTTCGAAATTCTGACGCTTCAGCTCATCCTCGATCTCCTTTACGGTTCTTACCACGGCTACCTCCAGACAATGCCACAATTGTAATCCCGGCGAGAAGTGCCCCGCCGGAAACCAAGAATACCGCAAGGAACCGGATCGCGTCAAGCATTATCTGGAGACCAAAGCAGAACAGAGTCTTCCACCTGGAAATCCCATCCGTCACAAATACCTGATTCCCAGTCAGTGCTGGCATGATAACTGCACGTCCAGCGATAAACGCCCGGGTCCTTGTCGTCAACTTCCGGCGGCAAACCGAGATACTCGGCCTCCGGCCCGTTTTCGAGGAAAGCATGATGGATGTTCGGAGTTTCCAGAACCGTCACCTTTCCGGCATAATCAACCGCCACTATCCACACACTTCCGTGAGGAGAGTCGTACTCAGGCCCCTCATCCTCGACGAGGATCTGTAGATCTTCCGCTACCGGAGGTTTCAGGCACTTTTCGATCCCGGCATCCAACCACTTCTCTGATAAACTCTTACCCACGAACCCACCCCTTTTTCTTCATGTGTCCCTCCGCCGATGGCCAAATATTATCAACCATTGCCTTCAGGACGTCATGATCCATGCTGTCATGTGCGTAGGTATCATACAACTCCTCTAAGCTCGCAAGGAGTTCCTTTTGGTCATGCAACTCCAGGAAATCCCGGATCTTTTGCACACGAACACTACGTTTGCATTCTTCGCAGTCACACATCAATTCCCTCCACGACACGAAGTCTTTCTGCCAGGACCCACGTCCCACCTTGGGACTCCGGCCTCTGGAATGTGGTGATGCCCTGAACTTCCACCTTGTACCACTTTCGAACTTCACCTGACTTCAGGTCTGTCTTCAAGTGAGGTGCTACAGGGGCCAGTGTACAGTGCCAGCCGGGCCGTAAGGCGAACCCCTTGGTTGGGTGGCTCTCTGCTTCCATCCACTCACCCGGGACCACCACGAGCGGCCTATTGATAAATAGAGGCCCTATCGTACCATCCTTCCGGACACGAAACAACTTGTATGCGATAATTGTCTCTGTCATCCAGTATGCTCCAGTACCAAGAGGTGTTTGCACTTCTTGTTATGGGACCAGCCGAGGAGCGCCATATCCATCCACGCAACCTGATCCGGGTCCCCGACAACCGTAAAGTGCATATTGTCACAGTTTTGCTTCACCTTAACAACCTCAAGATCAACATTTGCCTTCCACATCTTCTCTTCCAAGAAGACAATTTGGGAATTTAGATCAACGCACCACTTGTAAAACCTCGGCTTTTCCTGCGGCAGGTGGATCTCCTCCATCCGGTCAACTACACCATCACTGAATTTCAGGGTCATTACTTCTCCTTCATACCTGCCCGGCATTCTGGACAATACCAAACACCCAGGCCGGGGCATTCTGGGTCTTCGACGTAGTTATCCGGTTTGTTCGAAAGAGTTACAGATTGGCCTATCGAAGCCCCCGGGATTTTATAGAAACAGATGTGGGGGCCGACACCATAATGGGGGAATCCTCCACCAGCGCATGTGTCACACATTGCGCTTTCCTCGCGGGTGCATGTCCATATCTACCGCCAAGAAGGGGTTCTTACGCGCCCACCGCTCTTCTTTCGTCTCTAACCCGTCGTTGAGGTATAGCAACAGCCAACGACCCAGAACGATAGCCAATACAATAATCACACCAAAAGCCACCAAATCCAACTCACGCTGGTTCAATCCAAAGGCTACGATATCATTCACACATTGTTTCATGATTTTCTCCCGCACAGTGCTTTAATGAAGACTGTCAAGATACAGACCGCTGTAACATAGACACTCACACAAACCATTATTTTCATAAATTCTATCATCAAATCATCTCCATCGTAATCAGTACATTTTCAAGATCGTCAGCGTCAAGCTGGAGTTCAGGCTTCATACTATCTTCCACACGGTGATAAATCAAGCCCTTTTCCACATATTTGATCATCACATCATAATATTTTCCCAACAAGGTGTCCCATCCACACTCGTAGACAGATACCATGCAGACTTTCAGGCCAGCTTTCGCTGAGTGCCACGCTTCACGCACAGCTTCCAAGTGTGCTAATTCCAATTCATCAATTTTATTACGTTTCTTATTCGATAACATTCTATATCACTCTCGTCTGGGTGTCTCGTTTTGATGTGCTCATTCTATGATCCAATGATCCTCCTGTCAATACTTTAAATTTTAATTTTTTCATGTAAGATCTATATAAAGATCTACAAGATCAATAGAAATCTCCTATTGTTTTCTTGTTTTTAATAATTATTATGAATGAATATGAATAATAATTATAAGATAAATAATTTATGAGTGGAACGAATAAATTATAAGATTAATAAACCGGACCCGGAGGGCGAGCGTAGCGAGGGTTTATAGGTTTTATTATTACTTCGTGTGTCTTTCAGGGCTACATGGTTGACATCTGTTTCTGTTCGTGAAAGACTGAGCAGGGTTTCAAAGGAGGGTATGTGAAGGATTTTGTTGTTCCAGAGGGTTCTTTTGTGAGCCTCCCCACCATGTGGGGCTTCGACTTGCCTGCCGAGGACCTGAAGAGGATGTTCTTGTTACATTTCCGATTCAAGTATTTTGCGGAGCAAGCGTTTCAGGATGGTGAAGACGTGAGACGCTGTTACTACGAGTCACAGGAAACACTCTGTGGCTTGTTCGGTATGTCTGAAACGTCAAGGTCAAAAGTCAGTAAGTTCCTCAAGCGGATGGAAGAGGCGGGGTATGTTTCAATCATCCGTGAGAAAGTGATGCTCTATGGTTCCCTGAAGCCAAGGCATTACATTGTGGTTAACGACCCTGTGCTTTTGAAAAAGTACAACCTGGCCTCTTGACGGGGCCTTTTTATTTTTGTAAGGTATCTGCACTTTAACTGAGAGGAGAGAAGCATGATTAACGCAACATTTGGCGGCTCATCTTTGGACGTGGAAGTCTCCGGCTTTGCCGGGGGTGAACGCAACGTCCGAATCAAGGGCTACAAAAACCCAAGCCCGTTTGACACAAATCTGGAAAGAGCTTTGAATGGTGACAAAGACCTCGTTGTCTATGCCCATGTTGACAGTTCAGACTCCTTGATGGACCTGTTACTGTTCAACGACGCATGGAACCGTATTGGTCGTGGCACAGGCCACCTGTGTAAGAAGGTCCTGTATTTACCGTACATCCCGTATGCCCGGCAGGACCGTGTGATGACCAACGGTGAACCTCTGTCGGCGGCAGTGTTCGGGCAAGTCCTGAATCTGTGCAACTTCGACCGTGTCATCGTTGATGACCCGCACTCTGATGTGTCACCATCCCACATCAAGAATGTGTCCATCTTTGAGCAATATGAGATGGCTCTCGAAATCCTTGGGGAGGGATTCTTCGAAGATGCAATCATCATTGCGCCGGACTCCGGGGCGATAAAGAAAGTCAGCAAGCTGGCAAAACTGGTTGGTCACTCAGAAATCGGTGTTGGCAATAAGACACGCAATCTCCTGACCAATGAGATCACCAACAGCACATATTCCGGCCCGGCTGTGGAAGGTAAGCGTGTCATTATGGTCGATGACATCTGTGACGGCGGTCGTACATTCATCGAACTGGGCAAGGTTCTCCGTGCCCAAGGTGCAAGTGAAGTTATTCTTTACACCACCCACGGCATTTATTCATACGGTGCCGATGTGTTCACTGGTGTAATCGACGAGGTTTACTCCGCATACCCGTGGATGAAGAACCTCAAAGGCCGAAACGAAAATAATATTTTCAAATCTGTTGACAACATGGTCGAGTTCCGATAATATTCGTCACGTTCCGGGGCACGATGCCCCGATTTACTGAGGAGATTCAAATATGTTACATAACGACCTGCCTATTCTGTTCGCTGACTGGTACAAACCAAGTCACATCTCTATGTACAGCAAGAAGTCTGAGATCGTTCAGGACAACATGACCCCGCGCTCAAGTAAGCACTTCGCTCATTTCAGCGATGCCGACCAGCGTGTCATGTCCGCCGGGCTTCAAGGCTTCATCAAGTGGTTCCTGATCGACCATTTCAACCGTGAGTTCTTCGGTAAGCCGAAAGCCGAAGTTATCGGCGAGTTCAAAGAAATCTGCGATCTGGCTATCGGTCCGGACATGGTTGAGACCTGGGGCTTCGAAAAGCTGCACGATTTAGGTTATCTCCCGGTAGAAATCCGCGCCCTGCCAGAAGGTACTCTTTCCCCTGTACAGGTCCCGCTGTTCACTATCGAGAACACTCACAAGGATTTCTACTGGCTCCCGAACTACCTGGAGTCTGTGATCTCCTCTGAGAACTGGAAAACAGTAACCACGGCGACCATTTTCTGGCAGTACCGTAAACTGGCAGAACTGTGGGCAGAGAAAACCTGTGACAACAATGATCACGTGCCGTTCCAGATTCACTGCTTCGCTTATCGCGGCCAGGCTGGCACTCACGACGCTGCCCAGTCCGAACTGGGACAACTGATGAACTCTATGGGTACTGATACCATCCCAGCTATTCTGTACGCCAACCGTTATTACGGTATGAAGGGAAAATTCGTATCCGGCTCCATCCCGGCATCCGAGCACAGCGTTGCGACGACAAACATCGGCTTCATCATCGGTCGTCTCCGCACTGAGCACCCGGATATGTCGCTGGATGACCTGCGCTTCCATGCAGAAGTTGAGTTCCTTCGTACCTACATCACGAAGTTTTTCCCGAAAGGGTTCGTATCTTACGTTGGTGACAGCTACGACTGGTTCCGCCTGATCACGGAAGGCGTTCGTATCCTGAAGAACGAAATCATGGCCCGTGACGGTCGTGTTGTGTTCCGCCCTGACTCCGGTGTGCCGGAAGATATCATCTGCGGCACCTTGGACTGGCGTAAAGTTGAAGAACTTGACACTGCTGGCACCCTTGAACGTGCTGCCGAATGGGCACTGGAAAGTGCTGAAGACGAAGTGCGTGAAGATACTCCGCACGGTGAGTGTGGCGACGAATCAGTCGAGCGTTACTTCCTGTTCGACGGCGATCTGTACCTGATGAAGGGTGAGATTGACTGGAACCGCCATGACAAGACGTATTACTACATCGACGGCAGTCGTGTGCTATCCTACGAGAAAGCAGAACTCACTGTCGAGCAGAAAGGTTCTGTTGAACTGCTGTACGATGTGTTCGGCGGCGGAGTTAACAAGAAGGGTTATCGTGTTCTCGACAGCCATGTCGGCCTGATTTACGGTGACTCCATCACCGTGGCCCGTGCCAAGGAGATCTTCGAGCGTCTGGAAGCGAAAGGCTTTGCCGCCAGCAACATCGTTTATGGCGTTGGTTCCTTCACCACCCAGTTCAATACCCGTGACTCTCTGGGTATGGCGGTCAAGGCAACTGGTGCGATTATCGACGGTCAGCAGATCATGGTTGTCAAAGAGCCGAAGACAGACCTCGGAAAGAAATCTGCCCAAGGCTTCCTGAAGGTTGTCCGTGGTGAAGATGGAGAACTGAAACTGGTTGATAACCTGTCTCGTGAAGAGTCTGGGGCGGAAGACAACGAACTGCGCCCAGTATTCCGTGACGGTGTACTGCTGGTTGACGAAACGCTGACTGAAATCCGTGAGCGTGTTGCAGCCAACCTGAAGTAATTGACAACGCCGCCCTTCGGGGCGGCTTCTTAGGAGGAAGACATATGAAACTCAATGATTCACAATATCAATCTGCCAGGGCGGCACTTATCAACAACAGCGTCTTCGACAACATCAAGATGTGGGTTGAGGACGGTCAACTGACGGAAGAGGAAATCAACACACTCATAACTGAGATTTTTGCACCTGTGGAGGAATGATGAGAAACTTCGTCGCAAAGAATGACCGCAACCGGGCAGCAACCCACCTGGATCGCTCCAAGGAGCCACAACTCTCTGTAGACGAGGGTTTGCTTGACTACTACGCAGAAAACGCCGAGAACGTAGCACAGCGCGTTTATGACAACAAGGAAGTCAGGTGCTTTATTGACGGAGAGGAAGTTAAGCCCTTGGTTGACTTAACGCCCGCTGTAAAATGCCTCCCTCTTTCCGAAGAGGATACGAAGAGCCGGACGCTACGTGTCGAGCTAACCTTGACCCCAACCCCCGGCCTGCTTTCCGATTTCCTTGACTCCTTCGTCAAGCGTTGACTATCATTAAGTCCTCCAGTAAAATGACCATATCACTTGATTAACTTACTGTTGGACTTATGAACCCCTATAAACTCACTCTCAGCTTCATCACCCCCGATTATACTTCCGAAGAACATTGTGAGCATTACCCCACCCTTCAAGACGCTCTCGATGATGCCGACGACTTAGCTTTCAGTACCGTCGGCTTCCCACTTGAGGATTGGCAAAATGTTGACTTTGGTGAAGGTAATCACCTATACTCGTTTTACCCGAACGAGGTTGACAAAACCTCTCGTTATAAACTGGCAATCCTGAAGGAGGAAGTTTGAGAAAATTTCAGTATTTAGTGACCATCGATCTGGACGACAAACATCTTGAGAAAATGATTAAGGACGAGCCGGACCTGCTCGACTGCGAAACTTTCGAAGGGGTAAGTCCGGAAAACTTCGTAAGTTTTTTCGCAGAGGAGATGACCGAAGGTATTGACGAGGCTTTGCAAAAAGGTCTCGGAGATGCTGGCAACAGCGAAATAAAAACCGTCTTCAAAGGGGAGCTTCTGAATGAAGCAGACTGTTGAGGTAAAAGTTGTATTTGATATGGACTACGACCATCCTGACTTGGCCCCGCACTTGGCGGAAAAGTTAAAGGAACTGTCGATGGATCAGATCAAAAACGAAATTCACGAGATGCTCTTTGCAGGTATCAAGGAGATCGTGGATAACGACATGCGGGGAGACACCCTCCCTGGTTTAACTTACTACGTGGAGGACATTTCAGTATGAAAATCACCGAATTAATCATTGGGTCAGGATCCAACGAAATTGGATACGGAGAGGGTATTTCTCGGGATGAGATTGACCTTGGTATTTTCGAAGAAAACTGGGGAGTCTGATATGAAAGATGAGTTCGATGGCTTTGTAGGCTACGGCGAAGGTATCCACGGTGAAACTGACTGGGGCATTCATGATGAGCACCCGGACTTCTAAGCTGCCGGGGGAGGATGACCCCCGGAACCACGAGTACAAGGGTTACATCTGCCTTTGCTTCGTCTGCGGTAACCAGTTTCTTGGCCCAAAACGAAGCGTAATGTGCAATCTTTGTGCAAACGGTAAAAAGCCTGTTGACAAAGAGTAGAGCTACAGGTAATCTGAATATGTCCCGAACGAGATGACAATCAAGTAGGTGGATGGATAAGTCAACCCGGTCTGTTAAACGACCAAAGTGCCATTGCGGTTCGGGTTGAGTTCAGCCGGATAAACAGCGGCTCCATCGACGGCCTCTGGAATAGCGACGGTTGCTTCAGGTCTCACGACCACCCGTTACGTGAAACACGCTTTTGCTGGACGAGAAGGGGAAGTCAACCCCACGGGCATACGTCCTCTGCCCATTTCTCCCTCCCCCGGAGCGTAACAACTACCGGACTTGCTGGGAGACTTGCTGGATTAGCTCAGTAGGTAGAGCGCCTCACTTGTAATGAGGATGTCGCGGGTTCGATTCCTGCATCCAGCACCAGATCATGCAACGTTGCCGGAGTCTGGTAACGGCTCTCGCTGCAAACGAGATGAGCACTGGTTCGAATCCAGTACGTTGCTCCAAGCCCCTCTGGCCCAACAAAAGGTAGAGGCTCTGCTTTCAAACGGCAGGAGTTCCCGGTTCGACCCCGGGGAGGGGCACCACACTGGCAATTGAGGTTGAGGGAATCAAGGAATCGCCCGGGCACGGGTAGACTTGCCGACCGATATGGCACCTCGCTCCCGGGTTGATCGCCGGGCTGTCCGGGTTCGATTCCTGGAATTGCCTTCAAATATCACCTAACCTATTGACATAGTGTAATTATACTGCTAAGATGGATACACTAATTCAATGGGGGCATTATGAGCAAGGCTGCGATTGTAACTCGTAAGCGTGGTCGCCCAAGCAAAGAGGAGAGTACAGCCATTGCCCTTGAAAAGGCAATGATTAATCTCCGAGGCGAATTGGCCCGTCTGACGCCAAAGGCTATCACCACTCTCGAAGGTCTTCTGACCTCCGGTACAGAGAAGGTGAAAGAAACTACGGCGAAGTATATCCTTGAACAGGCGAAAGAGGTGAATAATCTCTACACTGAAGAGGATAACGAAGACGACGCAGCAGGCGGCACAACATCTGCCTCCTCACAAACTCACGCCGGATCTTCTGACGATCTTAAAGCAGTAATGCCTTTGACAACAGAGATTCGTGAGTATAAAGTGGTAGGCGAAGATGAGTAATTAGAAGGCCCTCACTAGGGGCCTTTATTAAGTTATCTTTAAGGTAGCTCTTACTTTAGTGAAGTAAACTTTCGGCAGATGGCTGCTACCATCTTACCGATGCCTCATAGTCAGTGTTCCAGCACTGGCTACCTTAAAGAGAATTTGCATTGTTAGACCGTAGGGGTAGCGGGGCAGACTGTAAATCTGCTGTTCATAGAACTCGGGTGGTTCGACTCCATCACGATGCACCAAACAAAATAGTAGGATGGCTGAGTGGTTTAAAGCAGCACCTTGGAAAGGTGTCGGACCCGGTAACCCCGGGTCCCGGGAGTTCGAATCTCCCTCCTACTGCCATTTCGGATCGTTAGCTTAGTCGGTAGAGCACTCGACTTTTAATCGAGGTGTCGCTGGTTCAAGTCCAGCACGGTCCACCAGAGTAAGCCGTGGAAATATCTTCAGGCAAGCCAATAGCGGCCCCTGCGGCCCACGGCAATGTATAGGAAGCGGATTAGCTAACCGCAAGCCGTCCAACTGAGAGTCCCTGTCCGGTGTCTACCTCCCACAGTTAATCTGTGTTCTGGTTGCCCGGTCACACTGGAAGGGGCGCACCCTATTTGACTCCATAGCTGTAATCGGTAGAGCGACGGACTGTTAATCCGCAGGTTCCTGGTTCGAGTCCAGGTGGAGTCGCCAAATCCAGAGTCGTGTGGAAGACTTTCGGCAGAAGAGAGTGTGTACGCATTCGAACCCAAAGGTCTCATAAAAACGGCGAGAGATGTCGCAGCGGAAGACGTTAAAGCCCCGAAGCCATTGCGTTAGTATGGCACAATTTAAATAACCTATCGTTTAATTTGAGGGTCTATCTATGTTAGATATTTTAACGATAGGGCAAACATCCCGTCCTAATGGAGACATCGGAAGAGTCTCTTACCTTGGTGAGGCAACAGGACCATCTTGGCTATTGGTAAATACCGAAATGGGCCTTACTGGCGGGACTCAGTACCCCGGTTCTGAATATTTCAAGTTTGCTGATATTGACTCTGGAGATACATGGCTCCTCGCCAAATCTCAGTCAGTTGCAAACCTCATCATCGACAGCTATCTCGATAATGGAGCTTTTTCGGGGAAAGAAATAGCTATCGAAGGTAAAAGATATTTCTGTAGAACATTCAGAATGTGTCGGGGCGGTAAGTTCAGCTCTTTAGATATTTCAGACGGTGCAACACTTACGACATATGATGCAAACTCAGTTTTCGCTAACTCGGAGTACAACCGCCTGATCTACCCTTTAATGGCAAGGCCCAATGGTGCCAGAGCCGCAACTCCCGATGGTATAACCTACGGCTCTTCCGCAAGTTTCACTCCTGCACAGTTGGGGATAAAATCAGGCGGTGGCACTCCCGGGTTTGGTGGCTCACCTATAGGTGGGGACCTGCATACGTCTGGTAAACAATATATTACCACAAATGACCAAAATTATGGCCTTGGGAGGTACAGCAGGGGAGGGGCGGTTGTTAGTCCATACCACGGCTGGAGACCATTTTTAAAAGAGATTCCAACCAATTGAGAAATTGTCGCAGAATGTTTTTCAGGTACGGTTTTAATTCGGCAGGGGCAAAGAGTACGGCGCTCTCCTTGCGACGCTGAAAGATGCAGGCCGACGAACACATATGTGTACTTAATCAATAGTCATTTCGATGGCTATCCTTTAAGAGCACCTGTCGTCTAATTGGAGTAGGACGCCAGCCTTTCACGCTGGGAAATACGGGTTCGAGTCCCGTCGGGTGTGCCAATTTTGAGGTGTAACAGTTAAATCCTGAGTCGGAAGTGCGAATCGCGCGATAGCTGCCAATTGACAACAGGTGAGGCTGTACAGGACTCGGACTCCCATCTCAAAACCACTTTCAGGTCCTATGGTATTAGCGGTAAACATACCCCACTGTCACTGGGGAGTCACGGGTTCGAATCCCGTTAGGACCGCCACATTTGGGGATTAGCTCAGTTGGTAGAGCAGGCTCTTGATAAGGGTCAGGTCACTGGTTCAAGTCCAGTATCTCCAACCAATACGGTGTATAGCGCAGTCTGGTAGCGCATCTGGTTTGGGACCAGAGGGTCGCTGGTTCGAGTCCAGCTACACCGACCAAATATTGCTCCAGTAGCCCAATTGGTAGAGGCACGTGATTTAGGTTCACGTCAGCGATGAGTTCGAATCTCTCCTGGAGTACCAATTTAAAGCATCCATAGTGTCAGCGGCCCAACACTCCGTCCTTCCAAGTCGGAACCCTCGGTTCGAATCCGAGTGGATGCTCCAAACAAACGGGCAATCTTATGTTAGAACTAATGGCTCTAGGCAAAGAAATTCCCGCAGGTCTAAATACGGCTCTACTTTTCCAAGCAAGCCCTGAGCAAACACTTGTCCCGGTGGATCGTGCTAAACCTACAAGAAAAATAACGCGGTGGGATAATCCAGCCGGAGTTGTTAGCGGTGGTCCGGTGACCAGTGACTATTCTTTCCAGTGCAACTTGGGAGGGTATCAATTAGCCCCCGATGACAAACCTGACTTGGTTTTCATGCCGGGTCAAGATTTCACGGTGGAGTGGTTCGCCAAGCATGGTAATTTCTTAAATGGGTGTTACCTTATTGCTTTCGATGCCTTATCTACACGTTCTGCCTTGTACAGAGATGGAACGGCAATGGTCCTAACGGACAGCGCAGGAAGCGAAGCAAGGTTTATATACGGAACCACTTTTCCTCTTAACGTATGGCACCACATAGCCATCGTCGGAAAGGATAACGTGATGACATTGTATATCGACGGGATTGCAAGAATTTCTTTACAGGACTGGTCTGGATTTTCGACGCCGCAGTCTACAGCGGTCATTATGGGTCGCGGCGGCGCTGTAAACTCAGGAGGCAGGTCTTATTGCCAAATGGACCAGTTCAGGATTTCAAAAGTTGCAAGGTACGATCGGGATTTTACTCCCACAACTGTACCTTTCGTTTTAGATTAATTAAGTTGCCGTGGTGATCGGATTATCTCACCCCAAACAATGGAAGATTCCGCTAAGTGGTTGGCAATCCGGTTTGAACCCGGAGGGGTCCGAAAGGGCAGGGGTTCGACTCCTCAATCTTCCGCCAATTTAGAAGAGTGGCGAAATCGGTAGCCGCACCGGACTGCTAATCCGGGGTCCTTCGGGGCCTGAGAGTTCAAGTCTCTCCTCTTCTGCCAAACATGGGACTGTAGCTCAGTTGGTAGAGCGGTTGCCTGAAGAGCAGCGCGTCGGCGGTTCAAATCCGTTCAGTCCCACCATATTCCAATAAGAATAAAATATCTCCTCTCCTTCGCCTCAGTGCCCTCCCTTCGCGGAGGGCTTTTTTATTTGTGATTTCGGTGATAAACTACTCAGAGGAGGTAACATGGCAGCATTCATTTCTAAGTACAAGAAGTACCTGATCGGCATCGCTGTGGCGGTCCTGCTGATATTCTCCTTTAACTGGTACGTCGGCACAAAAGAAGATGCGGCATATGACCGTGGCTTCCAGTCTGCCAATGTCCAATGGGAGAAGAAGGGTAAGGAGTACGTTGACCTTATCAACAAAGGCAAGGCTGATAACACAGCCCTTAACAACGAACTGGCGAAAGTCTCTGAAGAAAAGCGCAAGCTGGAAGAGAAGCGTACCCAGAACGTCAACAACAAGCAGATCGAATATAACAAGACAGAAGCCGCCCGGAAGAAAGGGCTGGATGATGACTTCGTCGATCTGTACAACGAATCCTTGGGGGACTGATGAGAAAATTTATTCTCGGAATGTTCATGGTTCTGGCACTGTCAGCGTGTAGCAACAAAGACAGAATCCCAGAGGTGGCCTTTAAAGGAACCACGGTAGAAGACCTTGTAGACAAGCCGGGTCGAGAGTTGATGCGTAAGGCTCCACCAAAGCAGTACCTCAAGAAAGGTACAGACAACGGTGAAGGCGCGGTTGTGATTAGCAACAACAACTTGCGGGCAGGGACAGTCGAGCGTCGGCTCGAAGACCTCCAGCAATATGTCTGCAACCTCTTCAAGGACCCGGTTGGGGAAGTCTGCGAAAAGGATAAGTGATTGTGCCAAAAGGCTCTCCATTCGTGGAGGGCCTTTTCTTTTAGGGCACTTTGTGATAATATACCTACTATCGACACATGTCAATTTATTTATTCAGGAGAGTTAATGTCAGCTACGTTCGCACCAGCGAGCCGTAAGCAACAGATGGTTCTCGAATCCAAAGCACAGATCCTCGTGATGGGTGGCGCTGCCGGGTCAGGTAAATCATACCTGCTTCAGTTGATGCCTCTCCTGATCGTGGACGATCCTCGTACAGCCTGCATCATGTTCCGCCGTACAGTGCCTCAGATTCGTGGTCAGGGCGGTCTGTTCGACAAGGCGAAAGATATTTACAACCAACTGCCACCTGCTGTCAAGCCTAAGTTCCGTGAGAACGACATGACGGCTACCTTCCCTAACGGGGCAAAGGTCCAGTGGCTATCCATGCAGCACGTGAACGATAAGTATAACATCCAGGGTCTGGAATTTACATTTATCGGTGTGGATGAAGGAACCCAGTTTGACTGGGAACAGCTTGAGTATATGATGTCGCGTTTGCGTTCAAACTCTAAGTACCCTTCCCGCATGGTTATCTCTTGTAACCCCGATCCGGATCATAAACTCCGGGAAATGATTGACTGGTATCTGGATGACACAGGTCTGCCGATCCCAGAACGTGACGGTGTTATCCGCTGGTTCGTTCGTATCGACGACAACTACATCTGGGGTTCATCCAAAGAAGAGTTGCAACAGCGCTTCGGCAAAAAGGCCAAGCCTGTGTCATTTAGCTTCATCTCTTCAACGATCCACGACAACCCGCCGATGCTGATCAACAACCCGGAATACCTTGCCCAGTTGGAAGGTCTGAACGATGTTGACCGCGCCCGTCTGCTTCATGGCAACTGGGACGCACGTCCGCAGGGTGCAAACTAT
>ERZ773187.1649-NODE-1649-length-16219-cov-13.100903_pt1 | contig 16219 bp, 14 predicted proteins | sample MGYA00511242_ERZ773187 | MGnify/ENA primary metagenome ERZ773187 (study PRJEB29015, sample SAMEA2737744) | human gut metagenome | biome: human gut; feature: human-associated habitat; material: faeces | place: China | collected 2012 ... | reverse complement strand
AACCTTATTATTCAGCTTCTACGAAGCTTTCTTCCGCCTGAGAAGCCAGATCCTGGGAACGGCCTTCACGAACGGTAGCAGCTACAGCGCTCAGGTACAGGCTAACAGCACGGATTGCGTCGTCGTTACCCGGGATAACGAAGTCAACACCGTCCGGATCGGAGTTGGTATCAACGATAGCGAATACCGGGATACCCAGGTTGTTAGCTTCTTTGATTGCGATGTGCTCGTGGTCTGCATCGATTACGAACAGCGCGTCTGGCAGGCCGCCCATATCTTTGATACCGCCCAGGCTGTTTTCCAGCTTGTCCAGTTCACGAGTGCGCATCAGCGCTTCTTTCTTAGTCAGCTTATCGAAAGTACCGTCCTGAGACTGGGTTTCCAGATCTTTCAGGCGCTTGATGGACTGACGAACAGTTTTCCAGTTGGTCAGCATGCCGCCCAACCAGCGATGGTTCACGAAGAACTGGTCGCAGCTGTTAGCAGCATCTTTCACAGCTTCGCTTGCAGCGCGCTTAGTACCAACGAACAGAATCTTACCTTTACGGGAAGAGATCTTGTTCAGCTCAGCCAGGGCTTCGTTGAACATTGGTACAGTTTTCTCAAGGTTGATGATGTGAACTTTGTTACGTGCGCCGAAGATGAAAGGCTTCATTTTCGGGTTCCAGTAACGGGTCTGGTGACCGAAGTGAACACCAGCCTTGAGCATGTCGCGCATGGAAACAGTTGCCATGTTTAAAACCTCTATATTAAAAGTTGGGGTTATGCCTCCACGTATCCCATATTACCGACCCCAAAGGGCACCCCGGAATATGTGCCGATACGTGTGTGTTATTACACAAAGTGAGATTTGTCGCTTCCGTCCACCCTGTGTATCTGAGATGGATCGGAAGTCCGGCGCGCTTTATACCACAAAACGCCACCAGAAACCAACTGTTGTTGGCCGTGCGTGCTGCTTCTGATTCTCAATTTGGCAGGCAGTACGCCTGACTGATACCATTGTCAGCACTCAGACTAGTATTGTCGAAAAAATCGACACCGATGGACAGATTACATGGCTATCTCTATTAAGACACCTGAAGAAATTGAAAAGATGCGCGTTGCCGGTCGTCTGGCCGCCGAAGTGCTGGAAATGATCGAGCCGTTCGTCAAACCGGGCGTGAGCACCGGCGAACTGGACCGTATCTGTAATGATTATATCGTGAACGAGCAGCACGCGGTCTCCGCCTGCCTCGGCTATCACGGTTTCCCGAAATCCGTCTGCATCTCTATTAATGAAGTGGTGTGTCACGGTATTCCGGACGACGAAAAACTGCTGAAAGATGGCGACATCGTCAATATCGATGTGACCGTGATTAAAGACGAGTACCACGGCGACACCTCAAAAATGTTCATCGTCGGTAAGCCGACGATTCAGGGCGAACGCCTGTGCCGTATTACCCAGGAGAGCCTCTACCTGGCGCTGAAAATGGTGAAGCCTGGTATTCGCCTGCGCACTATCGGTGCGGCCATTCAGAAATTCGTTGAAGCGGAAGGTTTCTCTGTGGTTCGCGAGTATTGCGGTCACGGTATTGGCCGCGTCTTCCACGAAGAGCCGCAGGTGCTGCATTACGATGCTGACGACGGCGGCGTGGTGCTGCAAAAAGGGATGACGTTTACCATTGAGCCGATGGTTAACGCCGGTGACTACCGTATCCGCACCATGAAAGATGGCTGGACGGTGAAAACCAAAGACAGAAGCTTGTCTGCGCAGTACGAGCATACTATTGTGGTGACAGATAACGGCTGCGAAATAATGACGTTACGCAAGGATGACACCATCCCGGCGATACTCTCGCACAACGAATGATAAGAAGCCGGCAAATGCCGGCTTTTTTAATGGCTATCATATTTTCTTATGGGTGGCGCGCTATGAGTAACCTTTTACCCGAACAGTATGCCAACACGGCACTCCCCACCCTGCCCGGCCAGCCGGATAACCCCGGCGTCTGGCCGAAGACAGATCTCACCTGTGCCGACATTAAAGCGCATATCGACACATTCCAGCACTGGCTGGGTGAAGCATTCGACAGCGGGATCTCTGCCGAATCACTCATCGAAGCGCGCACTGAATTTATTGATCAGCTGTTACAGCGCCTGTGGATTGATTATGGCTTTGGCCAAATCAGCGATGTGGCGCTGGTCGCGGTGGGCGGTTACGGCCGCGGCGAACTGCACCCCCTGTCGGATATCGACCTGTTAATCCTGAGCCGTAAAAAGCTGCCCGACGATCAGGCGCAAAAAATTGGTGAGCTGTTGACGCTTCTGTGGGACGTGAAGCTGGAAGTGGGCCACAGCGTGCGCACCCTGGAAGAGTGTCTGCTCGAGGGCTTAGCGGATCTTACCGTCGCTACCAACCTGATTGAGACGCGCCTCCTGATCGGCGACGTCGCGCTATTTCTGGAGCTGCAAAAACACATTTTCAGCGACGGATTCTGGCCTTCAGAAAAATTCTTTGCCGCCAAGGTCGACGAACAGCAGGTACGTCACCAGCGTTATCACGGCACCAGTTATAACCTGGAGCCGGATATTAAAAGCAGCCCCGGCGGCCTGCGCGATATCCACACCCTGCAATGGGTCGCTCGTCGCCATTTCGGGGCCACCTCGCTCGATGAGATGGTCGGCTTTGGTTTTTTAACCCCCGCTGAACGTATTGAGCTGAATGAGTGTCTGCACCTGCTTTGGCGTATCCGCTTCGCGCTGCATCTGGAAATCACACGCTACGATAACCGCCTGCTGTTCGACAGGCAGCTTAGCGTCGCCCAGCGCCTGAACTATAGCGGCGAAGGGAACGAGCCGGTAGAACAGATGATGAAAGACTTCTACCGCGTCACCCGTCGCGTCACCGAGCTGAATCAAATGCTGCTTCAGCTGTTTGATGAAGCCATTCTGGCGCTCACCGCCGATGAAAAACCGCGCCCCATTGACGACGATTTCCAGCTGCGCGGCACGCTTATCGACCTGCGCGACGAAACGCTTTTTATCCGTGAGCCAGAGGCGATCCTGCGGATGTTTTATACCATGGTGCGTAACAGCACGATTACCGGGATCTACTCTACGACTCTGCGCCATCTGCGCCACGCTCGGCGTCACCTTCGCCAGCCGCTGTGCTACATCCCGGAAGCCCGCTCGCTGTTTCTTAGCATGCTTCGCCATCCGGGTGCCGTGAAACGCGGGCTACTGCCCATGCACCGCCACAGTGTGCTCTGGGCCTATATGCCCCAGTGGTCACATATTGTCGGGCAGATGCAGTTCGATCTTTTTCATGCCTACACCGTGGATGAACACACCATTCGCGTATTGCTGAAGCTGGAAAGCTTCGCCCGGGAAGAGACCCGGAGCCAGCATCCGCTCTGCGTAGAGCTCTGGCCGCGCCTGAACCATCCGGAACTGATCCTTATTGCCGCCCTGTTCCATGATATTGCCAAAGGCCGGGGCGGAGACCACTCCGTGCTGGGTGCGCAGGACATACTGAAATTCGCCGAGCTTCACGGACTGAATTCACGCGAAACGCAGCTGGTCGCCTGGCTGGTTCGTCATCACCTGTTGATGTCGGTCACCGCGCAACGGCGAGATATCCAGGATCCGGAGGTGATCAAGCAGTTTGCCGAAGAGGTACAAACTGAGAATCGTCTGCGCTTCCTGGTGTGCCTGACGGTAGCTGATATCTGCGCTACCAACGAATCCTTATGGAATAGCTGGAAGCAGAGTTTGCTCCGCGAGCTCTACTTTGCCACGGAGAAACAGCTACGACGCGGGATGCAGAATACGCCAGACATGCGTGAACGCGTGCGCCACCATCAGCTACAGGCGTTGGCGTTATTGCGCATGGAGAGTATTAATGAAGAGGCGCTGCACCAGATCTGGGCGCGTTGTCGCGCTAATTACTTTGTGCGTCATACGCCCAATCAGCTGGCATGGCACGCGCGACATCTGTTGAAGCACGACCTCACCAAACCGCTCATTCTGCTTAGCCCACAGGCCACGCGCGGCGGAACGGAGATCTTTATCTGGAGCCCGGACAGACCATACCTGTTCGCTGCGGTCTGTGCCGAGCTGGACAGACGTAATTTGAGCGTGCACGACGCACAGATTTTTACCACCCGCGACGGTATGGCGATGGACACCTTTATCGTGCTGGAGCCGGACGGCAGCCCGCTGGCGTCAGACCGACACGAACCGATCCGCTTCGGACTGGAACAAGCGATCACCCAGAGCAGTTGGCAGCCGCCGCAGCCGCGTCGCCAGCCGGCTAAACTGCGTCACTTTACCGTGGACACCGAGGTTAATTTCCTGCCAACCCATACCGATCGCAAATCCTTTATGGAGCTCATTGCGCTGGATCAGCCAGGGTTGTTGGCACGGGTCGGGCAGATCTTTGCCGACCTCGGTATTTCGCTCCACGGTGCCAGAATTACGACAATCGGTGAGCGAGTAGAAGATTTATTTATAATCGCCACCGCCGACCGGCGTGGCCTTAATAATGACCTGCAACTTGAAGTGCAACAACGGTTGACAGCAGCCCTCAATCCAAACGATAAAGGGTGACGTGTTTTTTAGTGAAATGGAAAGAGTAAACAATGCAGCAGTTACAGAACGTTATTGAGTCCGCCTTTGAGCGTCGCGCCGAGATCACTCCGGCAAATGTGGATACCGTAACCCGCGAAGCGGTTAACCAGGTGATTTCTTTGCTGGATTCCGGCGCGCTGCGTGTGGCAGAAAAAATCGACGGTCAGTGGGTCACTCACCAGTGGCTGAAGAAAGCTGTGCTGCTCTCTTTCCGTATCAACGATAATCAGGTTATTGATGGCGCAGAAAGCCGCTATTTCGATAAAGTCCCGATGAAATTCGCCGATTACGACGAAGCGCGCTTCCAGAAAGAGGGTTTCCGCGTAGTGCCGCCAGCCGCTGTTCGCCAGGGCGCCTTTATCGCACGTAACACCGTACTGATGCCGTCCTATGTGAACATCGGTGCGTACGTTGACGAAGGCACCATGGTAGATACCTGGGCGACCGTGGGCTCTTGCGCCCAGATCGGTAAAAACGTTCACCTTTCTGGTGGCGTAGGCATCGGTGGCGTTCTGGAGCCGCTGCAGGCTAACCCAACCATCATCGAAGATAACTGCTTCATCGGCGCACGCTCCGAAGTGGTTGAAGGCGTGATCGTTGAAGAAGGCTCGGTGATCTCCATGGGCGTTTACATCGGCCAGAGCACCCGTATTTACGATCGTGAAACCGGCGAAGTGCACTACGGCCGTGTACCAGCGGGCTCCGTAGTGGTCTCCGGCAACCTGCCTTCGAAAGATGGCAAATACAGCCTGTACTGCGCGGTGATCGTGAAGAAAGTCGATGCGAAAACCCGTGGCAAAGTCGGCATCAACGAACTGCTGCGTACCATCGATTAATCAGGTATAACAAAAAGCGGGGGCTACCCCGCTTTTTTTGTATCTGCTGGTGGCGAGAATAGATTTTTTCGTTAATTATTCATAGGTTATGTTGAGATCAAGGGTACCGCTATGTACGATAATCTGAAAAGTCTGGGCATTACCAATCCTGATGAAATTGATCGTTACAGCCTCCGGCAGGAAGCCAACAACGATATCCTGAAAATCTATTTCCACAAGGATAAGGGCGAGTTCTTCGCCAAGAGCGTGAAGTTCAAATACCCACGTCAACGTAAAACCGTTGTGGCGGATGGCGTTGGTCAGGGTTACAAAGAAGTGCAGGAGATCAGCCCGAATCTGCGCTATGTGATCGATGAACTCGATCAGATTTGCCAGCGCGATCGCACCGAAGTCGATCTCAAGCGTAAGATCCTCGACGATCTTCGCCACCTGGAGAGCGTGGTCACCAACAAGATCAGTGAAATCGAAGCGGATCTTGAGAAGCTGACCCGTAATAAATAATACCGGGTGCGGTCAAACCTTTAAAACGGCAACCTGGTTGCCGTTTTGCTTTGCGTTATCTCTGCTCATCCAGCTGCAAAGCCACATACAGCAACAGTCTGTCGTCAAAATTCCCCAGGTCCAGCCCCGTCAGCTCCGAGATACGGTTAAGACGATACTCCAGCGTATTACGGTGAATAAACAACGCCCGCGAAGTCGCCAGCGGTTGCACGTTGTGACGGAACCATGCCTGTAACGTACGGCGCAAAAGCCCATTGTTGTCCATCGCCTTCAGACGCGTCAGCGGGCGGGCCAGTTCATTTGCCTGCCAGCCCCCGCGCAGACTGTCGAGCAGTACTGGTAGCATCAAATCCTGATAGAAATAGCTGCGGCTCTCGGGCATCCGCTGTTTCCCAACCATCATGGTAGTCCGCGCAGTACGCCAGGAGCGGGCAATGCTGCCCGGACCGGTGAAGTAGTTCCCCAGCGCCACGCGAAAACGCAGTTGCCCGTTCTCTTTCATACGGGCAATAAGCTGCTCAACCCGACGACGATGATCTTCGGCATCCCAGCGTCCAAACTGATTGAGCGCCGGTTTTAACACCACCATCTCCGTTAACGAAACAATCGCGACGAGGTTGTTGCGCTCTGGCGTCGCCAGCGCGTTTTGCAGTTGCTGCAGTTCAACCATGGCACTGTCTACGCCCAGCTGACCGCTGTCGACCTCAATCACCGCGACCACGCGCGGTTGATTCAGATCGATACCCAGACGCTGCGCCCATTCGGTTAGCGCCGGGGTGTGTTCTTCAGCCTGAATCAGGTTCATCACCAGCTCTTCACGCAGACGACTATCCTGAGCCAGCAGGTGCATCAGGCGGGATTGTTCCAGCATCATCTCGGCGGTCATGCACACCAGCTCGCCATACTTGCGCAATGACTCTGGCTCCCCGGTCAGCCCGATAACGCCAACAATTTCGCCTTCCAGACGCAGCGGCAGGTTAATACCCTGTCGCACGCCGTGCAGATGGCGGGCCACCGCATCGTCGATGTCCACCACGCGCCCCTGAGAAAGCACCAGCAGTGCGCCTTCGTGCAATTCCCCAATACGCTCACGATCGCCGCTGCCTATGATCCGCCCGCGGGCATCCATAACGTTGATGTTCGTATCAATAATGCGCATCGTTCGTGCCACGATATCCTGCGCCATTTTGGTATCAAGATGCCAGCCAGCCATGTCGTCCTCCTCTGAGCAGAGCTCAAGCATAGGGAAGTTCAACCGGGGCTGCATTGTGCGAATGCACAAAAACGGGGGGAGATGTATGGACTTGTGGAAAGGGTCACAGAAAGAGGAAAAGCCCCTGCATCACCGGACGCAGGGGCTTTGGAGATTACTGCATTAACAAATAGAGAGAGGTGTCGCCACGCTGGATATTCAGCGCCAGCACCGAAGGCTTGCTGTCGAGAATTTTGCGCAACTCAGCGATGTTTTTCACCGGCTGCTGGTTAGCGCCCATAATTACGTCACCTTTCTTCAGGCCAATGCGCGCAGCCGGAGAGTTGGCTTTCACGTTACTCACCACCACGCCTTTGTCTTGCCCTTTATTGCTCATCTCAGCGCCTTCGATGCCGCTGAAGATAGAGCTGGAATCGACCTGGCTCTGGCTACTCTGCTGCAGTTCCAGGGTCACGTTGACTGGCTTACCTTCACGCAGCAGGCCCAGCGAGACTTTGCTGCCAACTGGCATAGAGCCCACTTCCGCACGCAGCGCGGCAAAGCTGCTTACTGGCTTGCCGTTCAGGGTGGTAATAACGTCACCCGCTTTAATACCGGCTTTCGCAGCGGAAGAGTTCGGCATCACCTGGCTGACAAAGGCACCGCGCTGAGCATCGACTTTCATCGCTTTCGCCAGTTCCGAGTTCAGCTCAGTCCCCATAATCCCCAGTTCGCCGCGTTTCACCTGGCCAAACTCAACCATCTGACTGGTCAGGTTTTTGACCATGTTGCTCGGGATAGCAAAGCCGATACCGATATTGCCGCCGTCCGGGGCCAGAATTGCGGTGTTGATACCGATCAGTTCACCATTCAGATTGACCAGCGCACCGCCGGAGTTACCGCGGTTAATCGCCGCATCGGTCTGGATGAAGTTTTCATAGTTTTCTGCATTCAGGCCGCTACGACCCAGCGCGGAGACAATACCGGAGGTGACTGTCTCGCCAAGGCCGAACGGGTTACCGATGGCTACCGTATAGTCCCCCACCCGCAGAGCATCGGAATCGGCAAGCTTAATCGCCGTCAGGTTTTTCGGATCCTGAATCTGGATCAGGGCGATATCGGAGCGCGGATCTTTACCCACCACTTTGGCGTCAAACTTACGGCCATCGCTCATCTGCACTTTAATGCTGTTGGCGTTATCCACCACGTGGTTGTTCGTCACGACGTAGCCTTTAGCCGCATCGATGATGACACCGGAACCCAGTGCCATGAATTTTTGCTGCGGCGCTGCGCCGTCACCGCCGCCCTGACCGCCCTGGCAGAATGGCGAACTCTGGAACGGCGAACCGTCCTGACAGAACGGCGAGTTGTCGCCGAAGAATTGCTGGAAGTTACGCGGCATACGCGGGGTGTTTACCGCTGTGCTGCCTTCAACGTTAATGCTCACCACCGATGGCATCACCTTTTCCAGCATCGGTGCCAGGCTTGGCATCTGCTGGGCGGTGGTTGCCGAAGCGGTCTCTGCAGCTGATGCAGAAAGTGGAGACAACGCCAATCCTAAACTCAACGCTAATGCACTCATTGCTAATGTGGTTTTTTTCATCTTTCTCAATCTCGTTTTGCCAGTAACGCACAATTGCTGTGTACATGAGATTCGTTTTATAGCGCGAAGTTCCAGTATTACGATCTCAGGAAAAGTAAAAATTTATTGTGCATCTTTACAAAACTCACGCTTTATTCAACCGCCATTAAACGGCGATATTCATCCCAGGCATATAGGTCTGTCATGCCGCTGATATAATCCTGAATCAGGCGACAACGATAATAGTATTCATATACTGGCCAGTCTAACGCCTGTCGATCATATTTCCCGACGGCCTCAATGTAGGCCAACCGATGGCGGGTGGAGAGTTTCTGAAATAAACGTGATTCAATAGGTAAGCGTCGCACCCGCTCTTTTTCTACCAGCTCGCTAAACTCATCGGTCGATAATTGCAATAAGGGACGATAGATCTCCAGCAAACCGCTAATAACGCGGTATCCCTGTAATTCGAGCTGTTCAACATCCGGGTGGCTAAAAACATGGCGAAGCGCAACATTCTTATATAAATCAAGCAATTGACTAAAATCACTGCCATCTTCAAGCAGAGCCTGATTAAAGTCACCGCGATAAATCATCGGCAAATTATCAATAAAGCGGTTTGCCGCATAGGGCACCAGCTTATTAAGTGTATTGACGCGCAAATACATAAAGAACTGATCTTCAGCGCTGCGCCGCAGGGAATTCGCGCGCGATTTCTCCCAGGCGTTTTCTACAACCTGAGAAAATAGCGATCCTTTTTCATGCGTCCCCCAGGCGTCATAAAGATGCTGATAAAGCTCCTCTACGCTGAAGATTCTTTTTTCAACCGCATCCTCCAGGTCGGCCACGCAGTAGGAGATATCGTCCGCAGCCTCCATAATCCAGGTCAATGGAAAACGACCATGAGGCGTCAGCGACAACTCTTTACGCAACCGTTCGATATAGGCCTCTTCCGAGAGGTAATAGCCAGGCTTTTTCATCAAATAATGATGGCTGGCAGGAGGTTCCCCTTGCCACCAGGCCGGACGCGTATATTTTAAAATACAGCCCACCTGGGCCCAGGTGAGGTTCATGCGCATCAGAGAGTGCACCAGGCGTATCCCCTGCGCGTTACCCTCAAAATGACAGAGATCCTGGCGAACCTTGCGCCGCAGTTCATTCAGCGCCTCTTCGCCCTCCCGCAGGCGCAGGTCGCGCACAATACAGCGATCCTCGCTCAGCGGTTGGCTGGCGGCATCCGACGGGAATAAACGCTGGCGGAACCAGTCGTTGATAGCGGCCTCACCAAAATGGCCAAACGGCGGGTTACCGATATCGTGCATCAGACAGGCCATCTCAACGATGCTTTCGAACGGCCCCGTCAGTTCATCCAGACCGTAGGCCTCCAGCAGACGCTGCTCTTTGAGGCGGCTTAACACCTCTTTCGCGATGTAGCGGCCAACCTGCTGGACCTCCATCGAATGGGTGAGACGCGTACGCACGGCAGCGTTACGTTCGAGGGGAAAAACCTGCGTTTTTTGTTGCAGTCGGCGGATTGCCGCTGAGTTGATAATGCGCCCGCGATCGCTTTCGAAGATCCGCAGGATCTCATGTTCGCTTTTATGACCTTGCGGCGAGCGGTAACGCCGATGCCAGTTAATTTTGTTGCGAAAATCGATATGTGACATGTGCTCTCCCGCGCGGAAAATGCGTTTCCCCTGAAGCGCATGATAGACTATGCCTCTAATCATGGCACATCGCGAGTAAATCTATGAAAATCGGTATTATTGGAGCAATGGAAGAAGAAGTTACGCTGCTGCGTGACAAAATTGAGAACCGTCAGACCCTCACCCTGGGCGGCTGCGAGATCTATACCGGCCTGCTGAACGGAACTGAAGTTGCTCTGCTGAAATCCGGTATTGGTAAAGTGGCGGCCGCGCTGGGCACAACGCTGCTGTTAGAGTGCTGCAAGCCGGACGTGATTATCAATACTGGCTCCGCTGGCGGCCTGGCGCCGACTCTGAAAGTGGGCGATATCGTCGTCTCTGATGAAGCGCGTTATCACGATGCCGACGTCACCGCCTTTGGTTACGAGCTGGGTCAACTCCCTGGCTGCCCGGCAGGCTTCAAGGCCGATGAGAAGCTGGTTACCGCAGCAGAAAACTGCATCGCTGAGCTGAACCTGAACGCGGTACGTGGCCTGATTGTCAGCGGCGATGCCTTCATCAACGGCTCCGTCTCCCTGGCGAAGATCCGCCATAACTTCCCACAGGCGATTGCCGTGGAGATGGAAGCGACCGCTATTGCCCATGTTTGTCATAACTTTAAGGTGCCGTTTGTGGTGGTTCGCGCCATCTCCGACGTGGCCGATCAGCAATCTCACCTGAGTTTCGATGAGTTCCTCGTCGTGGCGGCTAAGCAGTCCAGCCTGATGGTTGAGACCCTGGTGCAGAAACTGGCGCGTGGTTAAGTCGCTATACAGGGCGCTGTTCGCCCTGCTTCTGCTCACACCGGCGTGGCTAAATGCTGCGCCGCGTGTTATTACCCTCTCCCCTGCCAATACCGAGCTGGCCTTTGCCGCTGGCATCACGCCGGTTGGCGTGAGTAGCTATTCCGACTATCCGCCCGCCGCGAAAACTATCGAGCAGGTTGCTACCTGGCAGGGGATGAACGTCGAACGCATTGTGGCGCTAAAACCGGATCTGGTGCTGGCCTGGCGCGGAGGGAATGCCGAGAGGCAGATCAATCAACTCTCCTCCCTGGGCATTAAGGTCGTCTGGGTTGATGCCATCAATATCGAACAGGTCGCGCAAGCGATTCGCGATCTCGCCCCCTATAGTCCAGCGCCGCAAAAAGCGGAACGCGCAGCCCAACAAATGCTGGATGACTATCAGGCGTTAAAAGCGAAATACAACACGCCATCGCGCAAACGCGTCTTCTTACAGTTCGGCAGCCAGCCCCTGTTTACCACGGGTGCCGGATCACTGCAGCACCAGGTTCTGGAGCTGTGTGGCGGGGAGAATATCTTCGCTGAAAGCCGGGTGCCCTGGCCGCAGGTAAGCCGCGAACAAGTGTTGATGCGCCATCCTCAGGCGATTGTCGTTGCCGGCGGGGCAGGCGAAATTCCCAAAATCGAGCAATACTGGCATAGCCAGCTAAAAATACCCGTGATTCCACTCACCAGCGACTGGTTTGAGCGTGCGGGCCCGCGTATTATCCTCGCCGCAAAACAACTCTGTTCTGCGCTGGCGCAGAGTCATTAATCACTTTCGGGGATTTAACGATGCTCGTTTACTGGCTGGATATTCTCGGTACAGCCGTTTTTGCGATTTCCGGCGTTCTGCTGGCCGGTAAATTACGCATGGACCCGTTTGGCGTTCTGGTGTTAGGGGTGGTTACAGCCGTGGGTGGTGGCACTATCCGCGATATGGCGCTCGATCATGGCCCTGTGTTTTGGGTGAAAGATCCTACCGATCTGGTCGTAGCGATGGTTACCTGCCTGCTTACCATCGTACTGGTGCGTCAGCCGCGACGTCTACCGAAGTGGATTCTCCCCGTGCTGGATGCCGTGGGGCTGGCGGTCTTCGTCGGCATTGGCGTGAACAAAGCCTTTATGGCAGGAACCGGTCCGATGGTCGCTATCTGCATGGGTGTATTGACCGGAGTCGGTGGCGGGATTATTCGCGATATTCTGGCCCGCGAGGTGCCCATGATTTTGCGCACTGAAATTTACGCCACAGCCTGTATCGTTGGCGGCATCGTTCACGCCACCGCCTGGTATACCTTCGGCATGCCGCTTGAAAGCGCTGCCATGCTAGGGATGGTGGTCACCTTGACCATTCGTTTGGCGGCTATTCGCTGGCACCTGAAGCTACCTACTTTTGCGCTGGACGAAAACGGGCGCTGAAAAGCAAAACGGCAACCCTGAGGTTGCCGTTTTTGTCTTCTGCACCGTGCAATTTTAGATGCTGAAGGAGGAGCCGCACCCGCAGGTGCTCTTGGCATTCGGGTTAGTTACCACGAAACGGGAGCCTTCCAGGCCTTCGGTGTAGTCCACCGCACCACCCACCAGATATTGCAGGCTCATCGGGTCGACCACCAGGGCCACGCCCTGCTTCTCAATGGTCATATCGCCATCGTTAATCTGATCGTCAAAGGTAAATCCATACTGGAAGCCGCTACAACCGCCACCGGTAATATAAACACGCAATTTCAGCGCCGGGTTATCTTCGTCGGCGATCAGGTCTTTTACTTTTTTAGCTGCTGCTTCAGTAAATTGCAGCGGCAGCGCGATGTCATCACTCATTTTATGCTCCCATGAATACTGCTATCGGGTTAAAAATCACCCAATTCTTGTTGTCATTATCTAATACCCTGGTATAGCAATCAAGTATTCTGCTCTGCCTCTTGCTTCGCCAGTGTGCGCGCAAGAATGGTGGAGTATAGCGGTTTACCGCCCAGGAATTGGGCTAATAGTGTCGCGCCGAGGCAGGTAATGATCATTGGCAAAATGAGCTGATAGTTGTCGGTCATCTCCAGCACCAGCACAATGCCGGTCAGAGGTGCGCGTAAAGAGGCCGCCAGCAACGCCCCCATTCCGGCAATGGCAAAGGTCCCGGCATCAAGGTGATACGCCGGAAATCCAGCCGCAGCGGCCATGCCAAAGGCGGTACCCAACAGCGTGCCCAGCGCCAGCATGGGTGCAAAAATTCCGCCAGGCGCGCCTGACGAAAAACATAACACCGTGGTAACGACGCGGGAGAGAAACATAAACAGCAGCAGGCCGATGCTGAAATTACCAGCGGCCGCAATCGGGATTAAGCCAAAACCGCCACCTGCAGCATTCGGTTCGATAAACCCCAGGATACCGCATATCCCCCCGAGCAGGCCGCCAACCAGCACCCATTTGGTAGTGTTTCCGCCATGGATACGCTGGAACATATCCTGCGCCCGCAATATCAGCGTATTAAAAAGCGGCCCGACGATGCCAAAAATCATCCCCAACACCAGATAGAGCCACAGCGTATTCACCGGCGCGTTGGTCAGCTTGCCCACCTCTATCACCGCCCCTTCGCCATTGAAGATACGAAAGACGATGCTCGACATAATCACGCCGGTAAAGACCGCCTTAATGGAGATCAGGTTGTAACGAAACTGGGCGCGCATCTCTTCAATGATAAATAAGATGCCTGCCAGCGGCGCATTAAACGCGGCGCTAAGGCCTGCCGCAGCCCCGGTAGCCAACAGGGTATGACGTGCTTCCGGGCTACGCATGCGAAAAATATCACCCACCATGCGCCCCACGTTCCCGCCCAGTTGAACCGTGGGCCCTTCTCGCCCAAGCACCATACCGGCACCGAGCGTTCCCAGACCGCCGATAAACTTGACGGGCAGTACGCGCCACCAGCGCACCGGGCGCAGCTCTTCGAGCGCGCCTTCAATCTCCGGAATGCCCGATCCCCCCGCTTCAGGGGCAAACTTACGCACCAGGAAATAGCCTGTCGCCGCCAGGAGCGCGGACAGCCCAAAGGCCAGGCCCCACACCAGCCAACTGCGATCGGCATAGCTTGCAACGGTGCCAATACGCCAGTTCAGCACTATGTTGACCGCTTTTTCAAAAGCGACGCCAACGAACCCTGCCAGGGTTCCCACCACCGCAGCGGCAAGCAGGATCGCCAAAGGCGTTTTATCACGGTTAAGCAAGCGGCGTATGCTGATACGCTGCCGGGCACGTGCCAGCTGCTGTTGTTCAAAAGAGGGAGTATCTGTTTTCATGGTCTGTTCTTATTGATCATACAAATAGCCAGAGGGATTCTACCAGACGTATCCCGTCTGGCCTGCAAAAGTGCTGAATAAAATCGCAAATGAATGTGGCTAAAATGTTTACCCCAATCATTCGGGCGGCCAGGCAAAAAATGCAGGGACGAGCCGGGTAGTCAGGCCAACGCACAAGCAACTTGAGGTATCACGGGTATATAACCTTCTGCGAATCACTTAGAATAGTGTGCTTAATCATTTTATACGAACCAGGAACGACGCCATGAGCAAGTCAGAAACGCTTTACAGCGCTGCCCGCGAACTTATCCCGGGTGGTGTTAACTCCCCAGTACGCGCTTTTACCGGCGTAGGCGGTACGCCGCTGTTTATTGAACGTGCGGACGGCGCATACCTGTACGATGTGGATGGTAAAGCCTATATCGACTACGTCGGCTCGTGGGGCCCGATGGTGCTGGGACACAACCACCCGACCATTCGCAACGCGGTGATTGAAGCTGCGCAGCGCGGCTTAAGCTTCGGCGCCCCGACCGAAATGGAGGTCAAAATGGCCGCCCTGGTCACCGAGTTGGTTCCGACCATGGATATGGTGCGTATGGTGAACTCTGGTACCGAAGCGACCATGAGCGCAATCCGCCTGGCGCGTGGCTTTACTGGTCGCGACAAGATCATCAAATTTGAAGGTTGTTACCACGGCCACGCTGACTGCCTGCTGGTCAAAGCCGGTTCCGGTGCCCTGACTCTCGGTCAGCCGAACTCGCCGGGCGTTCCGGCGGATTTCGCGAAGCATACCCTGACCTGCACCTATAACGATCTCGACTCCGTGCGCGCGGCCTTTGAGCAATACCCGCAGGAGATCGCCTGTATCATCGTAGAGCCTGTTGCCGGCAATATGAACTGTATTCCACCGCAGCCTGAATTCCTGCCTGGCCTGCGTGCCCTGTGCGACGAGTTTAATGCCCTGCTGATCATCGATGAAGTGATGACCGGTTTCCGTGTCGCATTAGCGGGTGCCCAGTCTTACTACAACGTGGTGCCAGACCTGACCTGCCTCGGTAAAATCATCGGCGGCGGTATGCCGGTAGGGGCCTTTGGTGGTCGTAAAGAGGTGATGGATGCGCTGGCGCCTACCGGGCCGGTTTACCAGGCGGGCACGCTTTCCGGCAACCCGATTGCGATGGCGGCGGGCTTTGCCTGCCTGACCGAAGTGGCCCAGCCGGGGGTTCATGAAACCCTGAGCGACCTGACCACGCAGTTGGCAAACGGCCTGCTGGAAGCGGCACAAGAAGCCGGTATCCCGCTGGTGGTAAACCATGTGGGCGGCATGTTCGGCCTCTTCTTTACCGATGCCGCAACCGTGACCTGCTATCAGGATGTTGTGAAGTGCGACGTGGAACGTTTCAAACGTTTCTTCCACCTGATGCTGGAAGAGGGTGTCTACCTGGCGCCGTCGGCGTTTGAGGCGGGCTTTATGTCAGTTGCGCATAGCGTTGAGGATATCAATAACACCATTGATGCCGCGCGCAGAGTGTTCGCGAAGCTCTAAGGGCCTGATGCCCTCACCCTGGTCCTCTCCCACAGGGAGAGGGTACAAATACTAAAAACGGCAACCAGAGGTTGCCGTTTTGCTTTGACCCGGTGCGGTCTGATGCCCTCACCCTGGCCCTCTCCCACGGGGAGAGGGTACAAACACTAAAAACGGCAACCAGAGGTTGCCGTTTTGCTTTGACCCGGTGCGGTCTGATG
>ERZ773187.1645-NODE-1645-length-16244-cov-31.976280_pt1 | contig 16244 bp, 11 predicted proteins | sample MGYA00511242_ERZ773187 | MGnify/ENA primary metagenome ERZ773187 (study PRJEB29015, sample SAMEA2737744) | human gut metagenome | biome: human gut; feature: human-associated habitat; material: faeces | place: China | collected 2012 ... | reverse complement strand
CGCTTCTATATTTTTATGCGCCGCACCACCATTTCGCATTTCTCATTTCTAATTCCTCATTCGAGCCGAGCCTTCATCTGCCATCAAGAAGCACGCCCCACGGGCGTGCCGCATCCCACCTTGAACCCATCATGCGTTATCTGTTACAATAGATAAGATAAATTCATAATAAAAATGTTGCCGAAGAAGGCTCCCTCCGGTTTGACGTTTTGAAAAACGCCTATGCGCATCACGCCTTGCCCCCGACGGAAAACGTCGCTTGTCAGGCTGTGTTTGCCAGAACAAATGGGGCATGCGCCCTCGATTTATGCGCCGTACCACCATTTCTCCTTCGGGCAGAGCTTCCATTTTCCATCAAAGGGCTGCACGGCCCAAGGGCTAACCATAGCCACCATTCCCCGTGACTAGTCACCAGCCACTAGCCACCAGTCACATTTCACACACAGAAAGGTCCCCCCTATGTTCCTACATGAAATCATGAAAGGCGCCGATCCATCCCATCTGGCCTTCACCGGCGAAGTCGACGTCACCTATGGCGCACTCGAAGACGCCATCCACCGCTACCGGAATGCCATTTACGCACTGGGCGTCCGCGAAGGCGAGCGCGTCAGCCTCTACTCCGCGAACCGCGCAGAATTCGTCTACGTCTTCATGGCCGTCGTGAGCCTCGGCGCGATCATCGTCCCCGAGAACAACTCCCTCGTAGACCGCGAAGTCGACTACATCCTGAAAGACTCGGGAAGCACCCTCCTCATCACAGACACCCCCATGGACGTCTCCGTCCCTTCGATTTCCATCGAAGAACTGGATGAGAAATCACACGAACCGCTCCCCGAAGCCCCTGATTTCCCGAAAGACCTCACCGAAGACGACGTATGCGCCCTGATCTACACCTCCGGCACCACCGGCAGCCCCAAAGGCGCCATGCTGACACACAAAAACCTCGTCAGAAACGTCGAACAATTCACCGCGCGGATCATCTTCAAGCCGGAAGACAAAGTCCTCTGCGTCCTACCGATGTTCCACTGCTACGGCATGACCACCATCGTCCACGGCAGCCTCTACGCCCACTCGACCATCGTCATCCTGCGCTCGCGCACACCATCAGAGATCATCAATACCATCGTGAAATACGACGTCACCATCGCCATCATGGTCCCCCCGATGTACAACCTCCTCGCACGCAAGGGCGACCCCTCCCTCATGAAGACCGTCCACACCTTCATCTCCGGAGGCGCCTCCATCCCGCAGCCAGTAGCGCAGGCCTTCTTCATGCGATACAAGCACCCCGTACAGGAAGGCTACGGCCTCACCGAAGCCTCCCCCGTCGTCTGCGTCCTGCCGACCGCGAAGCCCAAGTACCTGACCAGCGGCCCCGCCATCCCCGGCGTCGAAGCCATGATCTCCGTCGAAACGAACGGCCCCTACGTCCCCGGCACCGTCGGCGAGCTCCTCGTCCGCGGCGACAACGTCATGAAGGGCTACTGGAACAAACCGGAAGAAACCAAGAAAGTCCTCACCGAAGACGGCTGGCTCCACACCGGCGACCTCGCCTACATGGACGAAGACCGCTACATCTACATCGTCGACCGCCTGAAAGACCTCATCATCGTGAACGGCGAAAACATCTACCCCGGCGAAGTCGAAGACTGCATCTACGAAGTCGAAGGCGTCGGAGAATGTGCCGTCGTCGGCCAGCCCGATGCCCTCCGCGGCCAAGTCGTCTGGGCCTACGTCGTCATGAAAGAAGGCTACACCTTCGACGAAAACAAGATTCGCAAATACATGATGAAAAATATCGCCAGCTACAAGATCCCGAAACGCTTCATCCCCATGGACGCACTCCCGAAAAATGCCACCGGCAAGATCCTGAAACGCGCCCTCCGCGAAAGCTAAGAAAAGCGCCTCCGACTCACGGAGGCGCTTTTTGCTTGCAGCTGGTGATTGGTGATTAGGGATAAGCAGCTAGGGATTTAGACTAGGAGACCGGGAGACTGGGAGGCTAGGAGACATCAGACATCTGACTTCTATCATCCATCCTTCGGACATAGCCCCGTTTCGTCATCCTGAGCGGCGAGAAACGTCGTATGTGAGATAACGAATGCCAGAACAGCTGCGCCTGAGCCATCGATCACGGCAAAGCCGCCACGAGAGCCATGAACCTTCGCGGTCAGGGACTCACGCTTTCCCCACATGTGCCGCGCAATTCTCCGCTTTCCTCTGGAAAAGAAATGGTAGGGGCGGGTTCAGGGGTAGCGGATATAGCAGAGAAGGCGCCCACTTCGCCGCAAATAGACCTATGACGATACATGCAGCCCCTTTTTTCTCCCTCCTTCCTTTGGAAGGAGGTGCCCCGAAGGGGCGGAGGTTGGCCGCGTGAAGCGATATTTTCACACGCGGGGATGCCAACCCCGCCTCGCTTCGCTCGTCTGCCCCTTCCAGAGGAAGGGGCGAGAATGATTTTTAAAGAAACACTGATTAAATCGTTGTCATTCGCGTTCAAGGACTCACGCTTTCCCCACATGTGCCGTGCGCCTCTCCGCTTTCCTCATCTGTCTTTCCTGCCGCCTGTGCCCTATCCGCCCCTACGTGGCACCTTCCCCGCAAGGGTAATGTTGTTAAGTTAAGCGGCAGAACGTTCTTGGCTCCCCATCGGGGGAGCTGCCCGAAGGGCTGAGGGGGCTACGTAGCGGTATTGCATGAAAGTGTTGGAATATCGATAGTATCGGACTATTCAACATAGTACACTATACTGCTGGCATGCCCCCATTGCCTTCGGCACTTCCCCCGAAGGGGGAAGCAAAACGTTACGTAGCTAACGATTTCCTTAACTTAATAGCATTCCCCGCAAGGGGGGCTGGCGATACGAGAATACCCTATATTCTAAAACTCCGCGGCGCTTAGATCCTTCGACTCAGTTCTCCTATTTCAGATAAGCCATTTTTTCACATACGACGTTTTTCTCCGCTCAGGATGACGAAATGCGCCGCACCACCCCCGCTGAACCCTCTGAACCTGTAGAACCTACTCCCCCTCTTTCGCAAACAATCAAAGGGCAACACGCCCCCGAACCCCTCTCCCATCTATGTTACAATAGAGAAAAACCACTCATTCCCCGAAAGGAGCCCCTATGAAACGCAGCGAACCCACATTAGACGACCAGATCCGAAGCATCCACTACAAGTACGAAATCCCCCAAGACAAAGTAGAAGCCCTTCTCTCAAGCGGCCTCCGTTTCCTTGAAATCGACAAAGCCGCCCTTCTCTCCATCCTCGCCGAAGTCCCCATCGATACCATCCTCGACATGCGGAAAGATGACCCATGGGGATGCATCCAGAAAAAGCTAGGCCTCACCGCTGCGCTCTACGAAGAACGCCTCCTGCGCCATCGCGCCCGCCGCCTTCACCGCTTCTACGGCATCCCCGAAGACCGCGCCATCCCCCTGCTGCAAGACGGCTACCCGAACCACTGGCTCCGCCTCGCCTACCTCTTAGAACAGCACACCGGCACCTCCATGGAAGACATCCTTGCCGCGCGTAAAAAATCCGAAAAATGGAAACCCTGGGCAGAAGCACACCTCGGCATCTCCCCCGAAGATTTCACAAAATGGATCGCCGAGACAAGGAATCCAAGTCTGCCGAAAAAGTGAAAGGAACACCTCCCCCGTTGCACCCTATGAACCCATAGAACCCACCAAACCCATTTAAGGAAAAATGATTCAATCAGCATTTCCCTAGTCACCCATGACAAGAAAGGCATCCCCATGACCCACGATTTCATCTACCATAACCCCACCAAAGTCTACTTCGGAAACGGCATGCTCGCCCACCTTCCCGAAGAGATCAGCCGCCTCGGCAGCCGCGTCCTCCTCATCACCGGCGGTAGCTCCGCCAAAAAGAGCGGCCTCTTTGACAAAGTCCTCGCAGAAATCAGCAAAGCCAATGTCGACTGCTACGGCCTCTCCGGCGTCAAGCCAAATCCCGAGATCGGCCTCGTCCGCGAAGGCATCCGCCTCGTACGCGAAAAACGCCTGGACCTCATCCTCGCCCTCGGCGGAGGCTCCGTCCTCGACACCGCCAAAGTCATCGCAGGCAGCGCCCCCTACGACGCCGACCCCTGGGATCTCATCCGAAGCCGCGCCGCCATCGATACCGCCCTCCCCCTCATCACCATCCCCACCATCGCCGCGACCGGCTCCGAAATGAATGCCAGCGCCGTCATCACCAACCCCGAGACCGAAGAAAAATACGGATGGACCGCCCAGGCCTTCCGCCCCTCCGTCTCCTTCCTCTGCCCCGAAAACACCTACACCGTCCCCGCCTACCAGACCGCCTGCGGCTCCGCCGACATCCTCTCCCACATCATGGAAGTCTACTTCCAGAAAGAAGAGACCTTCCCCGCCACCGAAGCCTACATGGAAGCCATGATGCGCTCCGTCATGAAAGACGCCCCCATCGCCATGGCCGACCCTACCAATGAAGATGCCCGCGCGAACCTCCTCTGGACCGCCTCCTGGGCCATCAACGACTTCATCGACAGCGGCCATGCCGTCTCCTGGACCTGCCACGGCATCGAGCATGAACTCTCCGCCCACTACGACCTCACCCACGGTCTCGGCCTCGCCATTCTCACCCCCGCCTTCCTCACCTACGTCCTGGACGAAACCACCGCCCCCCGCATCGCCCGCTTCGCCGTAGGCGTCATGGGCGTCTCCCCCAAAGGCAAAGACACCATCAAGATCGCGCAGAAAGGCATCAAACGCCTGCGGAAATACTTCAAAAAACAGCTCCGCCTCCCGACCACCCTCACAGAGATCGGCATCGACGACACCCGCTTTGCCGAAATGGCCGAAAAGACCATCGCATGGAAGGGCGCCAAAGACGGCCTCCTCCACGGCTTCACCACCCTCTCCGCCAAAGACCTCGAAGAGATCTACCGCCTCGCCCTGTGAGTACCCACCGCCGGTAAACCTCACCGCCCATAAAGCCCCGACCAAAGGGAACACACCAAAGGAGAAAACAAGCCATTTCAAAAAGCCCCTGCCAAAGGGGCTTTTTTCATCTTATCCTCCTGCATGCCAGCCTGTGTCCCGATCCTCCCTCCTATGCGGCAGTCAACCGTATGGATTGGATGAAATCGAATTTTCTAATTTTCTAAGCTGCCTATTCGGCAGTCAGCAAAAAGCCCCTGCCATATCGCGAAATATGACATTTCTAAGCTGCCTATACGGCAGTCAACTCATTTGATCAACTTAGCGCACAAGACCTCGATTTCTAAGCTGCCTATACGGCAGTCAACCAGGAAGTCCCTGCAATCTCTCGCATTCGAGCTTTCTAAGCTGCCTATGCGGCAGTCAACGCGCTGGCTTACCTGAGCCAGAACCCAATGCATTTCTAAGCTGCCTATGCGGCAGTCAACAAATCGAATTTTCTGCTGGCCGCGGAATAAAATTTCTAAGCTGCCTATGCGGCAGTCAACTACTTGTAAAGCGGCTCTAGGGGGCGGCTCTTTTTCTAAGCTGCCTATACGGCAGTCAACCCTAACAGATTAGCACCAGCACCAATGAGAGCTTTCTAAGCTGCCTATACGGCAGTCAACTCAAGCAGCATGGCTTCGATGCGAGACTTCTTTTTCTAAGCTGCCTATACGGCAGTCAACGAACATCACGAACACTTACAGATCCGGAAGCTTTTCTAAGCTGCCTATACGGCAGTCAACGAACATCACGAACACTTACAGAACCAGAAGCTTTTCTAAGCTGCCTATACGGCAGTCAACCCAGCTCGAAATCGGGTTACCGTATCGTGTTTTTTCTAAGCTGCCTATACGGCAGTCAACGCGCAAGCCTACATCCTATACATTTACCGCAATTTCTAAGCTGCCTATACGGCAGTCAACTTGTGAATGATTCAGCCTGTTGCGAAGCTTAGTTTCTAAGCTGCCTATACGGCAGTCAACCAAAAAGCTCATCAACAGAGCAGATCAAAGACTTTCTAAGCTGCCTATACGGCAGTCAACGTCATGGGCGATGGTGACGCGGCATTCAAGAATTTCTAAGCTGCCTATACGGCAGTCAACTTAAAATGCAGTTCACCAACACCATGGGGAATTTTCTAAGCTGCCTATACGGCAGTCAACATGCGCTGGCTATGCGTAGGGCTTCCGATATGTTTCTAAGCTGCCTATACGGCAGTCAACTCCCCCGCGCCCATGACTTTGCCGATGTGTGGTTTCTAAGCTGCCTATACGGCAGTCAACGCTTGCCGATTCCGACTGAATTGTCCATTTGGTTTCTAAGCTGCCTATACGGCAGTCAACGTAATGGGCGCGGGCGATGCTACCTTCAAGAATTTCTAAGCTGCCTATACGGCAGTCAACAAAGGGCTGACCTCCTGAGCGCCCCTCCACCATTTCTAAGCTGCCTATACGGCAGTCAACTATCAAACACAGAGCGAGAGATCTGCGCTTTATTTCTAAGCTGCCTATACGGCAGTCAACAAAATGTATTGGATGCCGTTTGGCACATTCTATTTCTAAGCTGCCTATACGGCAGTCAACAATAGAAAATCAGAGATATAAAGTGGCCCGTAATTTCTAAGCTGCCTATACGGCAGTCAACATCAAGATTCGTTTTTTCGCTTGTGGTGAATATTTTCTAAGCTGCCTATACGGCAGTCAACTGCAGAAGAAAGTGAAAGAGCTTCGGCGCCATCGAGAGAAAACCCATCTCCATCTATTTTACCCAAAGTTTCAACAGGGCGCAAGAAAAGCCGATAGAATCGGCTTTTCTCGCATTGGTCAAAAATTTTGGTCAAAATTCAGGGACAGAGGCACTATCGCTCAAGCCATAGGTGCTCAGTGTTCCGGACTGCTCTATCTGACAGGGTGTCTTCTTGATGAAGAGGGAAAAGGTCTGTGCGGTAGATAAGCTTTTCATCTGGATGAATGGCAGATCGTATGTCTCTTTTCTCCGGCCAAGCAGACCGAGAGCGTCCTCATAAGAGACGCCTTCGTGCCGCCGGACGTAGCGGCGCGCTTTTCTCTCCACGGATTCATCCGGCTGATATCGGCTGTAAATGCTATAGCCGATGATGCGGCGTTCCACTATTTTTCGGATCTTTGTCAGGTGTACATAGTCAGAAAGTCGTTCCAGCCCCTGGTCGAGGTGCAATCTTTCCAATTGTTCTGCCGAGGGAGCGAGGATACGGATCTTATTTCCCAGCTCTTTGTCCTGATACGCCGGGAAGGCCAGCGCGGTCTTCACCATCCCTTCTCTTCGTTGTTCTTCAGCCAGTGCCAGATGCAGCTGGGTGAATACCTTCGTCCAAAGAAAGGATAGCGAGACTTCACCATTTGGAATGAGGGTGATATCCTGATAGTAGTTCATATTATTCCTTTCCGCTTGCTCCAAACACACCGCCACGAACAAGGACTGCCATGACATAGTCTTTGTCCGTTTCGTTTTCAGGTGCCGTTCCGGTCGACCAGTTATCAAAGAGTGTATAGAAATCCACTTTCTCTTTCGGAGAGCGGAAGGCTTTCCCGAGTGTGGTCACAGCGCCGTATGGTTCTACCGCGATCGGGCCAAGGCCAGACACGCCATACTCCGGATACCATGTATCGATGGTACGCAGTGCATTTCCGATCTTCTGAGAGTGCATGGCCGCCATGCCATTGACCTGATACAGCACCTTGCTCTTTTTCCCGTTTCCTTTGTCAAGAATCAATTCTTCACTTGGGTATACTTCCTGTCCATGTCCCATCAAAACGCAGGCTTCGATCTCAAGGAGCAGATAGCTGATCCTGCCGCACAGTGCATCAGCGATCCTGGCAGAGAGCTGATCCAGATCAGGGCTATGCTTATCGAAGTTCTTCAGGCTGTAGTCATATCCGTCAAATGTCATGGTCTCCCCGGATGGCTTGACACGTACAATGACTTCGACTTTTTCTGCGCCCACGCGATTTCTCCAGAAGAATCGTCCACTGGCGATATTGGTGGCATAGCGATGTGCCAATTCCGAGAACCCGCTTTCCTCGATGTAGTCTTCGACCATTTTTGAAATGCCTCGGCCGTGTTCCTCTTCATTGCATACGGATGGATGCTGTACCCCAGACAGGACTTTCAGTGTAAAGCGAAGCTTTAATGTATCCTGATCCAGTTTCAAAGAGGCGCTGTCTACGGTCTGCAGATTGGCCTTTTCTACTTCTGCATTGAGCTTCATCGGATCATTCTTGACAGCTGCTTTTAAGCGATTGGAGATGGTCCCGCGCACCGACTTCTCGATCAGCGCGATCGGCTCTTCTTCTGTCTGTCTTTTTTCCCAGCTTGTACCATAGAGGAAACCATCGGATGGGACCAGTTTCTTCTCAAATGCTAGTACGCTTGCTAATGCAATTTTCTTGTTTGCCATGATTGTTCTCCTTTTTATTTTTCGTTTTTACAAATATACAGATCATTGCCTTCATCATATTCGTAGTGCCACATCAGGTCTTCGACGGAAGCGAATCGATATGGCATTTTGAATTCGCCCAATGTGATCACAGGCTCTGCAAAGCGATGCGAGACATTTGGATCTCTCTGCGCTTTCACCTTTCCCAAGCGGGTCAAGCCTTGGAAGCCGACAACAAGGGGGATGAGCCAGCCAGCTTCTTTTCGCTTCGAGGTCCAGGCGTGTACTTCATTTTCTTCATTGATCTCTGCTTCATGGTGGATCGTCAGAAAAGAGAGGAGTGTGTCCAATGTATCTCCCTCTTCATTTCCTGCTTCTTTTAGCAGTCTGCCTCTCTCGACCACCGCGAAGCCGGGCATCAGTCGATGGAGGATCTTCTTTTCTTCCTCCGGGTGTTCCTCGCTGATAAAGTATACAACGGGCGTTTTGAAGGAAAGTATATCGCCTCCTGCTATTTTGAGAGAGGGAAGTGTCTCTCCGACTGCCTGCAGCAGTTCCTCTTTGTTATCGGCAGAAAGGCCGCTGCATTTGACCAGCAGGGATACTTTGAGATGGATCCGAGGGTCTTCGATAAAGGGCGGACGTTCAAATGTATTTCCTCCCTTTTTTCTAAGCGGATTGGATGAGATGGCTATAGAGTAATGGTAATCTCCAGGGTTCTTATAGACCTGCAGGCGGCTTTCATGGCTGATCACGCCAAGGCTGATGAAACGGACTTCACGCAAGGATTCTGTCAGCCGCACTTTTCGCTCCAATGCATGCACGGCTCCCATCCACGCTGTCATGGCAGGAAATCCAATGGTACAGAGGCTGCTTAGTGCATTGGCATTTTGTATCTGTATCTCCGGCAGCAAAAGGTATGTCATGATTCGTATCTCACCTCATCTTTCAGTACGATCTCCATTTGGTCCTTAAAGTTGCGCCATTCCGCGTCTCCCAAGGAGACGGCTTCTTCTCCCAAGAGTTTTTCATAGGAGAAAACTACCCATCTGGCAAAAGCAGCTGCAATCTCACCTGTCCAGGAGGTCTCCAGGCGCTCTTCCATGCAAGCATCGTCCAGCCATATTTTCTGTGCTGTCGGAAGCTGGCTATAGGCTTCTTTTTCGCTCCATCCGATTTCTCCGGCCCGGATCTGATATGCAGTCAAAAGAACAGCGCTGATTATTTCATCCATCAGATCATGGATTGCCTGTCGGATTTCCATCGTGTTCCGATCTTGTTTCATGTAGGCATGCAAACGGTACAGTGTACTGCTTTGCTGTTTATACCAGATGGACTCTTTGAAGAAGTCCGATCTCGGCACCCTGACCTTCACCTCACGCAGAGATGGCGGCAGAGAAGAGAGCAGGTAGGCCTTCCCTCCGCACCGGGAATTCAATGCGCTGATATTCTGCGGCTTGGTCCCTCCAAAGCCTATCATGGTGAGTCCCGTGACTTCTTCGCAGGGCTTTCCGTAGTTCTCTGATTTCTTATTGCAGCAGTCTATTTTATGGCCATTGATCGCTCGGATCCTCTGATACATTTCCAGCGCAAGGCAGGAGGATGGCATGACCGACAGCAGATGATATTCTCCCTCCGCTATCGGGAAGTAGACCTGTCTAAGATGCGTATCTGTCGCTTCCGGTTCCTTTTGGCTGTCTTCCAGCATCTCTTGGACTTTCTTTTGCAGCTTTTCTATGGGAAGTGACAGCAGTTCCAGTTCTTTCTCAAGTTCCTTGTCTCGTGTAATGACTGCCTCCAGCACATTTTTATCGGGAGTCACTGGACTGAGCAGCAGACTGGCACTTCCAAGATACTGCGCCGGTGTCAGAATATCCAGACTGCAGGTGCTCCCTCCGGTCGTCACATAGCCTGCCACTTTTTTCGAATGGCTGCATACGGTGGTCTTGATGTCCGGATTCGTAAATTTTCCGACATGACTGGCCAGATGACATTCATTCATATGCATGACCATCGCGTCAAACCATTTGGCTGGTGTTTTCCCTTTTTTTGCCGCACTTTCTATGATGTATTCGTGCAGCGATGTCACTTCTTTCTTTTCTTTTGCCACGCTTATCCCTTCCTCTCCTCTTCCTTAAATAATCCCAGCTGATCCGAATACAGCCAGTGGGTATCCCCAGACGTTTTCGGCATGGTGATTTCTCCATACTTTCTTTCAGCCTGCTCGATCTGTTCCTCTTCTGACCGGGGATCTTCCATATCGATCATCTGCGAAAGCGACTTTTCATAGTTTCGATCCATCCACAATCGGTGTTCCATCTCTTCGGTCATTCCCTTATAGTCATCGATATGCAGGATGGCCTTTCGATCGACAAGGCTGCCGTGGTCATCAAGTTCACAGAATGTTTCTTCTCCATCAGTATATCTCACAGTGAGCTTTACGTCTTCTATCGCATTTTCACGGAAACGCCTGAATTCCATGGGAAGTCCAGTCAGCCACCAGTATTCATCGAGCCAGCCATGCATAGATTGTGGACCTACGTCTGAGCGGCTGTTGAAATCCATCATCGTCTGGTGTTCAAGATCGATGAGCCGGCTTTCCGGATGGAGCTCCTCCGGCTTCCAGATCCTCGGCGCGGCATCGATGCGGCTTGCCAGATCATTGACATCGATCAGCTGTCTCATGTCATGACTTTCCAGCTGGTACTTCCCGACTTCATAGCCGGGCCATTTGAAGGCTTTCTGCTCTCCTTTCAGTCCGCGAAGATTGTACTCCATGACAGCCACATTCGACGCTGCCTGATCCTTTGCAAGAGTGCGATGACGCATCACGCGTCCGGAAAGCTGGATGATCGAGCGATAGGAGGAGGGCTCGATCACCGCCCAGTCAAAGTCATGGTCTCTGCCGGTTTCTTCAACCGGCGTAGCCACGACGAGGAAAAGGATATTTCCCTCCCGGCTCTCATCGATATGACGGCGAATGACCGGGTCTGTCAGCTCCGCACTCTGTCCTTCTTCCCCCTTGCGGGACAATACGCTATCCAGATATTTTTCCTGTTCATGACGCAGGAGAAGGATCTGCCGGCTGTGGTAGGTCATCAGCCGCACCGCTACGTCCTGGCTCCATGTACATCGGAGCAGGTACTCTGAAAGCTCCACGCAGGGATTGATATTCGCCATGCGTACCACGCCAAAGGATACACGCTTTCCTGTCTTTCGGTCGATGATATGATTTTGCTCGTGCATTTTTTCTGCAGCCTTCCGTATCTCCTCAAAGTAATGGAGTTCCAGAGGGGCATCCCCGTCCCGGGAGCTGCACTCGATCAGTTCACCCTTCCTTCGGACGATCTGTGTTTTCAGCTTCCGGCAGCGGCTGGCGACGAATTTCTGATGCAAAAGAGCAAAGTCTCCTTCCTTTCCCGCCTGCATGTCCTGTACGACAGCTTTATATTCGTCACACCAGAGTACGGCACAATGCTTCTTTGCTGCGAAGAAATCATTGTACACGGAAAGCCCTGCCTGATAGGCGTGATACATGCCCTCCGCTAGGTCAGGCGGAATCGTCGCGGAAGAAAGCCCTACATTCCGTCCCAGCATACCGGCAAGGTGTACCAGTCTGGCGATCGCATAGAGATCCTTTGTCGTAAAGTCATCGATCTCATCGATGACCAGGTCAGATGACATGAGCCGCAGAAAGGGGAGCATGTACCGCCCGCCTTTGATGGTCTGGACGGCTCCCATCATGTGATCGATAGTCGCTGCCAGAATAGGCTTCAGCAGCAATGCCTTGTTTTTATCCGCGCGCCGGTTCGTATCCCCCAGAAAGAGATCCATGAACTGCATCTCTCCGCCATCGAAGGTATCCAGATATTCTACATTTTCCTCCATCCATGGCTCCGCCGACTCTGCGCCGCAATCGCTTTCTTCCTGCGATTTTTCATGGAGCGCCCGAACGGCATCTGATCCAATGAGCACAGCCAGCTCGCTCCCATCCATGCCCAGCTGCCTACGGTAAGAGTCTCCCGTCTGCAGTGTCAGGGAACGAAGCCCCAGTGCCAAGATATAGCGAAGAGATTTCCGATCCGGAGAAATGGCATTCATGATTTTCGCATTCGCTATCGTTTTCCCGCACCCGGTACTTGCCATGTTGACAATGAACCAGGATGCATCTTCGGCCTGTTCCTTTCTGAATGCATGGATCTTAGCTGCCGCTTTTTCCTGCCATGCATACGCGCCCGTTCCCTGCTTCTTGAGTCCGCGTACATCATAGGCTCTTTCCATCTTCTCTGCGAAAAAAGGAAGCCTGTGTGCCGCCCTGAGCGACTGATCGCACACCTTCAGCAGGTGCTCTTCCAGATACTGCCTGCATGCACCGCGTCCATCGATATTCGCCCACAGGCGAGTCACTTTCCAGACCGATCTCGCAGACGGCTCCTTTTCCAGCGAAGACGCATAATGATCTCCGATCATCAGGCAGAGTCTGGCGTACGCAAGGATCAGGCGAAAGGCCGGCCTTTCACAAAGTGTCTGCCCAGCCATCGCCACGGACGGCAATGACCCATAGGCCTCCTGCAGACGGCTCACCCATTTGCGCACCGCTTTCTTCCACGCAGGAGATTTCTCCCAGAGAAGTCCTTCCGAAAAGCAGAAACATTTCGCCCGGAGAGCGGCAGATATCTCCTCCGTCCTTTGATTTTGATACCCCCAGTCCGCTGTCAGATGCGACCATATACTTTGGAAAGACGCCCTGCACACATTTTCATATCCTGCTCTGGCATCGCCTTTTTTATCTGCCATCCTGTGATGTGACAGGATGAGCCATGCAATGACAGAGGCCAGCGGCGGCAGCCTTCCCAGATGACATTGTCTTTCTTCTGTCAGATCCTCTCCGACCTTTTCCAGAAGCTCCGCTTCATCAAGCGTTCCGGAGATGAGAGCCTGCATCCATTTTTCATCCGTCTCTTCTGCGCCAGTGACTACTACCAGCGCCTCCAGCAGCTTGCAGGAGATCCACTCGTGCCGAAATGGATCCATCCGATTTTTCCCGCCATGCCTTCTTAACTTATCCTGAAAATAGTCATTTGTCTTTCCCCAGTCATGGAAAAGCGCAGCCACAGCTGCCAAAGCCTTAATGAGAGGCAGGTACTGCCACTGATTCTCCCATTCAAAGTGAGATACATTTTTCTGCGTCCAATTGACAGGCACCAATCCCTCTGCATTGAACTTATTCCGATTTCCCACGATCCATAGAAGGTCGCTCCGCGAGCGCGATCGGATCCATCGGCAGGATACAGCCATGCTCTTCGTCGCATTCCTCCGCAGTGCCGTTTTGGCAGCGAGAAGTCCGGCCTCCGTGATCACCGTCTGCCAGGTATCATCCCCGATGCGATCGGCAAACGAGTCCAGGATCTTCCGTACGGTAAGGACCGCCTTCTTCTCGCTTTGACTGATAAAGATGACCATCATGCGGCATCACCTTCTCTCTCCGAAATGCTGACTGACGCTTTTGACTTCACCAAACATGAAATCAAGCACTTGATGCTCCGTGAATTTTTGCAGCAACTGCTGACGAAACTGCTGCTCCGTATCATTTTGCGAAGAGCAGATAAATGACCATGGGAGAACCACAGCATCCTTGATCAGATCTGCCACATCAAAGACCAGCGCTCCCCGCCTCGTCTTTCCGTGCATCACAGCAAAGCCATGTGGAATGCCAAGCACCCACAATGTCACAGCAGATAGACCATACGCCAGATAGTTTCCATGATTCAGGAAAGCATTCGCCTGATCTTCTCCCGAGTGATCTCTTGTAAATCCGGAAAGACCCACGGCATGTGCCGCATACTTGTAAAGCTCTTTCGTGAAACGCGCCTCGCTGCTTAAAAGCTCCGTCACGCTTTGCGCCTGCTCGATCATGCGTCGATATTCCTGGATCGCCATTTCGATTTCCATATCATCCACATAGAAACCCGCATCCTGCAGATCCTCATCCTTTTCCCAAACTCTTTCGATAAAAGCGCAGCGCTTTCTTTGAAATTCTTTGGCAGCAGACAGCCGTTTCTTCTCATCAAACCAGAAAGACAGCCATCCTTGCACATATTCCGTCGGGCGATATTCATTTTGTGGATTCAGCCACTCGATCTCTGTCCCGGCCAAGAGCGGCGTCGCACCGCCACCGCAAAATCCAACAAGTACCCCCGCCCCGGAGAGCAGGCGCATCGCCGCCTGCGTAATGGAGGTACCATTTCCCAAAAGGATCACGGTCGTATTCGCGATCGGGATATTCCAATACGCATTTCCTTTCTCTGTCTCCGTCAAATAGAGGACTCGTCCATCCTTCTGCATCACACGGCATTTCGAAAGATAATAAATATTGGCCCGCTTCGAATGAAGAATGGCCTTGTATTCAGACTTTTCCATCGTGTTTTTCATAGGACCCCCTGTACGTCTGCTAATGAAACCTAGGGAAATGCTGATCATTTTCTTTTATTTTATCAGACAAGAAAAACAAAATATAACTACATGAGCAAAAATGATATAAAGTTATTCTATAACCAAGAATAGATCACATCCCATATGTACCCTCTGCGGATCAGCTTTTCTTCCTGCCAAACTGCTTTTCTTTAGTATAGCATAGGTATTGTGACAAAAAACGACCCAAGAGAGGCCGATCGCTCATTTTTCGCAAGAGCCTCTCTTGCCTTTTACGCACCTTCTTATCCTAGGAGTGACTGGGAAACCTTATCCCAGCTGTCTTTCATACCATAGTCACCCTATCCGCCCCTTCAGGGCACCTTCCCCTAGAGGGAAAGGCTGCGATACGGGAATACCATCTTCTAAACAGGCGGCGATACCGCCAGTCGATGAGACCATCCGCCCTCGCGTATCGTCATCCTGAGCGGACGAAAACGCTCTATGTGTGAAAAGCCCCAGCCAGAACAGGTGGGGACTGAGCCGAAGGATCTGACACCATACATGTGAGCCGATTCCTTCCCTCGTATCGTAGAATCGACTGGTTACTAAAATACTACTTTCGGGCATCGCCCAATAAAAAAGGCGGCGAAGCCGCCACCATACAAGCCTTCCCACCTTGTGAATCTATCCACTCCCCAAGTACCGTCATCCCGAGCGCAGCCGAGGGATCTTTATTGCACTGCCGCCATATGCACACATGCGCCCTCACTCAAACGACACCTTGGTGCTTCCTTTTTCGCCTTTCCCTCGCTCACGATTTACCGCTCTGCAAGAAGGATCCCTCCACTTCGGTCGGGATGACAGGTGGAAGACGGGTAATCTCACATAGTCTTTCACACCGCCTCGTGGATCCATCCTGCGCCTTTGGCGCGGGCCGTTTGGCCTCACAGGAAGGCGCCTTAATGGGCAGGCTAGGCGCCTCTTTGGATTAGGCCAAACTCGGAAGTCCCTCTGCGGGACTTCCGTCTCCAAGAGCCTACTCGTATCGTAATATAACACCGCTAGTCCCAAAACATGCAACGTATCTCCCAGATGAGAGCCCTTCCGCCCTCGCGTATCGTCATCCTGAGCGGAGAGAAACGCCCTATGTGAGAAAAGCCCCAGCCAGAACAAGTGGGGACTGCGTCGAAGGATCTCATGCCACATATGTGAGACGATTCCTTCCCTCGTATCGTAGGAGTGACTAGTGACTGGTGACTTAAATGCCACTTCCAGGCATCGCCCCAATAAAAAAGCGGTGAAGCCGCCACGAGAGCCCTGAACCTTGAACCCTGAACCCTGAACCAAATGAAAGCAAGCAAAAAGGACATCTTTGCAGATGTCCTTTTTAGTTAATCAGCAGCTTCCTATCCTCCCGGGCCGCTTCCAGCCAAGTACTTT
>ERZ773187.1641-NODE-1641-length-16261-cov-14.977477_pt1 | contig 16261 bp, 14 predicted proteins | sample MGYA00511242_ERZ773187 | MGnify/ENA primary metagenome ERZ773187 (study PRJEB29015, sample SAMEA2737744) | human gut metagenome | biome: human gut; feature: human-associated habitat; material: faeces | place: China | collected 2012 ... | reverse complement strand
CTTCCTCCTGCACTGAACGATGCTCAAGCACGAACTGGCAGTGAGGAATTCCTGATGGGCTGACCTTACGAAGGGGGGTCCTGCACACGGTACCGGACAACACCAGACGGTTGGTCATCAGAAATTACTCTTCAGAATCCCCAGCATCAGAATCATCTGCGGTTTCGTTTGCGAAATCATCGCGACGCTCACGGCGCTCGTCTTTCGCTTTAACCATCGGAGATGCTTCGGTCACTGCGTTTTTGGTACGCATAACCATGCTGCGGATAACGGCATCGTTGAAGCGGAAGTTAGTTTCCAGCTCATCGATCGCTTCCTGCGGAGCTTCAACGTTCAGCAGAACGTAGTGAGCTTTGTGCAGTTTGTTGATCGGATAAGCCAGCTGACGGCGGCCCCAGTCTTCCAGACGGTGGATCGTACCTTCTGCTGCAGTGATTGCACCAGTGTAACGTTCGATCATACCCGGAACCTGTTCGCTCTGGTCAGGATGGACCATAAAAACGATTTCGTAATGACGCATCGAATTGCTCCTTACGGATTATTCAGCCTCCTGTCTGGGTCAGCCGAGGCCCGGGGAGGCAAGGAACGTGTTAAAGGTCGGCTGAAAAATTGACGCGTCATAATACTTGCGACCCCCGCTAAACACAAGGTGATTGCACAAATAATTCGCACAAAGGGCAAAGCGGGTCTAAGTGGGTGATTTAACATTGAACAGCCTCGATTGCGGTGTTTTTTTGAACAACAGCATCAGAAATGGTCGTCAATGCCCCCCGCAGAAGAGATTACACTTTAATCAAACCTCAACCGAGGATCAGAAGGAGAGAGAAACAACCGATTCACAGCATGTCGTCGTGGAGCGCATATCATGAAAAAGATCACTATAGCGGTACTGGCTGCGCTTTTGCTGAGTGCAAACGCCATGGCAGCCATTCAGATCGACGGCCGACAGGCCAGAAACATGGATGATGTGCAGAGCTTAGGCGTGATTTATATCAACCATAACTTCGCCACTGAAAGTGAAGCAGATCAAGCCCTTAATCAAGAAGCCGATGTGCAGAATGCCCGCTATTATCACGTCATACTTACTCGGGAGCCGGGCAGCAACGGGAATATGCACGCCAGCGCAGACATCTATCAGTAATGCATTAACGCTAGCACCAGGAAAGCCAACAACGAAAATAACGTCATCCTTTCATTCGCCCCCGGTTCGGGGGCTTTTTTTTATTTTTATCCTTGATACGTATTCAGGCCGTGCTTACTGCTTCGTCAGACTCAGAGGTGCGTTTCAAAGAACCTGACGGTGGCATCCAGCGCCGTGGGCGTGATGCGATGACGGACACCGGTCTCCCACAGGCAGGTGAGGTTGCCATCCAGTCCATCGCGCTGTAAGGCTTGCTGTAAACGAAACGTCTCCGTAGCCGGCACGACATCGTCCGCCTCGCCGTGCCAAAGCAGCAGTGGGCGGTCTGCCAGCCGGGGCAGCGCCCGGGTCACTTCCCAGTGGGCTAACGGCGCCAGCACGGCCTCCCGAGTCTGTTCATCCTGCGGTGGAAAGAGCGTGTGGGCAAGCGTGGTGAAGTATCCCGATCCCATCATGCTGGCCACGCATTTCACCTCCGGATGGCGGGTCATAATGCCCAGCGCCGTCATCCCGCCCATCGACGCCCCCGCCACGGCCAGACGGTCGCCTGCGACCCACCCGGCCTGACAGATCGTGTCACGCAACCCGCTGAACTCGGTAAGACTGCCGTGCAAAATGGACCAGAACTTCCCTAACCGCGCCTGCTCATCGCCGTTAAACCGTGCGCCATGCTCCGGGGCATCAGGCATCACTACGCGAAACCCTGCCTGCGCCAGTGCCACGGCAAAGTAGCTGTACACCAGCTTAGAGGAGGTAAAACCATGATAAAAAATGATCGTCGGCAAAGGCTGTTCACCTAACCCTGCCGGAAAAGCCTGTAAAATTTCATAATCTCCAGGCTGTTCTGTTTTAACTTCAATCATTGAGGATCCTTTACTCGCCGGGTGATTCATAATGTTGAGAAGTGGATTACGCTTTCACACCATTTTCATTCGAAATTTACGTTACAGATAACAGTTTGGGAACATTCCCCCAAAATGAAATTACCGGGCATCTACACTATGGCTATCAGGAAACGAGATAGGGTTATGCGAAAGTTTGTCGCTTTATTGCTGGTGTTGCTGTCATGCGGCTGTAGCGTGTTACAAGGCACGCCCCAACCCGCTCCGCCAGTGGCTGACCACCCCCAGGAAATTCGCCGTAATCAAACGGAAGGATTACAGCGTATGGGAACCATCACCGCCCTTGAGCGCGGTTCGCCGATGGATGTGGAAAATGCAATTAAAGCCCAGGCCGCCGCAGCGAAAGCAGATTATTACGTCATCATCCTCGTCGATGAAACCGTTATTACGGGACAATGGTATTCGCAGGCCATTTTGTATCGTAAATAACTGAAGGTATTTAAACGACATTTACACTGCTTTGCGTCCATAGACGTTTTCCTGTCCACAATAAACTCCGTGACTGTGACAATGGAAGTGAGTTTATTTGCGAAGGATTGCCCGGCGGATACCGGGGACACGTAGAATGGAGCTAACGATGAAACGAACTCTTGCTTTATCCTCACTGTTGCTCTCAGCAGGGCTGTTGAGCACGACGGCACAGTCGGCGGATTTTGCCAGCGCAGATTGTGTGACAGGACTGAATGAAATTGGGTTGATCTCCGTGAATGATATTTCCGGAAGCCAGCAGGACGTCGAACGTGTCATCGCCCTGAAAGCCGATGAGCAAGGCGCGTCCTGGTATCGAATCATCCGGATGCAGGAAGATGTTCATGTTGATCGCTGGCGAGTACAAGCCATTCTGTACGCGTGATAAAGCCTTTGAAAAGCCACTAAGAATTAGTGGCTTTTCAATATTTACAAATCAGTTATCCTTGTCGTTACTACATTGAGACGTTTCCGTAACATCCTGTTACATCTTCCCCGTAAATGTTAGTCCTGCCCTGCCGTTGAAGAGCCATACCTTTTCAATGCTGAGCAATTTATGATCACTTTTTTTCGCCGTGCAGGCCTTGGCACAAAGCTATCGCTGCTTACCGGCCTGAGTGTTGCCACACTCTTTTTGCTGTTCACTTTTCTCCTGAGTTACAACACCAGTAAAAAACTCGAAACCTTAGCTGTTGAAGATCTGCATAACCAGGCCACGGGCGTGGTGGATATGGTGCAGATGTTTAATACCAGCCTCACCGAAGAGGTGGAGAGCTACACCCGCCTGTTCACAACTTTTCTGCCCCAGCCGCTGAACATTGATGCCAGCCAGAGCCGCACCATTAACGGCCTGAACGTGCCGCTGCTAAAGGGTGGTGAGTCCGAGCTGCATGAAAACAACGCGACGCCGGATGATTTCCTTGCGCGCACGGGGGCTATCTCTACCCTGTTTGTCCGCAGCGGAAATGATTTTGTGCGCGTGGCGACCTCGCTGCGTAAAGAGAATGGCGACAGAGCGATGGGTACGGTGCTGGATGTCGCCAGTCCGGCCTATGCTGCGGTAACCAAAGGTGAGGTCTATCGCGGCCTGGCCCTGCTCTTCGGAAAGCGCTATATCACGCAGTATCAACCGGTGAAGGGTGCCGATGGACAAGTGATCGCTATCCTCTTCGTCGGAGTCGATATCACGCACTCCTGGAACGTTATGCGCGAAAAGATCCTCAGCCGCCGCCTGGGCGAGAGTGGCCATTTCTTCGTTCTGGATCGCAGTAATGGCAAGAACCATGGCCAATATCTCTTCCATAGCACCAATGAGGGGAAATTGCCGGAGTGGGATAATGGCATCCAACAGCAACTGCTGGGCGACCAATCCGGCACCCTGGAGCGCCAGAGTGCCGATGGACGCACCCTGATTATGGCCTGGACCCCACTACCGGGCTGGAACTGGACGATTGTAGGTGAAGTGGACAAGCGCATGCTGCTGGCCAGCGTCACGACCCTGCGTAATCAGTTTTTAATCGCCGGTGTTGTCCTTTCCGCCCTGTTCGCCCTGCTGTTCGTGATGATTATTCGCCGCTGGCTCTCACGTCCACTTCGCGATGTGATTGGCCTGGCAGAGCAATATGCCGCCGGGGATCTGCGCGCTACGCTTCCCGCCACGCGACAGGATGAGGTCGGCCAGCTGATCGCGGCCATCAACGGCATCGGCGGCGGGTTACAAAAAATCGTACGCCAGGTAAGGGAAGCCGCAGGAGAGATCCACCAGGGCACTACTGCGCTGGCTTCTGATACCGGTGAGATCTCTGAGCAGATCAACAAGCAGGCCAGCAGCGTAGAAGAAACGTCCGCCAGCATGGAACAGCTGGCCGCCACCGTGCAGCAAAACGCCGCCAATATGGAACAGACTCAGCAACTGGTGGGTGAAACGTCACGCGCGGTGCATCAGGGCGGCGAGACCGTCAGCAACGCCGTCTCAACCATGGATGATATTCGCGACGCATCGAAACGTATCGAAGCTATCACCCACGTGATTGAGAGCATCGCCTTCCAGACCAATATCCTGGCGCTAAATGCGGCCGTAGAAGCGGCTCGTGCGGGGGAACATGGCAAAGGCTTCGCGGTTGTCGCGCAGGAAGTGCGTGCCCTGGCGGCACGCAGCGCCAACGCCGTGAAGGAGATCGAGCAGTTGATTGGCGATACGCTCAGTAAAGTGAGCGAGGGGCATGCGCTTTCAGAACAGACCCGCCAGGCGATGGAGAGCATCATTACGCATATCGACAACATCAACCAGCTGGTCACCGAGATCAATCACGCCTCCCATGAGCAGTCGGCAGGGATTGGCCAGGTGAACCTGGCGATGACCCATATCGGCGAAGCATCCCATATCAACGCCGATCGCGTCTCGCGCAGCGAACAGACGGCCCAGACCCTGCGGGAAAAGGGCTCACACCTCAGCGAGCTGGTGAGTCTGTTCCGTCTGTAGTTATCAGGCCACACCGCCCGTGGCGCGTAAGAGCAGGTCGTCCTGAACCTGCTCGCTGAGCAGGGAGCCACCACGGGCATCGAGCATTTCACGGCACCATGCCTGCGCGATGGGCGGCGAGGCATGGCGCAACATCTGTGCCCCTGCGCCCAGCAGGAAGATCTGCCGGGTTATCTCCCTGCCCTGCGCCTCCTGCGGTTTGCGTAGACGTTGCTGAAGCTGGCGCCAGCTACGATCGAAATGGCGATCTTGCCCTTTTACTTCAGCAAAATCGTCGGCCAGCAGATCCATGACGCCAGGCTGTTTTGCCAGCACGCGTAAAACATCCAGGCACATGATATTTCCCGACCCTTCCCAGATACTGTTAACCGGCATCTCGCGATAAATGCGCGGCAGCTCGCTCTCTTCGCAATAGCCGATACCGCCCAGCACCTCCATCGCCTCTGCCACGAAGGGAATGCCCGCCCTGCAGACGCTGAATTTTGCCGCCGGGGTAAATAACCTGGCCCACAGCGCTTCCTGCTCATCGCTGCGGCGATCCCATGCCCGTGCCAGACGGAACAATAGTGCCGTCTGCCCTTCGAGCTGCAACGCCATCCGGCTGAGTCCATCCCGCATCAGAGGCTGATTTATTAGCGTCTTGCCAAAGGTCTGGCGTTGATGGGCGTGATAGAGCGCCACCGACAGGGCGCGGCGCATCAAACCGTGACTACCCAGCGCACAATCAAAGCGAGTCAGGCCGCCCATCTTCAGGATCTGGCGAATCCCCTCACCTTCTTCTCCCAGCAGCCAGCCGGTGGCATCCAGCATTTCGGCTTCAGTGCTGGCATTTGAACGATTACCGAGCTTCTCTTTCAGCCGTTCCAGCCGCACGTGGTTACGCAGCCCGTCGGGTAAAAAACGCGGTACAAAAAAACAGGACAGGCCCCCTTTCGCCTGGGCTAACACCAGATGGGCATCGCTTTGCGGTACCGAGAAGAACCATTTATGACCCACCAGCCGATAGCTACCGTCGCTGCACTTTTCCGCCCGGGTAGTGTTACTCAGCACATCTGAGCCGCCCTGCTTCTCCGTCATTCCCATGCCTATCAGCAGGCCGCGCTTCTGGTTACCCGGCGCCAGATGAGGGTCGTAGCGATCGCTCATCAACGGGGTGAGCCAGTCGTGAAAGGCATGCGGCAGGCTCTGCTGCAATAGCGGCGTGGCGGCGAAGGTCATGGTGATGGGGCACAGGGTACCGGCTTCCACCTGCGCATGCAGAATAAAACGTGCCGCCCGGGCCACAAACGCGCCCCGCCGCGCGTCCTCTTCCCACGCCAGGTTATGCACCCGGTTGGCGCACAGCCCCTGCATGAGCAAATGCCAGGCGGGATGGAAACGCACATCATCCAGCCGTGCCCCGGTGGCGTCGTAGCGGAGCAGTTCCGGTGGATTGGCGTTAGCCAGCCTCCCTAGTTCCAGCGACTCTGCCGTGCCCAGCTGCTGGCCGATACTGGCGAGCAGTTCCCCATCCCACTCCGCCCCCTCCCGGTTCACCGCCTCGCACAGGGCGCGATCTGAAAGAAACAGGTTGCTATTACTTAGCGGCGAAGGCTGATTAAAAACGGTATGCGTCTGCCAGTGCATTGTGTCTCCCTCCTTCAATGGCAAGTGAGGCTAAGTATGGACAGAGCTGGCCGCGGCTGCATGGGAGGAGGGTCACAAGGCAAGGAGATCGTTGAAATCATTCGTGAATCAGCTCACATAACGTACGAATAAACTATTTCAAACCGCGATTTATATAGAATAATTTATTCCCACCTTCCAGAAGAGAGTGATTATGCACGCTTCACAACATACGCCGGACGCACATAAACGTGCATTGATTGCCGGTTCTATTGGCAATTTTATCGAATGGTACGAATTCGCGGTCTATGGTTTCCTGGCGACGGTCATCGCGAAAAACTTCTTTCAACTGGAGGGGGAAAGCGGGCTGACGAGCCTGATCCTTACCTATGCCTCTTTTGCCATCGCCTTTTTCTTCCGTCCGCTGGGCGCGGTGGTTTTTGGACGCCTTGGCGATCGTATCGGGCGTAAACCTACGCTGATTATCGTTTTAATTATGATGACCCTGGCGACGGCGGCCATCGGCCTGGTGCCGGTATATGCCAGTATCGGCATTGCCGCACCGCTGATCATTACCGGGCTGCGCATTCTGCAAGGGCTGTTTGCGGGTGGCGAATATGGCGGCGCGGTGTCGCTGATGACCGAGTTTGCCCCTCATGGCAAGCGTGGGCTGTACGGTGCCTGGCAGTCGTTTACCGTTGCGCTGGGTCTGCTGGCGGGGGCCGGTATTGTGGCGCTGCTGTCGGCGCTACTTACGCCCGAGGCGTTGTACGACTGGGGCTGGCGGATCCCGTTCTTTATCGCCCTGCCGCTGGGTGCCGTCGCGTTATGGCTGCGGGTCAGCATGGAAGAGACGCCAAGCTTTGTGAAGCAGCAGGCGCAGGTGGAGGTACAGCAGGCTGAAACCGGCGCCACGCTAAAAGCCATTATCATGGGGATTGGTCGTGTGATGGTCTGGTCGGCGGCGGGATATACCTATCTGGTGATTATGCCCGCTTATCTGCAGTCCGCTCTGCATACGGGCTTTAACCAGGCGCTGTTGATTGCGGTAATTTCGAATATTGGCTTTGCCCTGACCATTATCCCGGCTGGGATGCTGAGCGACCGGATTGGCCGCCGGACGGTAATGGTGGTTGCCACCGTGCTGTTACTGCTTCTCGCCCTGCCACTACTGAAGATTTTGCAGGCGGAGTCCAGCACGCTGGTGGTGAAAGCTCTCGTGGTGCTGATTGCGGGCGGCCTGGTGGGCATGCTGGCAGGACCGGGGCCGGCCATGCTCTCTGAGATGTTCCCGACCCGCGTTCGCTATACGGGGCTGGGTCTGGCCTACTCGCTGTCGAATGCGATTTTTTCGGGCTGCGCCGGGTTGATCATTACCGGGCTGATTAAAGAGACGGGGAACCTGGATATTCCTGCTTATTACGTGATGGCAACGGCGGTGGTGAGTATCGCGGCTCTCATGACGCTCAGGAAGGATGACCATTTACGGTCTCTGGAGGAGTGAGGTGAGCACCGTCTGGTGCCCTCCCGCCCTTACAGGGAAAGGGAAAAAACACGCAAGGCCGTCCCCAGGACGGCCTTGCTGTTTATTACCCGCGTTGACGTACCGCTTCAAACAGGCAGATGCCCGTCGCAACGGAGACGTTCAGTGACGACACGCTGCCCGCCATCGGAATGCTGATCAGCTCATCGCAATGCTCGCGCGTTAAACGGCGCATGCCTTCCCCTTCTGCACCCATCACCAGCGCCAGACGGCCCGTCATTTTGCTCTGATAGAGCGTATGGTCGGCTTCACCGGCAGTGCCCACGATCCAGATGTTCTCTTCCTGCAGCAGACGCATGGTGCGTGCAAGGTTGGTTACGCGGATCAGCGGCACATTCTCAGCCGCGCCACAGGCTACTTTCTTGGCCGTGGCGTTCAACTGTGCTGAACGATCTTTGGGAACGATCACCGCATGCACGCCCGCCGCATCGGCACTACGCAGGCAAGCGCCCAGGTTATGGGGATCGGTTACGCCATCGAGGATCAGGAAGAACGGATTATCCAGTTCGGCGATCAGATCCGGCAGATCGATCTCCTGATACTGCCGACCCGGTTTCACGCGGGCGATAATGCCCTGATGCACCGCACCCTCGCTTTTCTCATCCAGGAACTGACGGTTCGCCAGCTGGATCACCACGCCCTGTGCTTCCAGGGCATGAATCAGCGGCATCAGACGTTTATCTTCACGTCCTTTCAGAATAAAAACTTCCTGAAAACGCTCCGGTGCGCGCTCCAGCAGGGCTTGCACCGCGTGGATGCCGTAAATCATTTCACTCATTGATGGTTCTCGTAATGTACATTTCCCCTCTCCGCAGAGGGAGAGGGTCAGGATGAGGGGAATATTACTCCGCCTGCTTTTTCTTCGCTGCGCGCTTCGCTTTGGTCGCAGCAGCTATTTTCTGCGTCTTCGCGGAAGGCTTCTTCTCTGAACGCGCCTCTTTCTTTGCCGCTTTTGGCTTCTGTTTTTTCTCACCACGGAAGGCACTATCAGGCTCGAAGTTCACACGCTTACCGGCCTGACGGCGTTTACCGCCTGCTTTGCCATTTCCGCCTTTTTTCGCCTTCTCACGCTCGGTTTTACCCACATTGCGTGGCGCGCGTTCGCTGGAGATCAAGCTGAAGTCGATTTTACGCTCGTCCATATTAACGGCTTCAACTTTCACTTCAACGCGATCGCCAAGGCGATAGGTCTGGCCGCCGGATTCGCCAATCAAACGCTGGCCTACCTGATCGAAACGGTAGTAGTCATTGTCCAGACTGGAGACATGCACCAGGCCATCAATGAACAGCTCATCCAGTCGGACAAAGAAGCCAAAGCCAGTCACGCTGGCAATTACCCCTTTAAAGACGTTGCCCACCTGATCCAGCATGAAATCACATTTCAGCCAGTCAGAGACCTCACGGGTCGCTTCATCGGCACGGCGCTCCGTCATAGAACAGTGCTGCCCAAGCTGCAGCATCTCTTCCAGGGAATAGTGATAGCCACCGGTTTCAGTGGTCTTGCCTTTGTGACCCTGCTCCTGCGCCAGCAGATACTTAATGGCGCGGTGTAGCGAAAGATCCGGATAACGGCGAATCGGCGAGGTGAAGTGCGCATATGACTGCAGCGCCAGGCCGAAGTGTCCCCGGTTTTCTGGGTCGTAGATCGCCTGTTTCATCGAGCGCAGCAGCATGGTTTGCAGCATCTCGGCATCCGGACGATCGCTGATGGATTCAAGCAGTTCCGCATAATCGCGCGGCTCTGGTTTATTGCCGCCCGGCAGCTCAAGGCCCAGCTCTGCCAGCACGGTACGGAAAGAGGTGATCGCTTCCGTCGTTGGCTTATCATGAATTCGGAACAGCGCAGGCTCTTTCGCTTTCTCAACAAAGCGTGCAGCCGAGATGTTAGCGAGGATCATGCACTCTTCAATCAGTTTGTGCGCATCGTTACGCTGAGTCTGCTCAATACGCTCGATACGGCGCTCGGCATTGAAGATGAATTTAGCTTCTTCACTTTCAAATGAGATACCGCCGCGCTCTTCACGAGCCTGATCCAGGGTTTTATAGAGGTTATGAAGCTCTTCAATATGCTTCACCAGCGGCGCGTACTGCTGGCGCAGCTCCTGGTCGCCCTGCAGCATATGCCAGACCTTGGTGTAGGTCAGACGTGCGTGTGAGCTCATCACCGCTTCGTAGAATTTGTAGCCTGTCAGGCGCCCCTTCGTGGAGATGGTCATCTCACAGACCATGCACAGACGGTCAACCTGCGGGTTCAGCGAGCAGAGACCGTTTGAGAGGACTTCCGGCAGCATCGGGACCACTTGCGACGGGAAATAGACCGACGTACCGCGGCCACGCGCTTCGTTATCCAGTGGCGTATTCGGCCGGACGTAGTAGCTTACGTCCGCGATAGCGACCCATAAACGCCAGCCGCCACCCCGTTTTTTCTCACAGTAGACGGCATCATCGAAGTCGCGGGCATCTTCACCATCGATAGTGACTAGCGGCAGATCGCGCAGATCGACGCGTCCAGCCTTGGCCTCTTCTGGCACCTGTTCTTTCAGATCTTTAATCTGCTCTTCAACGGCGGTTGGCCAGACGTAAGGGATCTCATGGGTGCGCAGCGCCATATCAACGGCCATGCCGGTACCCATGTTATCGCCCAGCACTTCAACAATTTTACCTACCGCTTTGGTACGGCGGGTTGGACGCTGGGTAAGTTCAACCACCACCACAAAGCCCATGCGCGCGCCCATCACCTCTTCCGGCGGGATCAGAATGTCAAAGCTCAGGCGGCTGTCATCGGGTACGACAAAGCCCACGCCCGCATCGGTAAAGTAACGGCCTACGATCTGACTGGTTTTTGGTACCAGCACGCGCACTACGCGCGCTTCCCGGCGGCCTTTACGGTCTGCACCCAGCGGTTGCGCCAGGATTTGATCGCCATGAATACACATCTTCATCTGTTCAGATGAGAGATAGAGATCATCTTTGCGGCCTTCAACGCGCAAAAACCCGAAGCCGTCGCGGTGGCCAATCACCACCCCTTTCAGCAGATCGAGACGTTCAGGCAGTGCGTAGCACTGGCGCCGCGTAAAGACCAGTTGCCCGTCACGCTCCATGGCGCGCAGGCGGCGGCGAAGAGCCTCTATTTGCTCTTCACCTTCAATATTGAGTTCAACGGCAAGTTCTTCACGATTGGCGGGTTTTTCGCGTTTAGTTAAGTGTTCAATGATGAACTCGCGGCTGGGGATAGGATTCGCGTATTTTTCGGCTTCGCGTTCCTGGAAAGGATCTTGTGACATGTCGGTTCCTCCGTTGTCAGCTCCGGTGGAAATTTTCTTCATTCCACCAGCAATAATTTATAAAGCGGTTGATTCTCTTCAACCAAATCGGCCAGCGTGTAGTTATCCAGTTCCTTGAGAAAACTTTGCACGGCCGTAGAAAGCGCCTGTTTCAGGCGACAAGCGGGTGTGATATGGCAGAACGCGCTGCTGCAGTTCACCAGCGACAAGGGCTCCAGCTCTCGTACCACATCCCCAACACGAATACTCTGTGCCGGTTTGCCGAGGCGGATCCCGCCATTTTTCCCGCGGACGGCAGCAACGTATCCGGCACGGCTAAGTTGATTGATTATTTTGACCATATGATTACGGGACACGCCGTAGACCTCTGTCACCTCAGAGATACTGGTCATCTGTCCTTCGGGTAATGACGCCATATAGATCAGCGCACGTAATCCGTAATCGGTGAAACTTGTTAACTGCACATCAACCTCAGGAAAAGGGCAAAACGCGGTATAACCGCAGAGATATTCACTATTGATGATAAACCAGCCAGATGGTAAGCGGCTAATTTATTTAAACTGAAGCGGGGTGAAAAGCGGGAAAGAGAGGACAAAAACCGGGGTTGCAAGCCTGCAGGTTACCCAACAGGCTTGCAGAAACGCGTCTTATGCGTCGAACGGATCACGCAGAATCATCGTTTCACTACGATCCGGGCCGGTAGAGATAATATCGATCGGCACTTCGGTCAGTTCTTCAATACGCTTGATGTAGTCCAGCGCTGCCTGTGGCAGGCCGCTACGCTCTTTCACGCCGAAGGTGGTTTCGGACCAGCCCGGCATGGTTTCGTAAATTGGCTCAATGCCTTCCCAGTCATCTGCAGCCAGCGGCGTGGTGGTCACTTCGCGGCCATCTGGCATGCGGTAGCCCACACAGATTTTAACCTCTTTCAGGCCGTCCAGGACGTCCAGTTTGGTCAGGCAGAAGCCAGACAGGGAGTTGATCTGTACTGCACGACGCACTGCAACAGCGTCCAGCCAGCCGGTACGACGACGACGACCAGTGGTCGCGCCAAACTCGTTACCCTGCTTGCAAAGGAACTCGCCGGTTTCATCAAACAGCTCGGTCGGGAACGGACCTGCACCCACGCGAGTGGAGTAAGCTTTGATGATCCCCAGAACGTAATCCACATAACGCGGACCCAGGCCAGAACCGGTCGCCACGCCACCTGCGGTGGTGTTAGAGGAGGTGACGTACGGATAGGTACCGTGGTCGATATCCAGCAGCGTACCCTGTGCGCCTTCGAACATCACGAAGTCGCCACGTTTACGCGCCTGATCCAGCAGATCGGAGACATCAACAACCATACCGGTCAGGATGTCGGCAATCGCCATCACGTCGTCGAGTACTTTCTGGTAGTCAACGGCGTCAGCTTTATAGAAATTCACCAGCTGGAAGTTGTGATATTCCATCACCTCTTTCAGCTTTTCAGCGAAGGTGGCTTTGTCGAACAGGTCGCCAACGCGCAGACCGCGACGGGCTACTTTGTCTTCGTAGGCTGGGCCGATACCACGACCAGTAGTACCAATCGCTTTCGCACCACGTGCTTTCTCACGTGCCACATCCAGCGCGACATGATAGTCGAGGATCAGCGGACATGCTTCAGAGAGGAGAAGGCGCTCACGCACCGGGATACCACGGTCTTCCAGGCCTTTCATCTCTTTCATCAGGGCAGCAGGAGACAGCACAACACCGTTACCGATGATGCTGGTCACATTGTCACGAAGAATGCCTGATGGAATAAGATGGAGGACGGTTTTTTCACCGTTGATTACGAGAGTATGGCCTGCGTTATGGCCACCCTGGTAGCGCACAACATATTTAGCCCGTTCTGTCAGGAGATCGACGATCTTCCCTTTACCTTCGTCACCCCATTGGGTGCCCAGTACGACGACGTTGTTACCCATTTTTCAAAATCACCGTTTGCTTAAAAATGGATTCTACCATCGGTTTTGTTGATGTTCAGCTTTTTTTGTATACAAATTTCGGCGATATGGGCCGATTTGCAGAGAGTTAAACGATTACCTCAATATGTTGTGTAATCAGCTGGCTTTGATCACTAGTCAGACTGAGGCGCATCGTATTGTCCTGCATCTCTGTACGGCTATTTCATCTGTGACCGCCGGAATATGTGATTCAAGATGTGAAATAAAATTCATAATCTCATCGTATTGCTGGATATTTTAAAAGTTGTCACCATCCCTCATGCGCAACCGGAGGGTCGCGTAATAACAACATAATTAGGATGATTATCATGAAAGAATTAACCGTAATGGAGCTCGAACTCGTTAGCGGCGCAGGCTGGCTGCAAGATGGTCTGGCAACGCTGGGCGGGCAATTTGGCACCGCATTGTGGTCAACGGCCAGCGATATGCTCAACGTTGATCTGCCGCTGATCGGTAGAGTCAATCTGGGTATTTTTGCGCCGGATCTGGGTACAGAAGTGGGAACGTCTCTGGGTTCAACCATTGGCGGTTTTATCGAAACTTCGTTGTCAGCACTGCCTAAAACAGGTTCTTTCTTCACAAAGCTCTTCAGAGCTAACGTTAGCCCTACCGCTTAAGATTTAACCTTAAGCAAAAATGGCGCCTCAATGAGGCGCCATTTTTATTTCATCAGCTGCTGAACCTGTTAGTTTGCAGCCGGTGATTTCATATACCGGAAGAAATCGCTATCCGGGCTCAGAACCATAACGTCCTGGTTGCTCTTAAAGCTGTTTTCGTAAGCACGCAGGCTACGGATAAAGGCGTAGAAGTCTGGATCCTGACTAAACGCATCCGCAAACAGCTTCGCCGCTTCGGCATCGCCTTCACCGCGCTGAATACGGCCCTGACGTTCTGCTTCAGCCAGGGTTTTGGTGACTTCATAGTCTGCGGCTGCGCGCAGCTTTTCAGCCTCTTCCTGACCCTGTGAACGGTGACGACGGGCGACCGCTTCACGCTCAGCACGCATACGGTTGTAGATAGCCTCAGAGACTTCGGTCGGCAGGTTGATCTGCTTAATACGCACATCCACCACCTCGATACCCAGCGCAGCCATACTGTTCGGGTTGATCACCGGCACATTGCCGTTGGTTTCAGCCTGAACGCGCTCAGCGGCTTTGGCAATTGCGTCATCCGCCGCCGGGGTTTCTACTTCATCTTCGGTGCCTGCAGAGCCAGAGTTCAGCGCATCGCGCACTTCCGAGGTCAAACGACCACGGGAGTCGGTCACGATGTCTTTCACATCCAGACGACCAATCTCAGAACGCAGACGGTCAGAGAACTTACGTTTCAGCAGCACTTCCGCCTGGGAGACGTCGCCGCCGCCGGTGGCCAGGAAGTAACGACTGAAGTCGCTAATACGCCATTTGATATAGGAATCAACGATCAGGTCTTTTTTCTCTTTCGTCACGAAGCGATCGGCCTGGTTATCCATGGTCTGGATACGCGCATCAAGCGTCTTAACGGACTGAATGAAAGGCACCTTGAAGTGCAGACCTGGCTCATAGATCAGCGGCTTTTTGTCGCCGTCGCGCACAACGCTGCTGAACTGGAACTTGATCCCACGCTCGCCCTCTTTCACGACGAAGATAGAGGTATAAAGCACGACCAGCACGATGACAATGATCGCAATAACTGACTTACGCATCGTTATTCCCCCTGACGCTGGTAGTCGTTACGCTGCGCGTTAGCGCGGCGTTGGTCCATGATGTCACCCTCGTTCGTAGAGGTTGTATTCGCACTGGAATTGCCTGATGACGACGGTGGCAGACGTAGCATGCTGTTTGCACCGCTATTGCTATCTTTCGCCGCAGGTGCGTTACCGCCCTTCAGCATCTGATCCAGCGGCAGAACCATCAGGTTGCCACCTTTGTTATCATTAACCAGCACTTTACGGGTATGGCTCAGCACTTTCTCCATGGTCTCAATATAGAGACGCTCACGGGTAATTTCCGGTGCAGCTTTATACTCCGGCAGAATCTTCGCGAAACGAGCCACTTCACCCTGAGCTTCAAGGATGGTCTGGGTCTTGTACGCGCGAGCCTCTTCCAGAATACGCTGTGCCTGGCCGTTAGCACGCGGCTGAACTTCGTTGGTGTACGCTTCAGCTTCACGGATGTACTGTTGTTCGTTTTCACGAGCGGCAATCGCATCGTCAAACGCCGCTTTCACCTCTTCCGGCGGACGGGCAGCCTGGAAGTTGACGTCCAGCAGGGTGATACCCATGTTGTAAGGACGGATGGTCTCTTCCAGCTCACGCTGGGTATCGCTACGAATAACGGTACGACCTTCGGTCAGAATGCGGTCCATGGTGTATTTACCGATAACGCCACGCAGAGCGCTGTCGGTCGCCTGACGCAGACTGTCGTCGGGGCTGGTGACGCTAAACAGGTAGTTCTTCGGATCGGTCACGCGGTACTGCACGTTCATCTCAACGCGCACCACGTTTTCGTCAGACGTCAGCATCACGCCAGAGGCTGCCAGCTCACGCACCGATTCAACGTTCACCGCAGTGACGTTATCAATAAAGGTGGGTTTCCAGTTCAGGCCCGGCTCAACCAGATGGCTGAACTTACCAAAACGGGTAACCACGCCACGCTCCGCTTCTTTAATGGTGTAGAACCCGCTGGCTGCCCAGATGATTACCGCAGCGGCGGCAACAATCCCGACCACACGGCCACCCATATGAGGACGCGGCCCCTGACCAGTACCGCCGCCAGTGCCTTTACCGCCGCCAAGACCACCGAGCTTTTTGCTCAGCTTGCGGAAGATATCATCCAGATCCGGCGGCCCCTGCTCGCGACCACCTTTGTTG
>ERZ773187.1639-NODE-1639-length-16274-cov-5.763364_pt1 | contig 16274 bp, 10 predicted proteins | sample MGYA00511242_ERZ773187 | MGnify/ENA primary metagenome ERZ773187 (study PRJEB29015, sample SAMEA2737744) | human gut metagenome | biome: human gut; feature: human-associated habitat; material: faeces | place: China | collected 2012 ... | reverse complement strand
GCTACCATCCTTGCACTATTCACCTTGCACTGGCAGCGACTATGAAATTTGTCTCATTTAATATCAACGGCCTGCGCGCCCGTCCCCATCAACTGGCAGCCATCGTCGAACAACATCAGCCCGACGTCATTGGTCTGCAGGAGACAAAAGTTCACGACGATATGTTCCCCCTCGAAGAGGTGGCAAAACTGGGCTATAACGTCTTTTATCACGGGCAAAAAGGTCACTACGGCGTGGCGCTGCTGACCAAAGAGACGCCAGTTTCTGTTCGTCGTGGCTTCCCGGACGATGACGGTGAGGCGCAACGCCGCATCATCATGGCAGAACTGCCTTCGCCGATGGGAAACATCACGGTTATCAATGGCTATTTCCCACAGGGCGAAAGCCGCGACCATCCGACCAAGTTCCCGGCTAAAGAGAAGTTCTATCAGGATCTCCAGCGTTATCTTGAAACTGAGCTGCAGAAAGAGAACCCGGTGCTAATCATGGGTGACATCAATATTAGCCCGACGGACCTTGATATCGGCATTGGCGAAGAGAGCCGCAAACGCTGGCTGCGCGCCGGTAAATGCTCCTTCCTGCCGGAAGAGCGCGAGTGGATGGGTCGCCTGCTGGACTGGGGTTTGGTGGACACTTTCCGCCACGCCCACCCGGAAACCCAGGATCGCTTCTCGTGGTTCGACTACCGTTCCAAAGGTTTTGATGATAACCGTGGTCTGCGCATCGATGTGCTGCTGGCAAGCCATCCGCTGGCGGAACGTTGTATCGACACCGGGATTGATTACGCCATCCGCGGCATGGAAAAACCGTCTGACCATGCGCCGGTCTGGGCGAAGTTTGATCTGTAAGCTCACCGCGATGAAGGTCAAAACAATCGACGTCGTCTGCGCCATCCTCGAACGGGATGGCCAGATTTTGCTGGCCCAGCGGCCAGAGGATGCCGATCAGGCGGGAATGTGGGAACTGGCCGGGGGCAAAGTGGAACCGGGTGAAACGCAGCAAGAGGCTCTGATTCGCGAGCTGCGTGAGGAACTCGCCATTGAGGTTCAGCCAGGCGACTATGTTGCCAGCCATCAGCGGGAAGTCTCCCGCCGGCTGATCCACCTGCACGCCTGGCACGTGCCGCACTTTAGCGGCACCCCGGTGGCGCACTATCACACCCAGCTGGTATGGTGTACCCCACGGCAGGCGTTGACTTACAACCTTGCGCCCGCGGATGTCCCGCTGCTGGAAGCCTTTATTCTTTCACACGACGCCACACCAGTGGATTCGTACTGATTGTCCGTTCGTCGCGCTGACACTGTAACAATACCCCGTCAGCGCGAACCACCGCCCCTTCCGAATAGTTCTGATCCTGATAGATACAACACATGTTGCACGGCTGCGCCCGCTGCCCGCCAGAGCTGAACACTTCCGGCGGCACGTTCACGTCGATATCCGGGCGCAGACGTTGCTCGGCATAACTGCTGAGAGAGAAAAGCCCGAGCATGGCGGCAATCATTAATCGATTCATAGACGTTTCATCCTGTTTTGTCCTCTTAACACTATAACGGACAGTCACCCGCAAGCTTTAACTCTTTCCATCATCGTTTTTTATTATGACCCGGGGCGGATGATGAATTTCCCTGGATGGGGAAATTTTCACTTGCGTTACAAACTGGTACGAGTGATATAGTCGAAAACCACAACACATCACAGATAAAACCGTCAAAAAGATAATAATTCTATTTATAAGAGGAACTTATACTTATGGACCAGGTATGCTCTCTGGAATCGTTTCTGAATACTGTTCAACAGCGCGACCCGCATCAGAGTGAGTTTTCGCAGGCCGTTCGCGAAGTGATGACCACCCTGTGGCCGTTCCTTGAACAGAACCCACGCTATCGTCAAATGTCCCTGCTGGAGCGTCTGGTTGAGCCTGAGCGCGTAATTCAGTTCCGCGTGGTCTGGGTGGATGACCGCAATCAGGTACAGGTTAACCGTGCATGGCGTGTACAGTTCAACTCGGCAATTGGTCCGTTTAAGGGCGGCATGCGATTCCATCCCTCCGTTAACCTCTCCATTCTTAAGTTCCTCGGTTTTGAACAAACCTTTAAAAACGCCCTCACCACCCTGCCGATGGGCGGCGGGAAAGGCGGCAGTGATTTCGATCCGAAAGGCAAAAGTGAAGGTGAGGTCATGCGATTCTGCCAGGCGCTGATGACTGAACTTTATCGTCACCTGGGGCCGGACACCGACGTACCGGCCGGGGATATCGGCGTAGGCGGACGTGAAGTGGGCTTTATGGCCGGGATGATGAAAAAACTCTCCAATAACAGCGCCTGCGTGTTTACCGGTAAAGGTCTCTCCTTCGGCGGCAGCCTGATCCGTCCGGAAGCCACCGGCTATGGTCTGGTCTATTTCACCCAGGCGATGTTACAGCGCCATGGTCTGAGCTTTGAAGGGATGCGCGTGGCGGTCTCTGGCTCGGGGAACGTGGCTCAGTATGCCATTGAGAAAGCGATGGAGTTTGGCGCCCGGGTCATCACCGCCTCTGACTCCAGCGGCACAGTGGTTGATGAAGCCGGTTTTACTGCCGAGAAGCTGGCGCGACTTTGCGAAATTAAAGCCAGCCGCGATGGCCGCGTGGCCGACTATGCCCGCGAATTTGGGCTGACCTATCTTGAGGGCAAACAGCCATGGGCCGTGCCGGTGGATATCGCCCTGCCGTGTGCCACCCAGAATGAACTGGATATCGATGCCGCGCGTCAGTTGGTGGCAAACGGCGTGAAAGCGGTAGCGGAAGGGGCCAACATGCCCACCACCATCGAAGCGACCGATCTGTTCCTGGAGGCGGGTGTGCTCTTCGCGCCGGGTAAAGCGGCTAACGCCGGCGGCGTGGCGACGTCAGGTCTTGAGATGGCGCAGAACGCCGCGCGGATGGGCTGGAAAGCCGAAAAAGTGGATGCGCGCCTGCACCACATCATGCTGGATATTCACCACGCCTGCGTCGAATACGGCGGTGAAGAGAAACAGACCAATTACGTACGCGGGGCAAATATCGCCGGGTTCGTAAAGGTCGCCGATGCGATGATGGGCCAGGGAGTGATTTAAATTCTCTGAAATGGCAGACGTTAAAGGCCCGGTGCAGGTTACCTCACCGGGCCTTTTTTATGCTGCGCTGCGCTTTTTTTTAAAGGGTTTCTTGTTGCCGCCACCTGGCGCTGACATCCCCCTGAACTGCCTGACCGGGGTACTCTTCGCCTGGTTAATCAAATCAAACAGGGTGCCCACCAGCGGCTGCATAAAGTCCTGATAACGGCACTGCTTCTCACTGATTTGCGTCAGTACCGACTCCCAGTGGGCTGTCATATCTGGCCGTGCGGCCAGTTCAGGCAGTGAGTGGATCAGCGCCCGTCCGGGATCGGTGGAGTGAATGTAACGCCCTTTCTTGATCAAAAAACCCCGTTTGAACAGCAGCTCGATGATCCCGGCGCGGGTAGCTTCGGTGCCTAATCCGTCCGTCGCGCGCAGGATCTTCTTCAGATCTTTGTCCTGCACAAAGCGGGCAATACCGGTCATGGCCGAGAGCAACGTCGCATCGGTAAAGTGACGCGGCGGCTGCGTCTGCCGCTCAACGACTTCGCCTTTCTCACAGAGCAGTTCGTCCTCTTTTGCCACCACCGGCAGCGGCGTACCGTCGTTCTCTTCATCGCGCTCTTTATTGCCCAGCAGCGTCCGCCATCCGGCTTCGGCCAGGAAACGCGCTTTGGCCACGAATTTGCCTTTGGCGATCTCCAGCTCAATGACGCACTTGCGGAATACCGCATCAGGGCAGAACTGCATCAGATACTGGCGGGCAACCAGGTTGTACACTTTCGCTTCGTTGTCCGTCAGCGTGACCTTGCTACTGCGCGCCGTCGGAATAATGGCGTGGTGGGCATCGACTTTTTTGTCATCCCAGCAGCGGTTGCGGGTATCTGCATTAACGACAGGCTGGCCTGATAACTCCGGCGCATGCGCACCGATAGCGTTCATCACCGCGTGCCGCCCGGCAAAATGCTCCTCGGGCAGGTATCGGCTGTCAGAACGCGGATAAGTTATCAATTTATGGGTTTCGTACAACTTCTGGCAGATATCGAGCACGTTTTGCGCGCTCAGGCCAAAGCGTTTCGCCGCTTCAATCTGCAGTGCTGAGAGCGAAAACGGCAGCGGTGCCGGTTCTGATTCCCGTTTATCGTTATAGCTGGTCACGACCGCCGGTTGCCCGCCGATACGGTTCACGACGTGATCTGCGAGCGGACGATGAAGCAAACGCCCCTCTTCATCCTGATAGGGTTCGCAGGCTTCGCTGGGTTGCCAGGTCGCGGTAAAGCGCTCCTCTTTCGGGGTAACGATATGCGCTTTCACTTCAAAGAAATCTTTGGCAACGAAGTTTTCGATCTCTTCGTCACGACGCACCACCAGCCCCAGGACCGGCGTCTGGACGCGGCCCACGGAGAGCACGCCCTGGTAGCCTGCATTGCGCCCAAGAATGGTGTAGGCGCGGGTCATATTAATGCCGTACAGCCAGTCGGCGCGCGCCCGGGCCAGCGCCGAGACGCAGAGCGGGACAAACTCGCTATTGGCGCGCAGCCGCGAGATGGCGCGCTCGACCGCCTGTGGGTTGAGATCGTTAATCAGACAGCGCTGCACCTGCTGACGCTTCTCTGGTGCCAGTTGCAGGTAGTCCAGCACCTCATCCACCAGCAACTGCCCTTCCCTGTCCGGGTCACCGGCGTGAATGATTTCCGCCGCATCGTGCAAGAAGCGCTTAATCACATTGAGCTGTTTAGTTACCGACGGACGCGGCTGAAGCTGCCATTTTTCCGGCACGATGGGCAGGTCGTTAAGATTCCAGCGGGCATAACGGCTGTCGTAGGCATCGGGCTGCGCCTGCTCCAGCAGGTGGCCGATACACCAGGTCACCACCTGCCCATTACCACACTCAATAAAACCATCGCCTTTGCGGTGCGGTTTAGGCAACACATCGGCGATGGCGCGACCGAGACTCGGTTTTTCGGCAATAAATAACCGCATCGAATTACTGGATCTCGATCATTGGTCGTCCACCACGAGCCGTGACCAGCTCGCCGATGGCGCTCAGGTTGATGCCGTATTCCGCGGCGGTGGCTTTCACTTCGGCTTCGGCCTCTGGCGTTACCGCCAGCAGCAGACCGCCAGAGGTTTGCGGATCGCACAGCAGATCACGCCACTCGGCGGGCATCTCGCCCATCAGATGACCGTAGCTGGCAAAGTTGCGCTGGGTGCCACCCGGCACCGCCCCCTGGGCGATATATGCTTCGACACCCGGCAGTTTCGGCACATCCTGATACCAGAGTTGCGCCTGGACGCCCGCTCCCTGACACACCTCGCTCAGGTGGCCAAGCAAGCCAAAGCCGGTGACGTCCGTCATCGCCTTCACACCATCAATGTTGGCAAAAGCCGCCCCGGCGAGGTTCATCTGACACATCACTTCCGCCGCCAGGCCTTTATGTTCAGGCTTGAGCAGAGATTTCTTCTCCGCGGTGGTGAGCACGCCAATCCCCAGCGGCTTGGTCAGATAGAGTTTGCAGCCGGGCTCGGCGGTACTGTTGCGTTTAACGCGTTCGGTGGGCACCACGCCGGTCACCGCCAGGCCAAAGATAGGCTCTGGTGCGTCGATAGAGTGGCCGCCTGCCAGCGCAATGCCCGCCTGCTGGCAAGCAAAACGTCCGCCCTCAATCACCTCGCGGGCAATTTCCGGTGCCAGGGTGTTGATGGGCCAGCCAAGAATGGCAATCGCCATAATGGGTTTACCCCCCATCGCGAAGATATCGCTGATGGCGTTGGTGGCGGCGATGCGGCCAAAGTCGTACGGGTTGTCGACAATCGGCATAAAGAAATCGGTGGTGCTAATGATGCTGGTCCCGTTGCCTAAATCGTAAACGGCGGCGTCGCCGTGCGGGTTCAGGCGCATGGTCTGTCCGACGATGTTGGCGGATTTTGTCCGCCCGCCGTTCAGCAGGCCCATTTTGTACATCGTGTACAGCAGCTTCCGGTGTGACGGCTTGAAGCCGTCGATCTCCGGGATGGCGCGCGAGACGATGACGCTCATCGCATAGGGCATATAATTCCCGGTCAGCGTGTCGGTGATGGGCTGCTCGAGCACCTCGGCCCGCAGGCCCTCGACATGCACCGTGTCAATATTCTTTTTGAGCTCGGGTTCCTTCTTTTTTCTTGCCATAAACCGATACCTTTACAGTTTATTTTGTTCGTGAATGGAGATTTCGTTGCGGGCAGTTTCGCATATCAATGTGGGGGCGGGGACAGCCACGCCCGCGAAGCGGCAATCAATAGCACCAATTTGATAGGATGCACCGTTGTTACCGCTGCACCCGCCTGATGTGTCATTGCGAGGAGCGAAGCGACGCGGCAATCTCGGGAAGGCAGTTGCGATTTCGCCGGTAGCTTTCCCACGATGCAGCCGGGTACTGCGAGATTGCCACGTCGGCCTCCGGCCTCCTCGCAATGACAAACTTGAAAGCCTGTACGCTCGCCGAAAATGCCTAGAAACCTGCAACTGCCAAAGGCGCTCACTACCCGCAAGGGGCACGCCGCATCCGTAAGGCGGCAAAGCCGCCAACGGCTGCGCAGTGAGCGCCGCTACAGACGCAATCGATACGCACCATTTTAACGGCGGCTTGTGCGAGCTGCAAGTGCCTTCCCGAGATTGCCGCGTCGGGCTTTCGCCCTCCTCGCAATGACAAGTCTGGAACCTAGCGCCGCTGAACTTGTATTGCAAAATCTGCGGGCCAGTCGATCCGTTCCCCACTATTATTCATTCTTCATTTTTCAGTTTTCAGTATTCATTAAAAAAATTTCCCTCCCGGCGAACCGGGAGGGAAATTTTTTACTTATGAGATCAGCCCTTGAGGAAGCGCATGAGCAGCGTTGCGATCTGCGCACGCGTTGCACCGGACTGTGCATCGAGCGTGACCGTGCCGTCGGCGGCCTTCACACCGTTGATGAGGCCGGAGGCGACTGCCCAGTTCATGGCGTCCTTCGCCCAATCGGCGACGGAGGCTGCATCCGGGAAAGCGGCGAGCTTATCCTCCGCAACGGCCTCGGCCTTGGCGAAGCGATAGAGCATCGTAGCGATCTCCTGACGGGTAACGGGCACCTCGGGAGCGAACTCGTCGGCGCTGATGCCCTTGACGACACCGGCTTCCGCCGCCCACTTGACGGCGTCGGCATACCAGACGCCCTCGGTGACATCCTTGAACGGATTGGCGGTGTTCTTCACATCAGGCTTGCCGGCCACGCGGTACAGCACCATAGCGAGCTGCGCACGGGTCACCGTGCCGTCCGGCTCGAACAGGCTGCCGCCGACGCCGAGCATGAGCTCGTTGTTCAGCACGTAATCCACGCCCTCATGATACCACTGCGTGTTGTCCAGGTCGGAGAAGGCCTTGGACGGGCAGTTCTCGGTGCTTGCGGGGATCCCGCGGGTCTGCTCTGCACCGCAGTCGGCGCAGACGCGGGTCTCCTCGCCCGGCGCGAAGCAGGTCGGCTGCTTCGTAACAATCCATTCGCCCCAGTTGTGCTCGACACCGTCGCTCTTGACAACGATGGTCTCGCTGAGATCAAGGCCGCTTTCCGCATTGCGCTGCAGCGTCTTGACCTGCACCTCGAGGTCGCAGTGGACATCGTCCTTCGGACGGAACTTCAGGTTTGCCAGAACGGCGTCGCTGGCGATCTCCTTTTCGGCAGCATAGCCGAAGAGAAGCTTGCCCTCGGCGGGCTGGAAGCTCGAGAGCTGCGCCGTGCTCACACCGGAGACATAGTCCATCAGGGACGGATCCCAGGTGATCTCAAGCAGGCCGTTCGTCGTGGTCTCGTCGGCCGTCAGGGTCAGGTCCACATCGCCGTTGGCGGTCATGGAGCCGCCCTTCACGGCAGCGATGCGCTGCGCGGCAGGAGCTGCGGCATTCGAAACCGTGTTGAGGCTGCCGGAGGCTTCCTGTGTGCTGCGCTCGATCTTCTCTGCGGACACGGTCTGCGCGGTGAGCTCGATATCGTTCTTCTCCGCAGCGGCCTCCGCAGTCTGGATGCCCTTGATGCTGGCATTGCCGTAGACACGGTTGACCGTCGCGGGCCAGACAGAATCGCCGACATTGCCGACATCCGTCGCGTCGAAGTACAGGCCGTCGGAGCTCTGCATGAGGTTGAGCATATAGAGCTCATTGGTGTCGCCGGTGAAGTAGGACAGGAAGAGCGTCAGGCCGTCCGTCGTTCCCTCGTCGGCCATGACGAGCGAGCAGTACATGGAGTCCTCATGGCCGCCGAAGGCCAGCTCAGGCAGCGTGGTCTCGTAGCAGCCGCCGCTCAGGCTATAGCCGTCCGCTTCGGTGTAATAGAGGTTGAGGACCCACATATTGCCCTTATTGTCCAGCGCAAGGAACATCTCGGCCGGGACGGTCTCGCCGCTCTTGAGCTTGACCGTCGTCTCGCCCGCAGAGGTGATGGCGGTGAAGTAGCTTGCACCGACCTGCTGCAGGAAGCTCTGAAGCTTGAAGCCGTATGCATCCAGATTCATCGGATCCTTCGGCGAGAAGAGGTAGTAGTAATAGACACCCACGATCTGATCCTGCTCCTCGGTGCTGAAGAGAGAAGAGTAGGCCATATCCCACAGCGGGACGCCTGCGCCGTTGGCGGAGCCGAGGTCCTCGCCCGTGGCGGTGTTGATCTTGTGCATGGCCCAGGAATCCGCCGTCGCATCCATCAGGTACATGAGGTCGGAGCTTGCCAGCGTCGTGGACTCGATGCTGATCTCGCCGTCCTTGATGAGCTTGCCGGGCGTCCAGCTCTTGTTCTCCAGATTCCACTGATAGAACTGGGCATGACCGTCCTTATCCTGCAGCGCACCTTCCACGGTGATGTGGAGCGTAGTAACGGTAACATAGCACTCCGCCTTGACCTCAGGATCGACCGCAGAGGCTGCCGTGATAACGGCGCTGCCCTCGCCGACGCCGGTCACGACGCCGTTCTTGACGGTCACAACCGAATCATCGGAGCTGGACCACGTCACGCTGCGGTCGCTCAGCGTCCACGGGTTGGCCTGCGCGGTCAGCGTGGCCTTTTCGTTGACAAGGAGGGACAGCGTGCTTTCGGACAGGGAGACCGCCATGGCCTCGGTGCTGGGAGCAAAATGGGAGGCGTCGTCCGTGCGGCCCGCCTTGACATAGCAGCCGAGGATGACGGACAGGCTGGAATGATCCGCAAGCTTCTTGCTCTCGCGCGTCGTCGGATCGATGGTGTAGATCGCAGAATTGAGGATCTGGCCCGTGAAGCTCGACGCTGTCGCCAGCGTGAAAACGAGCTTCTGGTTCTTGGCATCCCATGCCAGCGAGGACTGCGCCATGTAGATGGACAGCTCGTCGTCCAGTGCGCCGAGATCCTCCGGCTCTGCGAACGTAGCAGCCGTGAAGTGATAGAGCTTGTTGTCGAACGTGCCCTGGCCATAGAAGCCATTGGAGCCGTCGGAGGCCAGCGTCCAGATGTCCTTGCCCATCTCGCCGACGAGCGACGTTGCGCCGGTCAGCAGGTCGAGCTTGAACAGATAGGAAGCACCGAGCTCATTGGCCTCGGAGTATGCGAGGAAGTACATTTCCTTCTCCGCTGCGTTATAGGCCATATCGCTGACAAAGAAGTCATAGCTCAGCGGGCCGGAGGCTGCGCCGAGATCTGCAATCTTCGTCACATTGGCGAAGTCGTTGTCCGGCATGACATACAGGGCATTTTTCTCGTCAATGGCGAAGACATAGCCGTCGGCATACTCGGCAGCGTAGAGCTTCAGGTTCGTCGCGCCCATGGCGGCGGACTCGGAGCCGTCCTCGGTGTAGGTGTACCACTGCTTTTTATTCAGGTCGAAGAAGGTGTAGTAGCCGTCGATATCGGGCAGGAAATCATAGGAGACCTTGTAGGTGGAGACGTTCATGGCATAGTCATAGACCTGCAGCAGGAACGTCTTGCCGACGACCTTGCTCACATCCAGACGGACATGCTGCGTCTCACCGGCAGTTTCCTGATTCGGCGCGACATAGGTCAGCGCCTTCGAGCCGGCCGCATCATACAGAGCGACGACGGAGACATACTCGTTGTCCTTCGCTGCGACGTCAAGGGAGCCGTCCACCAGACTGACGGACACGTCCTCGACCTCCGGGGCCGTGTTGTCGATGGTGGTCATCGTGCTCAGGCTCGCGCCCCTGCCGAGAGCATCCCAGTCATAGGTACCGTCGGCCTTGCGGTAATACTCCGGAGCCAGCACAAGGGAGATGTTGACCGTCGTGCCCTCGGGGAGCTTCTCGCCGTTGGCCTTCGTACCGGACCAGCCGAGGTTCACGGCCTTCTGCGTGTCCTGCCAGCTTCCGCCGTTGGCATAGTAGAAGGCGGCAGAAACCGGGCCAAGATCCTCTTCTACATAGACCTCACCGGTCTCCGCATCGGAGATGACATACTTGGCATCGCCCGCATTACGGATGGAGGCAAAGTAGAGCTTGAAGATCTGATCGCCGTTCTCGTTGTTCAGGGCGTTGCGCGCGGGCACATACTCGTCGTCCTCGGCAAGCGGGTTGCCGAAGTAGTAGTACTCGCCGTCCTCGTTGGCATACTTGACGGTGACCATGTTGCCGAACATGTTGGGAGAACCGTCGGAATCCGGGAGATACGGGTTGCGGGTCTCCTTCTCGTACCAGTACTCGGACAGCGTGCCCTTATCGAACATGGAGGCATCGGACCAGTTGCCATAGAAGCCCAGCACGGGGATGGAATGGGAAACGCGCTCGACACCGTCTTCCGCGGAAACGGGATTGGCATACAGGAAGGCCTCGACATAAGCGCCGTTCGTGTAGTAGGCGTCGAGGAATTCCTTCTCCTCGTCGATGAGGGAGAACGTCACATGGACGGAGATGCTGCCATCGGCCGGGAGAACGACCTTTGCAGCGGAGATGAGCTTCAGCAGCTCGGAGACATCGTGCGTGTCGGTGTCGCCGTCGCCGTCGACATCAGCCTTGAGCTTGCCCGCGCCGGCCGTGACGTCGTCGAGCAGGAGCTGTGCGTCGTCGGCATCGGTGTCGCCGTCCTTGTCGAAGTCATAGGCAGTGAGCTCCGACGGAGCGGTCAGGACCTTGCCGTCAACCGTCCAGACAACATTGGCTGCCATGGACATGGTCTGCGGCAGGAGATACAGGACGCCGTCGACAGAGGCCGGAGCCTGCGTGAAGACATCGGCAGAGAGGGTGTATTCAATGGCCTCGTCCGTAAGGTTGTTCAGGGTGAAGTCTGCGGAGTAGACGCCCGTGCGGTCGGGATCGTCGCCGAGCTCCACCTTGACCTTGCCGTCGGGCTGGCCGTTCACAAGGACGTAGCTCTCGGCATGGATCGCATTGGAAACGTTGGCAAGGCCTGCGCCCTGCCTCAGGATGGAATACCAGGATTTGGTGCTGGCATCATAGACGGGCTCGGCCGTGGACATCAGCAGGCTCTGGGCCAGATGACGCACGGAGACGCCGGTCTTTTCCTTCAGACCGTTTTCGCGGATGTACTGCGCCACGAGGGCTGCCATACCGGCGACCTGCGGGGCCGCCATGGACGTGCCGCTCATGACCTCATAGGCCTGACCGCCTGCCACGGCACCGTTGACGGAATAGATGTTGCCGCCGGGAGCCGTGATCTCCGGCTTCATGCTCAGATCACTCGGAACACCCCAGGAGCTGAAGTCGCTCATGGTGTAGGAATCGGAGGAACCGGCGCTCGTGCTCATCTTGCCAGAGACGGTCAGCTTGCCGGTGTAGTAGAGCACGGTCGTGCCGTCCTCGGCATAGACCGGGGTGGAGGCCGCCTTGATGTCGGCCGCTTCCGTCTGCAGGATGCTGATGCACGGGATGGTCGCGGTGGAGTTGGACAGATCCATGCGGATCACGCCTGCCTGGTTGTTGCAGACGACTGCGCCGGCGGCACCCGCTGCAGCTACGGCCATGTGCTTCTGATAGAAGGAGCTCGTGCCGCGGAAGACAAAGGCGATCTTGCCGGAGACGACGTCGGCATAGTCCGTCAGGAGGCTGTTGCCGTCGGCATCCGCGCCGGTGTTCTCGAAGTAGACATACTCATATTCGGTGCCGCTGCCGTCGGCAGAGGTATCGAGCGTTGCAAAGGCCTTGTTCGTATAGCCGCTGTCCGCGGTATCGGTGTAGAAGACCTTCGCGCCGTCGCCATAGGAGAAGGAGTAGCCGGTCGTGCCGGAATTATCCACGGAGGCCACGCCGAAGGAGTTCTTGTAGGAGCCGGGAGAGCCGCCGGTGGCGAAGTTCACATCGTCCAGATACAGGGCACCCGTGCCGTTAACAGAGTTTTCCGGCCAGCTGGAGGAATTGCCTGCAGAGATGGAAACGACGGTATCGGTCTCGGCCAGCTTATCCAGGATGCTCTGATACTTCGCATCGGGGGTGGTAAAGCCCGCGTTGCCGGAGCCGAGAGACAGGTTCACGGCGTCGCAGCCGAGCATCACGGCGTCTTCGATGGCGACCATGTAGTCGGAATCATATGCACCGCCGCCCTTGCCGAAGACCTTCATCGTGATGAGCTGGGCATCGGGGGCAACGCCCTGCACGAACACGGAATCGAGCGCCTTTTCATAGCCGCCCTTGCCGTCGGAGACATAGCGGTTCGCCGTGGCGATACCGGCGACGTGGGAGCCGTGCTCACCCTGTTTGTCATTATCGTGCGTGATGTCGAAGTCCTCGTCCACATAGTTGAACGCGAACGGGAGCTTGCTGGTGAGATAGAGCTTGCTCGCATCGGGGACAAGCTTGCTGATGTTCAGCTTCGGCAGAACAGCGGCGATCTCGTCAACATCGAGCAGATCCAGAGAAGCGACGAACTCGTCCTTGCTCTTGCCCGCATCGGCAGCCAGCTGCTCGAGGGAATACTCGAACGCCTTGCCGTCAAAGGAGATGTGGTCGGTGTCCGTACCGGTGTCGATGACCGCGATGCGGCTGCCCGCGCCGGTGTAGCCGTCTGCCCAGGCGGCCGTGGAGCCGATCATCGCGCCGGAGGTAGCCATGTCGGGATCGGCATCGCCGGTGGAGACGACATCCGGCTCATAGCGGTTCTCGAGCGTGACGGAAGCCACGCCGTCAAGCGCTTCGATCGCCTCGATCTTGCCATAGGGCACGTTGGCGGAGATCGTGTTCGTCAGGAGCGTCATGTTCCAGACGACATCGAGCGCCTCGCCGCCGAGCACATCCTGTGAGATGCGCTGTGCCATCGCCTGCTGCTGGACCTTCAGACCCGTGCGGTAGATGTCCGCCGCAGCATTGTTCGCGATGCTGCGCGTGGCATAGCCCGCGTCGATGGTCGAAGCGCCCGCCAGCGTAATGGAGACACGGACCATGTCGGTGTCTGCATATTGCGGCGTATCTTCCTTCGTTTCGGCTGTATGCATTTCCGGTTCCGCAGTCACGGCGTCATTGCTGACCTTTTCGATCGTGACCCTGGGGCCAGGATCGGCCGCGGCGGCCGGCAGCGCGAAGCCCATGACGACCGCAAGAGTCAGGACCAGCGCAAGCAGCTGCTTCAGCTTCTTTTTCATACGTTTTCCTCCTTGATATGATATGCCCGGCCGCAGCCGGTCAGGCTGACAAAAACAGTCCAGCTAAACGCTGCGGAGGGAAGAAAAGCGGGAAAGGACTTTTTTTGACAAGCCGAACCGGCCAGCGCCAGTATTGTTCCCCCATTGTAATACGTCCACGGCGGAAAAACAAGTGTTTTCTTAAATATTTTTTCATAATTTTGCCAAGAATTTTACATAACCTGCAGGGAAAATAAAAAATGCTGCAAACTATGTTGGAATTTCAACATCGTTTACAGCATTTTTAAATTGAGCTTCGGTCAGACAGCCTCGGGCGCTCTGCGGCGCAGCAGACCGGCCCAAGCCATCATGGCCGCAACGGCAAAGAACAGGGCCATCATATAGGGCTCCTCCCAGATGCTCTCAAACACGCTGTGGAGGAGCACACCGACGAGGCCGCACAGCATACCGGCGCACAGGGGTGACCAGCGGGTCTTTGCCGTGCGCACACAGGCGCGCAGGCCGTTGCCGATGAGGCCGAGCAGCATCATGCCGAAGGCCGTCACGCCGACAACGCCGTTCTCCGTGAGGATCTTTTCATAGTAGTTATCCACATACATATACTCGACCCACGGCAGGACGGGATTCTGCACCGCGACGGCGCCGCCGTACATGCCATAGCCCATGCCGAAAACGGGATCCGTGGCCTTGAGATAGCCGATGGCCGTGGCCCAGCGCTTCGCGCGGCCGCCGCGGGCATTCGAGTCCGCAAACTGCGGCGTGAACAGGTAGCCGATGCGGCTGCGCACGAACGGCAGCGTGCAGGCAACTGCGCCGCACACGAGCATCAGGGCCAGCAGGCGGCGGTCGATGAGCAGAGCGAACAGCACGGCCGCAGCAGCCAGCGCGAGCCACGCGCCGCGCGACATCGTGAACAGGCAGCCCGCGCACATGGCAAGGCCGCACAGCCAGAACAGCACCTTCTGGGAAGGGCGCTCGCAGGCATAGGCCAGACCGATGGTCATCGGCGCGAACAGGATCATATAGGCGCCCATGATGTTCGGATTGCTGAAGATGGAGTAGACACGCGTGCGCACCGCGCCTTCGGCGGCGTCCGTCCAGCTTGCCGGGATAGGCACACCGATGATGAACTGCCAGATGCCGTGCAGGGCCAGCACCGTGGCGATGATAACCATGGTGAGGTACATCTCGCGGAAATCGCGCTCGTCGCGGATGAGATGCGTGACAAGATAGAACACCGCCAGATATTCCATGCTCGCGCGGAAGCCCGTGAAATTCACGGTCGGCGCAGGACGGACCGTCATCAGCAGGAGCACGCCCACCGTGAGATAGAACGCGATCCACAGGCCGATGCCGTTGGCCGTGCTGGTAAGCGGACGCTTCGTGTCGACGCGGCGGTGGATGACCCACACGAGCGAGAAGAGCATCAGCAGCTCATCCCAGACGGAGGCGATGGCCGCCAGCTGCAGCACATCGCGCAGCAGGTAGTCCATGATCGCATAGGACGAGAACAGGAACAGCAGGAAGCCCGTCATGCCGCCCGCAAACAGCCAGCCGAGCAGGAGGCTGTTCCGCAGCGCTGCCATGACGCGGCGGTAAATGCGGTAGGCAAGGCTGTCCTCCAGCACCGGCACGACGCGCGCCCCGATGCCGCACAGCCACGCATTGCCGCGGTCCATCAGCCTGCGGTAGGCCGAGCGCTCCACGGCGGGCTGCCCGCCGAGCAGGCGGCGCAGCGCCCGGCCGGGCAAAGACTCCGCAAACGCGCGGTGGATCGCCGCAAACATCCGCGGCAGGAACGTGCGGTGGTACAAGGCCGCAAGCGCCGCGAACAGCCGCCAGAGCAGACTGGTCCTCAGCAGCTCATCCATGAAGCTTCTCCATGGCGCTGACCGTGCCGAGCATCTCGATATCCACAGTCTTGACCGTATAGTCGCGGCCGATGCGGACCTCCTGCGTGCCGACGACGAAGGAACCGACGGTGTTCTTGGCAGCGGCCTCGATCACAAAGCGGACCGTCACGCGCTGGCCGTCTGCACTGTCGTCCTGCGGCAGAATTTCCGCCGAGGTGATCTGCGCATCCTGGAACTTGTTGCTGTTGAAGATCTGATTCGGACTGACCTTAAGGATGGAATCGTCGTCAAGCTTCAGCTCATAGTCCTCCGCCGTCACGGCAGTCACGGCGTTCTCCGCCTGCATCAGGGGCATGTCCTCGCACAGGACGGTGTAGCGCAGGTTCGCCTGCGCACTCGGCTCGTCGGCAGCGATCGTTTCGCCGCCGCTTCCGCCCACCATGCGCACGGCGAGGAAGGCCACAGCGGCGATCACGACAAGCAGGATGAGTACATCGACGATGTTCAGCTTGCCGAACAGGCGGCCGTTCTTGACGATTTTCATAAGATAACCTCCAGTTGGCGGAAAAAACGGGAGAAATCCGATTGCTTCTTTCCGCAAAATATATTATAATGAATATTCAGGCAAGCTGATTCTATCAGATTTGCCATGGAATTGCAAGAGGCAACAAGAGGCACAAGTGATATCAGGCTGTCAAAAACCTGCCAAGTCAAAAGCTTCGGAGGGAAGGATAGTGTGAAAGGAAACCGTCAGGGTTTCCTTTCGCGTCAAA
>ERZ773187.1632-NODE-1632-length-16338-cov-13.427870_pt1 | contig 16338 bp, 15 predicted proteins | sample MGYA00511242_ERZ773187 | MGnify/ENA primary metagenome ERZ773187 (study PRJEB29015, sample SAMEA2737744) | human gut metagenome | biome: human gut; feature: human-associated habitat; material: faeces | place: China | collected 2012 ... | reverse complement strand
ATATCTTCCAGTCCAGCGCGCCGCTCGCCATGCTGAAGGCGGTGAAAAAAGTGGTCCACGAGAACATGCGCGCGCGGGACGCGTTCCAGTTCTGGCAGGAAGAGAAACAGGGAGAAGCAAAATGAATGTGACGCTGGTAGAGATCAATATCAAACCCGAACGGGTAGATGAGTTTCTGGAGGTGTTTCGCGCCAATCATGAAGGGGCGATTCAGGAGCCGGGCAATCTGCGCTTTGATGTACTGCAGGATCCGCGGGTGAAAACCCGGTTCTTTATCTATGAAGCCTACAAAGACGAAGAGGCAGTATTAGCGCACAAGCAGACGCCGCACTATCTGGCCTGCGTGGATAAGCTCGAGGAACTGATGTCGGAGCCGCGTAAAAAACGCTGTTTTGTCGGGTTGTTGCCGGAATAACGGCCTTGCCCGGTGGCGCAACGCGAACCGGGCCTGTGGAGTGTGAATCCCGCTTGCCGGGTACGCGGAGCGCCAGCGGATGGTTCAGGCCAGCTCAAGGCTGACAATCAGTCTCGCCAGCGCTTCACGCGGCTCGCCCTGGATCGCCTGCAGGGGAAACGGCAGTGCGGGCACCGTGACTTTTCCCATCATCTCGGCTGCGGCCGCCATGACGCGCAGGCTGCCATAACGGCGGAACAGCGCCCACAGCGGCTCAAGCCGTTCAGATTGCGTCGTCTCTTTTGAACGCGCAATCGCCAGCGCGGTCTGTGGGAACACGCCTGCGATAACCGAGTACCAGACGTCGAACCCGGCCTGCAGGGCTGGTGCTGCCTGCCAGTCGCCGCTGATGCCCATGGTAACGTTGTCCGGAAGGCGCGAGCGTACCTGCGCGATATCCTCCGGCACGCGGCCAAATTTCACGGAGCCGATGTTCGGTAGCGCCGCCACGGCAAACATCAGCTCATCGCTAAATGTAAAGCCGGTGGTGGCCGGGTTATCGTAAACGCACAGCGGAACGGAGAGCTGGTGGGTAACCCGCTCGTACAGCGAATAGACCTCCTCCGCCGTCAGCCGCTGGTACGAGACCGGGGCCATTAGCACGCCGGCCGCGCCGGCCGCCTGCGCATCGTCGGCCAGACGCAGAATATCGTCCAGCCGAAGTGCGCCGATGCTCACCATCACGGGGATGCCGCCCGCATGCTCAACCGCACAGCGTGTTACCTGGGCCCGTTCTGCAACGGTAAGGTACGCATAGCTGCCCGTGGAACCAAGAATACCCAGCGAATCTACGCCCGCATCCACCAGTGGGCGCAGAAGGGTTGTGAAAGCCTGCTCGTCGATCTTTCCCTCTTTCAGGGGGGTCAACGGAAATGCACTTAATCCGTGAAACATCGTCTCTCCTCTTAAAGCGCCAGCGGTGAACCTGAGCCGTCGTCATCGCGTTAAAAAAATAAAGCAGGGGCCATCACGGCAAGATGCGAGGCTACTGACGGCGTAACCTCTGTTGACGGTTTTATACCATGGTTGTGACCCAACAAGGATAAAGACAAGGTATTGACCAGGCCGGAAGCGAATATCGTCCCGGTAAGCCAGGCGTTGGCAAAAACAGAGCGGGGTCGGTAAAGGAGAAATGTGCGGCGGTTTACCGTTAAAAAGGCTTTGACGTAGCGGAAAAAAACGGCCGGGCAGGCGCAGGGCCGCCCGGCGCTTTTTTACGCCTCTTCGACGCTCACTCTCAGCGCCGCCAGCGCTTTACGCGCAGCTTTCAGCACCTGCTCACACTGCTCAATGGTGAGCGTGAGCGGCGGTTCAATGCGGATGGTTTTGGCGTTGTTCAGCGTGCCGGCTACCAGCACCCGCTGGCGGAACATCTCGCTCGCGAAGTTGTAGCCGATTACGTTATCAACAAACTCGATAGCCATCAGCATACCTTTGCCGCGTGCGTCCTGCACCAGGTCCGGGTATTCACGCCCTAGCTGGCGGAAACCATCAAGCAGCATGTCGCCTTTCTGCTCGGCCTGCGCAGGCAGGTTTTCCTCCAGTAATACGTTGATGGTCGCCAGCGCAGCTGCACAGGCCAGCGGATTACCGCCGAAGGTGGTGGTGTGCAGGAACGGGTTATCAAACAGCACCGAGAATACCTCTTCGGTCGCCACCGTGGCGCCAATCGGCATTACGCCGCCGCCCAGCGCCTTCGCCAGGCAGAGAATGTCTGGCTGCACGTTCTCATGCTCGCAGGCAAACATCTTGCCTGTACGCCCCATACCGGTCTGCACTTCGTCGAAGATCAGCAGCGCGCCAAACTCATCGCACAGCTGACGCACGGCAGGCAGATAGCCTTGCGGAGGCAGGATCACGCCCCCTTCCCCCTGAATAGGTTCCAGAATCACCGCCGCCACGTCATCGCCGGTTTTACGGCACTCGCTGAGCTGCAGGCGCAGCGCAGCAATATCGCCGAACGGCACATGGCGGAAGCCCGGCAGCAGCGGCATAAACGGTTTACGGAAGGTCGATTTTGCCGTCGCGGAGAGGGCGCCCAGCGATTTGCCGTGGAAGGCACCGCTGGTGGCGATAAAGGTGAATTTTCCGCGCGGCGACTGGTACGCTTTGGCGAGCTTAAGCGCTGCTTCGACCGACTCCGTGCCGCTGTTGCTAAAGAAGCTGTATTTCAGTTTGCCGGGGGTCAGGGCCGCCAGCGTTTTTGCCAGCATCGCCCGCAAGGGGTCGAGGAGTTCCTGACTGTGAAGAGGTTGTTTAGCGAGTTGATTCTGTACGGCGGAAACGACAACTGGATTACGGTGCCCCACGTTGAAAATCCCAAAACCACCCAGGCAATCAATAAACTCCTGTCCCTGGGTGTCGACAAGCGTATTTAAACTCCCCGCCTGCCACTCTACGGCTCCGTAATCCCCGCCAGCGGTCACAGATTTACGATACTCTAAAAACCCCGGATTCACATGCTCTTTGAAGTAATCAATCACCTCGCGGTTAAGTTGTTTCATCTCCTCATGATCAAGCGTTTGCTTTTCAATGAGATTCAGTGCGTGCGCGGTACAGGCAAGAGCCGAGGCGCTGGAGGGTAACCTGTTCAAGATGTGCTCCCGGGGATCGCGTATCACATGATACTGAGTTAATTATTGCAGGGATTGCGCCACTTCCGATGACCCGACGAAAATCGGGATAAACGCCAGGTTAAAGTAATGTTGCACAATATTTAATCATGTGAGACGCAGCGGAGGCGGTTTTGGCGTGGGGTGTCGGGCAATTGCGTTGCACTCATTTTCGTCAATTGCACTGACGTGGTGCGGCGCACGCTACTTAAGTAGGCCTTAACGGGTAAGGCTTTGTGAGTAATTTCACCATGAAAGTATTTTGAATCAATAGATTAGAAAAGCGTACTAAAAGTGCGGTTTAGGGATGATTTGCGATCTCGATCGAATTTAACAACTAAAGATAAATTCCCTACCGCCGAAAAGAGATTAACCCCCGAAATTAACATTCAAATAACCTGCAAGGGATGCTCACATGTCTTCTCAATCGTATGTCACCCAGAATGCGTATCCTCTGGACGATGACACCACTCTGATGTCCACCACTGACCTCAACAGCTACATGACCCACACTAACGATACTTTCGTGAAGGTCAGCGGCTACCAACTGAATGAGTTGCTGGGCCAGCCGCACAACCTGGTGCGCCATCCGGATATGCCAAAAGCCGCGTTTGCCGATATGTGGTACACGCTGAAGCAGGGCGAGCCGTGGAGCGGCATTGTGAAAAACCGCCGCAAAAATGGCGACCATTACTGGGTGCGCGCCAACGCCGTGCCGATGGTGCGTAACGGGCAGGTGACGGGATATATGTCGATTCGCGCGAAGGCCACGCCGGAAGAGATTGCTGCGGTAGAGCCGCTCTACAAAGCGCTGAACGAAGGACGCAGTAACAAACGTCTGCATAAAGGGCTGGTGTTGCGTAAAGGCTGGTCTGGCAAGCTGCCCACTCTGCCGCTGCGCTGGCGGGTGCGTAGCGTGATGGCCGGTTTGTTTGTGGTGCTTGCCGCGGTGCTGCTGGCCACCTCTGCAGGCTGGGCGCCGCTGGCGGCCAGTGCCCTCATCATGCTGACAGGCACCCTGCTGTTTGAGCAGCAGATTGTACGCCCGATCGAGAACGTTGCGCGTCAGGCGCTGAATGTGGCGACCGGGGCGCGCAATAGCGTAGAGCACCTCAACCGCAGCGACGAACTGGGGCTGACCCTGCGAGCGGTGGGGCAGTTAGGGTTGATGTGCCGCTGGCTGATCAATGACGTGTCAAGCCAGGTGGTGAGCGTGCGTGACGGAAGTGACCAACTGGCGAAGGGCAACGAAGATCTGAACGATCGCACCCGTCAGACCGTGGCCAACGTGCAGCAGACGGTGACCACCATGAACCAGATGGCGGCATCGGTGCAGAGCAACTCAGAGACGGCCGCCGCCGCCGATAAGCTCTCTATGGCGGCCAGCGGCGCGGCCACCGAAGGGGGCAGCGCGATGCAGACGGTAGTCAGGACGATGGATGAGATCGCCGACAGTACCCAGCGTATCGGCTCAATCACTAAACTGATTAATGACATTGCTTTCCAGACCAACATCCTGGCGCTGAACGCTGCGGTTGAGGCGGCCCGTGCGGGTGAGCAGGGGAAAGGTTTTGCGGTGGTGGCTGGCGAAGTGCGCCATCTGGCGAGCCGCAGCGCCAGCGCGGCCAATGATATCCGTAAGCTGATTGATGCCAGTTCCAGTAAGGTGCAGTCCGGTTCGGAGCAGGTGCATGCCGCCGGCCAGACCATGGATGATATCGTTGAGCAGGTTCAGAACGTCACCCGCCTGATTGCCCAGATTAGCCACTCGACATCGGAACAGGCCACCGGCTTATCCGAGCTGACCCGTGCCGTGGCAGAACTGGATGGCATCACCCAGAAAAACGCCGCGCTGGTGGAAGAGAGCGCGCATGTCTCGGCGATGGTGAAGCACCGGGCGAAACGCCTGGAGGATGCGGTCACCGTTTTACACTAAACGTCCCGCAGAAGAAAAGGCCGCTTATTTATTTTAAGTAAGCGGCTTTTTTTATTCCGCGGTAAAGCCGCAGGGAATGTTAATTTTATATTAAATAATTAAAGTTCCCGCTGAAATAATAACCAGAAATAATGCGCGCTTATTCTTGCGCAGAAGTCAATTCACTTAAATACAGGCGCTAAAACGATCGATTACCCGCATTTAATAGGTGATACCTATTCTTTGATAGTGGTTTGTAAGAAAAAAGCGATCAAAGTCATAAAGTTAGCTAAAAACCGACCGATAACCCCCTCGTCAAAGAAATAATCACATCGACGGAGTTAATATGTCTTTAAATAACGTAAGGATCGGCACGAAATTATTTCTGGCGTTTGGGTTCATTATTTTACTCATGATAGTGAGCTCCGGTCTCTCCTTACTGAGCCTGAGTCGGGCTAATAGCGGTATGCAGACCATCATTTCTGAGGATTATCCCACTACGGTAAAAGCCAATCAGTTAATCGAACAGTTCCAGGAATTTGTCAGTACCCAGCAGCTCATGTTGCTGGATGACCAGGGCACCTACACCGCCACGTCGGAGCAGCATCTGAAGGCGATAAGTGAAAATATCACGCGCATCTCCACTGACCTGACCAACAGGCTTAACGACAAAGAATCGCAAAAAATCCTCTCCGACTTCAGCCAGATACGCCAGCAATATCTTGAGTCCCGCTTCCGTATCCTGAAAGCCATACAAAATAATGACCGCCCGGGGGCGGTGGCCGAGATGATGACCACGACCCTGACGCTGCAGCAAGCTTATAAAGCGAAAGTGCAGGAGCTGATTGCGGTGCAGAACCGCGAGATGCAGAAGGGCGGTGCCGACGTTGAGCGCGACTTCAAATCGAACCGTATGATTCTGGTCCTGCTGGCGCTGGGTAGTGTGCTGGCGGCATCGGTGATCGGCTGGTTTATCGCCCGCTCAATCACCCATCCGCTGGGCCAGGCCGTCTCGCTGGCGGAATCTATCGCCGAGGGCGATCTCACCCGAACGGTGGTCAGCCGCTCCCGTGACGAGACCGGCGTTCTGCTGAACGCGCTGATGACCATGAAAACCCGTCTGCAGGAGATTGTGCAGGAGGTGCAGTCCGGCTCCGAGAGCATCTCCAGCGCGGCGGCGCAGATTGTGGCAGGCAACCAGGATCTGGCAGCCCGGACTGAAGAGCAGGCCAGTTCCGTCGAGCAGACGGCGGCGTCGATGGAGCAGATCACCGTGACGGTGAAGAACACCGCAGCCCACACCGGCGATGCCACTCACCTCTCTGCCGATGCGGCATTGGTGGTGAAAAATAACGGTGAAATGATGAAGCAGGTGACGCAAAAAATGCGTCTGATTAACGACACCTCTAACCGCATGTCTGACATTATCAACCTGATCGATGCCATCGCCTTCCAGACCAATATTCTGGCGCTGAATGCCGCCGTAGAAGCGGCACGCGCGGGCGAGCACGGGCGCGGATTCGCGGTGGTGGCCGGAGAAGTACGTCAGCTGGCGCAGAAAAGCGCCTCGTCATCCCGTGAGATCCGCCAGCTCATTGAGAGTTCCACCAGCCAGACGCAGGAAGGCATGGAACTGGTTGAGAAAGCCAGCGCTCTGATTAACGGCATGGTGGGGAACGTGGAAGAGATGGATGCCATTCTGCGCGAGATTGGCCAGGCGAGCCGCGAACAGACGGAAGGCATTTCCCAGATCAACAGCGCCATCGGCCTGATTGACTCCACTACCCAGCAGAACTCTGCGCTGGTAGAGGAGTCCGTTGCGGCGGCATCGGCACTTAACGATCAGGCCCGACACCTGAAAGAGATGGTGAAAATCTTCCGCCTGCGTGATGAAGCCGTGGCTTAATCCAGCTGGGAGATCTCCAGCGCCGCGCGGTCGATCACGCCGATAATCTGCTTAAGCTGCGCGTCGCTGAGCGGGGCCTGGTTAACACGTAAATCCAGCACCGCTTTAAAATTATCCAGAGCCCGCTTCATCTGCGGGTTTTTACGTAACTGGGCACCCACACAGCGCGCTTTGATACGCGTCTGAATCTGCTCCAGCTGTACCAGATTTTCATCCAGCCACAGCTGCCCGGCCACGGTGATGGCCAGCTTTTTGCGGCCGTTCTCTTCTTCCGTAATGGTAATAAACTGCTGATCCTGCAAGAAATCCAGCGTCGGATAGATCACGCCCGGGCTCGGGGTGTAATTGCCCTGGGTCAGGCTCTCGATCGCTTTAATCAACTCATAACCGTGGCTGGCATTGCGGGTCAAAATGTCGAGGATGACCAGCCGTAACTCGCCGTGTCCGAAGAATCGCTGTCGACGTCCGCCGCCGCCGTGGGGGTGATGATCGTGGTCGCGTTCAGGATGTGCGTGTCGCATAGAGTTGGCTCCTTATTTTGATATATCTAATTTATATCTAAAGTATTCTTATTTGCAAATGTTCACGCCAATTTGTTCCTAACTCAATGATTAAAATGATTTATTTTATGGGTGTGGATTCGTATCAGGGAGAATTAAAAGGCTATCAAAAAAAACTTGCAATCCTGGTTATTAGCAATCATTATCATTTAAAATTAATTTAGATATATCGTAAATCATCACGAAGGCAGAAAAATGACATCGACCCGATACCCACAACGCGTGCGCAATGCGCTGCGTTTTCGCGAACTGGACGTGCTGCGCGTGGAGCGCATCAGCGGCGGATTTCAGCGGATTGTTTTAGGCGGCGAGGCGCTGGAAGGCTTTAGCTCTCGCGGTTTTGACGACCATACCAAAGTCTTTTTCCCTGAGCCGGGGACGACCTTTGTGCCGCCGGTCGTCACGGAAGAGGGGATCGACTGGGGCGAGGGCGTGCGCCCGCAGGCGCGCGATTACACCCCCCTGTACGATGCGGCGCGCCATGAACTGGCGCTCGATTTCTTCATCCACGAACGCGGTCTCGCCAGCGACTGGGCGGCGCAGGCCAAAGTGGGCGATAAGCTGACCATCGGCGGCCCGCGCGGTTCGTTGGTTGTGCCGGAAGATTATGCCTGGCAGCTGTACGTGTGCGATGAATCGGGCATGCCGGCACTGCGTCGTCGTCTTGAAGCCATTGCGGCGCTGCCGGTACGCCCGGAGATCCACGCGGTGGTGACGGTGGGTGACCAAGCATATAAAGAGTATCTGGCGCACCTGAGTGCGTTTAACATTCACTGGGTAGTGGGGCATAACGAGCAGGCGGTTGCCGACACGCTGGCGACCTTAAGCGTGCCCGCGGCGGATTACTTTATCTGGCTGACCGGGGAAGGGAAGATGGTGAAAAACCTGAGCCGTCAGTTTGAAACGGATGCCATTGATCAACAGCTGGTGCGTGCCAGCGCATACTGGCACGCAAAATAATCAGGCTGCTGAATCCAACTGCGCTTCGTTCACCTGATGTTCGAGCGAGGCGCGGACGTCGTTCAGCGCTTTCTCCTGCTGGGCGAAGTAGGCCTCCATATTGCTCAGGGAAGAGACCAGCAGCCAGGACTCCTCTTTTTCCAGCTCTGCCAGCTCGTTCACCAGCGTGTCGATTTGCTCGCGCACCTGGTTCATCTTTTTGCGGATACGTTCCAGATCGTTCAGTCTGTCGCTGGCCATCAGTGGCTCAAAGCCCTGCTGCAGGCGCGCCACCAGCGAACGGATGGCTTTCACGTCACCCCGCTGTTTAGCCTGATTGAGCTGCACCATCATGGCATTCGCCTCTTCTTTCAGATCGTCCGCCACCAGATCCGGATGGCAGAGCTTACTGGCCTGACGCCAGAGGCGTTTTAACTCGTTCTTATCCTCTTCTGATAAGTCCTTACCTTTACGCAGCCGCACTTCGGCTTCGTGATGCTGCTCGCGGTATTTTTCATACTCGTCGTTGGCCTCATCCCGAGCCTGCCGGGCAGGCTCCTCTTCGCGGGTTAGACCGATCTCCAGCTCCTGCGCTTCGGCCAGCAGATTGGCTATCAGGTTACTCTGTTGCTGCAGCTGTTTACGCGCCTCGGCGGCCTGCATTGAATCTGCCGGTAGGTCGCGCCAGCGCTGGGTCAGGGTGGCCAGCACTTCCACCGCCTGAGCCATATAGTGCTGACAGCGGCGATAATCCTCTTCACGCCGACGCGCCTCCGCCTGCTGACGGCGCAGATTCAGCTCCGCCAGAGTTTTACGCAGGGCGAGGATCTGGGTCATCAGGGGGCCGAGGCGAGAGAAATAGCTGTCGTTAAACTCATCCAGTTGCTGGACGCGGGCGTTACGACGGTCAATCAGATCGCGCAGGCGCTCTTCCAGCGCTTTCAACTCCAGCTTACTGGCCGCCAGCTGGGGATCGCGCCACGGGGTGACGGCGCGCTGGCTCTGCAGCCAGGCGGTGATGGCGGCCATCGCGGCGGTATAATTTTTCTGCTCAAGCGCCACGACGATTGCCTGTAGCTCATCGTCAAACGCTTCACTTTTCAGCCTGGCGAGCTGGCTCAGGATGATGTCGTCGTCTTCCAGTTCAATGGCATTTTTGATGATTTCTAGCCGTTTTATCGGAGTGCTCATGATGCCTTTCGCTTTGGCGCTTAAGTATTTGAGTTAAGGGTAGTTGTGGTAAGAGCTACAGGAAATAATACACACGGATGATGATCGGCGCGATGGGGGATTTCTTTAGTTTTAACGGTTTTTTCGCCTGAGTGATGAATCCGTTACATTCATTACGGAAGAGGGCTCGCATAAGGGAGCCGTGGCGCTTTTTTTGCTTTTGGCAGCGCAGCAGAAATGTTGGGCAGTTGCCATTGAGTTCCGGTTCTTACCGCTGTGCTTAGCAACTTAGGTTGTGGCTTGTCAAACTCAGCAGAGGCATCAATATGACCACTATTCCCTGTCTGCTTTATATTTATCTCACGATAGTGAGATCGCGCAGCTGTCTGCTATGGCGCTATCTGTTTTCGCCAACCTTCGTTTTATTAATCACTGAATGTTCTCACATTGTTGAGGAAAAGAACCCGGTCAAACTAACCGGGTTAGCTGGAGTCACTCATTCCGATTTTTCAAAGCAATACATGCGGCAGCCCATACAAGCAGAAAAGTGATTGCAGCGCTGCCCAATATGAAGAAATTGCTGATTAGGTTGTCCCATTCGGTACCGGAGACGGGGCCTGTTAAATCACTATAAAATGCGAATAGTTTGCCCTGAGGGATGAATGCATACATCAGGATCAAAATAACTGCATACACCATGAATGATGCAGCCCACAAGAGGGCAATGTGGATCGCTTTCATCAATAAACCTGCACCGTTCCGTAAGCTGTCAAAGTCGCCGTGACCTGCATCGTAGGCGTTCTTAATAAAGCTTCTCTTAAAACTGCGAAATGTGAGGGGCTGGGTAGAGTGATACAACCTTCGCTAATTCCCATGTACCCCGCAGGATGTAACCTGAAATGTCCTCGCTCGACGTGATCGATAAAAGTCCAGTCATCAATGTTTCCGTCATCGCGATACAGCGCGAACCAGACGGAACGGTCTGAACCGGAATACTTCGTTGCGGCCCAGTCCTGTACCATTGTTCTGAGTCCTCCTGTGGGGCGGCTGACAATATAATATTTTCCAGGAGGCAAAGGACCCTCGTTCGGTATATTTACTGAGTCCGGATTGTTCCTGTGTCCCCCTTCATATCCTGAATAGGCGGGGAAGAAACCTATCCCCGGACAACTGAGGTTTGATAACGCATTCCCGTTTAGCCGAAAGGTGCAATGAATCATCGTTCATTCCACGCGTCAGTGAACATGATATTCCCGTCGCAATGCTTCCATGTAATTTTCTCATAGCGCAGCGACACGGCTTCAAGATGATTATGCTTTTCGGTACCGGCATTTTTGCAGTTATGCATCAGAGGGCAGACCGATACGACCTTCACGCCTTCCAGCAACATGTTGAAGTATTCAACTTCCTGACCTGCGTCATTGATGTGATACCACTTAAATTCGGCACTCTGAAGGGTTTGCCCCTTTGCCACGGCTTTGTATAAGTAGGGGCTGGAAGAGTCGAATTCTTTCTCGAAACTAAGAGGGCTATGAACGCGGGTTCCTGTAATTTTACCCGTCATGTTGTCCGTGGGTAGATGTAGTCCGTGCGCGAAACTGTGAATCTCAATACTACCTTCGCGATGCTGAACATCAACAGAGCCCTTAATGTCCGCGCCACCATCATCTTTTATCCATAAGTAAGCTGGAATAGCCATAATCCACAATCTCCATTTGCGTTAAGTAATACGCAATTTTATTGTGGTTATTGTGTGCTGTACACAAGATAATCAATAGGATGAAGCCATCAGAAGCAAAACCGGAACCGTCTTTAAGCGCTGATGCGTTTTACATGGCCTGTGCTTGCGGGGGGATCGACTATGTACACGAGACCGGTGCATATGAGGTAACAGGCATTACTGCCTCTCAGGCTACTGCCGCTGAATTGAGATCGAAGAGAGAGTATCTGCCCCGGAGGGGTTGTTAATGGCACCACCAGAAAAGCTGTCGCCATTTTGTAGTCATTTATGATTTAGAAAACAAAAAAGCCACTCAATTGAGTGGCTTAATCATATGATTTTAAACCTAGAATTTGGTGGCCCCTGCTGGACTTGAACCAGCGACCAAGCGATTATGAGTCGCCTGCTCTAACCACTGAGCTAAGGGGCCGTGGCGAAGGATTATAATGTAACTCCCCGCTGCAATCCAGCCATACGCGCCTGCCTGCTGTTTTTATAAACAACGTATTTTCAATCTTTTATACTTCTATAGTGATTCATCTATCGGGAGTAATAATGATCAACGACATTCTTGCGCCAGGCCTGCGCGTTGTGTTCTGCGGTATCAATCCGGGTAAGTCGTCGGCCCATACCGGATTCCACTTCGCCCATCCGGGAAACCGCTTCTGGAAGGTCATACACCAGGCAGGCTTTACCGATACGCAACTCAAACCGGAAGAGGAACAACGGCTGCTGGATACACGCTGCGGCATTACCATGCTGGTAGAGCGGCCCACGGTGCAGGCCAGCGAGGTCAATTTGCATGAACTGCGCAGTGGGGGCCGGGAGCTGATTAAGAAAATGGAAGACTATCAACCCGCCGCGCTGGCGATTCTGGGCAAGCAGGCGTACGAGCAGGCTTTTAGCCAGCGTGGGGTGCAGTGGGGTAAGCAGAGCGTGATGATTGGCGTGACGCAGGTCTGGGTGCTGCCAAACCCGAGTGGATTAAACCGTGCGACGCTGGATAAGCTGGTCGAGGCGTATCGGGAGCTGGATGAGGCGCTGGTGGTGCGGGGGCTGTGAGCCCTCTGCGTTCAGAGCCCCTCCAGGGACGAGGGAAAAAACAAAAAAAAAGCTCCCGTTTGGGAGCTTTTTGCTGTGTGCCTGGATTAGTCGTCCAGGAAGCTACGCAGCACTTCAGAGCGGCTCGGATGGCGCAGTTTACGCAGCGCCTTCGCTTCGATCTGACGGATACGTTCGCGGGTAACGTCGAACTGTTTACCCACTTCTTCCAGCGTGTGGTCGGTGTTCATGTCGATACCGAAACGCATACGCAGGACTTTCGCTTCACGGGCGGTCAGGCCAGCCAGTACGTCGTGCGTTGCGGCACGCAGGCTCTCGGTGGTGGCAGAGTCCAGCGGCAGCTCGAGGGTGGTATCCTCGATGAAATCACCCAGATGCGAATCTTCATCATCACCGATCGGTGTTTCCATGGAGATAGGCTCTTTGGCGATCTTCAGCACTTTACGGATCTTATCTTCCGGCATCAGCATGCGCTCGGCCAGCTCTTCTGGCGTCGGCTCGCGACCCATCTCCTGCAGCATCTGGCGAGAAATACGGTTGAGCTTGTTAATGGTCTCAATCATATGCACCGGAATACGGATGGTGCGCGCCTGATCCGCGATAGAGCGGGTGATAGCCTGACGGATCCACCAGGTTGCGTAGGTGGAGAACTTGTAACCACGACGGTATTCAAACTTATCTACCGCTTTCATCAGACCGATGTTGCCTTCCTGAATCAGATCCAGGAACTGCAGACCACGGTTGGTGTATTTCTTGGCGATAGAGATAACCAGACGCAAGTTCGCTTCAACCATCTCTTTCTTCGCACGGCGGGCTTTCGCTTCACCGATGGACATACGACGGTTGATGTCTTTCACCTGCTCGATGGTCAGGCCGGTCTCTTCTTCAATCTGCTGCAGCTTCTGCAGGCCGCGCTGAACGTCTTCTTTGACGTCGTGCAGTTTTTCAGACCACGGCTTGTTCATCGCGATAGCGGCGTTGAACCAGGTTTCGCTGGTTTCGTTACCGGTGAAGAGGGTGATGAAGTTCTTCTTCGGCATTTTGCACTGCTCAACGCACAGCTTCATGATGATGCGTTCCTGGGTACGTACGCGATCCATCATCACGCGCATGCTGTTAACCAGGTAGTCGAACTGTTTAGGCACCAGACGGAACTGTTTGAACACTTCAGACAGCTTCAGGATCTGTTCCTGAGCGGCAGCATGGCTGCGGCCTTTGGCTTTGATCGTGTCGCGAGCCAGTTCGTACTGGGTACGCAGTTCAGCAAACTTCTCGCGCGCCAGCTCAGGGTCGATGCTGTTGTCGTCATCGCTGCTGTCGTCGTCGTCTTCTTCATCTTCGTCTTCGTCGTCATCCATCTCTTCCTGAGACAGTTCAGATCCAACGTGGGTGGCGGTCGGCGCCATATCTTCTTCAGCGTTTGGATCGACGAAGCCGGTGATGAGATCGGACAGACGCGCTTCTTCCGCTTCAACGCGATCGTACTGCTCAAGCAGATAGGTGATGGCTTCCGGGTATTCGGCAACGGAGCACTGAACCTGGTTGATCCCGTCTTCAATGCGTTTTGCGATGTCGATTTCGCCTTCGCGGGTCAACAGTTCAACGGTACCCATTTCACGCATGTACATGCGAACCGGGTCGGTCGTGCGTCCGATTTCAGATTCTACGCTGGACAGTACCTGTGCAGCGGCTTCTTCAGCATCTTCATCAGTGTTGTTGGAGTTTTCAGCCAGCAACAGATCATCGGCATCCGGTGCTTCTTCCATCACCTGAATACCCATGTCATTGATCATTTGGATGATGTCTTCGATCTGATCTGAATCGACGATATCTTCCGGCAGATGGTCATTGACCTCGGCATAGGTCAGATAGCCTTGCTCCTTACCACGTTGGACAAGAAGCTTCAGCTGTGACTGCGGGTTTTGCTCCATAAGACGGTATCCACACTTAATTCGTTTGATTGGTGTCGGCGATGGGCTGCCAACCTTTAAAGCGAGGGCGTACTTATATTTTTGCCGCTGCCTCTCAGTGCGGCTGTCGGGGGCTTCCCGATCGATATTCGGCACTTAAGCCGTTAAATACTTTTGTCTTTCTCTTATTTCTTCGCCAGTTCCTGGTTCAACATCCAGAGTTCCCGGCGCTCTTCGCTGCTTAAACCGTGTGTGCGCTCGCGAGCAATTAACTCTTCCTGGCGTAGTTCAAGCATCGAATCAAACATATGGTTGAGCGAATCGGTGAAGGTCTCTTCAGCGATATCCTTATCTGCTATATCGTCCCACATCGACAATTTTTCAAGGGTTGCAGCCGCTTTTGTGCCGCGATAGTGCTCTAAAAGTTGCCCGGTGGTCAGACCTGGCTGTGACAGACAAGTGTTGACCAATTCTGAAAATAAGCCAAGTCCAGGCAACTTATCGTGGTCCAGACCCGCCAGCGATGGCACTTTGGGCGCCAGCTCAGGGTTCTGTACCAGCAGTCCTATCAGTATACGCATGGTTGTGCGTTTTAGCTGCGGAGCGGCACGTGCCGTGCCGTTATCGGCCTGTTTTGGCATTAAACGTTCAAGCTGGCTGTCATCCAGTATGCCCAGCTTTTTGCCCAGCTCCTGACGCAGATAGATGCGCAACGTTTCGCCCGGTACCTGAGTAATCAGCGGCAGGGCCAGCGTACTCAACTGCGCACGACCATCGGGCGTGCTCAAATCTACCTGCGGCATCAGGCTGTTAAAGAGAAACGTGGAGAGCGGCTGTGCCTGCTCCATCCGCGCTTCAAATGCCGCTTTACCCTCTTTACGCACCAGCGTATCCGGGTCTTCACCGTCGGGCAGGAACATAAAGCGTAGCTGCCGCCCGTCGGTCATATACGGCAGCGCGGTTTCCAGCGCGCGCCAGGCGGCATCGCGTCCCGCGCGATCGCCGTCGTAACAGCAGATGACGTTATTGGTCACCCGGAACAACAGCTGAATATGGTCAGCCGTAGTGGAGGTACCCAGCGACGCGACGGCATAGTTGATGTCGTATTGCGCCAGGGCGACCACGTCCATATAGCCTTCGACCACCAGCAGGCGCGGCGGTTCAGCGTTATCTTGCTGCGCTTCATAAAGGCCATACAGCTGGCGGCCCTTATGGAAAATGTCAGTTTCCGGGGAGTTCAGGTACTTTGGCAGGGCATCGCCCAGCACGCGGCCACCAAAACCAATGACCCGGCCACGCTTGTCGCGAATGGGGAACATCACCCGCTCGCGGAAGCGGTCGTAGCTGCGTCCCTGGTCATTCGTGACCAGCATGCCCGCATCGATAAGCGATTTACGATCTTCGCTATTGCCGCCAAAACGCTTTAACACGTTATCCCAGCCGGGCGGGGCGAAACCAATAGCGAAACGCGCAATGACATCGTCGCTCAGACCGCGCTTGTTCAGATACTGACGCGCAGGCTCAGCGGCAGGTTGCTTCAGAGACTGTTGGTAAAACGAATTCAGACCTTCCAGCAGTTGATAGAGACTTTGCCGTTGATGGCGCTCTATCTGGCTTGGGCCAGAGCCTGCTTCATAAGGCACTTCAAGGTTGTGCATGGCGGCCAGCTCTTCGACGGTTTCAACAAACTCGAGCTTGTCGTAGTTCATCAAAAAGTCGACGGCATTGCCGTGTGCGCCGCAACCGAAGCAGTGGTAAAACTGTTTCTCACCGTTTACGGTGAAAGAGGGGGTTTTTTCGTTATGGAACGGACAGCACGCATGGTAGTTCTTGCCCTGCTTTTTGAGCTTTACCCGCGCGTCGATGAGATCGACGATGTCGGTTCTTGCCAGCAGGTCATTGATGAAAACGCGTGGGATTCGTCCAGCCATATGCCCCGTGAATTTTTAGCTACTCATAAACGAAAACAAGCCGCGCATTCCTTACGGAAGCACGGCCTTACGACTATTACTCTGTCTGTCAATTGAGGGCCGTTGCCCTCAACAGATTAGTACAGACGAGTACGGCGTGCGTTTTCGCGAGCCAGTTTC
>ERZ773187.1628-NODE-1628-length-16356-cov-3.631127_pt1 | contig 16356 bp, 11 predicted proteins | sample MGYA00511242_ERZ773187 | MGnify/ENA primary metagenome ERZ773187 (study PRJEB29015, sample SAMEA2737744) | human gut metagenome | biome: human gut; feature: human-associated habitat; material: faeces | place: China | collected 2012 ... | reverse complement strand
GCTGGCTCAGAACGCCCAGCATAAGGACTGGACCTGCTCCGAGGAAATGATGAAGCGCACAAAGGACGGCAAGGCCCTGTATCTGCACTGCCTCCCCGCTGACATCACCGGCGTCAGCTGCAAGGAGGGCGAGGTGGACGCCTCCGTATTTGACCGCTATCTGGTGCCGCTTTATAAAGAGGCCAGCTTCAAGCCCTATATCATCGCCGCCATGATCATGATGAGTCAGGTAAAGGACCCCGTTTCCGCTCTGCGGGCGCTGGACGCCGCTGACAGCAGCCGCAAGCACTTTTAAAAAGGCGAGCGTACATAAAATACAGCCATAGCGGGAATCCTATTCCCGCTATGAGCTTTTCTTGGGAAAGCCATCGTCATGATTATGATTAGAAACGAGGATGCAGCTATGGGTAAACGTATCGTCATTGCTCTGGGCGGCAATGCGCTGGGTAAAAATCTGCCGGAGCAGATGCAGGCTGTCAAGGAGACCTCCAAAGCCATCGCGGACCTGATTGAAGCCGGGCATCAGGTTGTTATCGCCCACGGAAACGGTCCTCAGGTGGGCATGATTCAAAACGCCTTTGCCGCTTACCGCAAGCAGGAGCCCGGCGCTGACGTCATGCCGCTTTCCATGTGCGTTGCCATGAGTCAGGGCTATATCGGCTACGATCTGCAGAACGCTCTGAAGGAGGAGCTTTTGAACCGTGGACTTCAGCAGGGCGTGGCCACCGTTTTAACGCAGGTGGTGGTGGATGAAAACGATCCCGCCTTCCGGCATCCCACAAAGCCCATCGGCGCCTTCATGACCGAATCCGAGGCCCGCGCCTTCGCGAAGGCCACGGGATACCAGGTGCGCGAGGACTCCGGCCGCGGCTGGCGGCGCGTGGTGCCGAGCCCCGTGCCCCAGGATATCGTGGAGCTGGAAACCGTCCGCGACCTTATGGAAGACGGCTGCGTGGTGATCGCGGCCGGGGGCGGCGGCATCCCCGTTACGGTGCGCGACGGGGTGCATACCGCCGTGGACGCCATTGTGGACAAGGACCTCACGAGCGCGATCCTCGCCTGGCGCGTGCGGGCCGACATCCTCGTCATCCTGACGGCGGTGGACCGCGTCTGCATCAACTGGGGCAAGCCGGACCAGAAGAGCCTTGCGGAAATGACCGTTGCGGAAGCGGAGCGCTACTGCGAGGAGGGCCATTTCGCCCCCGGCTCCATGCTGCCGAAGGTCAGGGCTGCCGTTTCGTTCGCCAGGACCGGCGGGCAGGCCATCATCGCCTCGCTCGCGCAGGCCGGAGCCGCCGTTCGCGGCGAGGCCGGTACGGTCGTCCATCTCTGATATCGTCTGTTCCCTTCCCGGGGAGCAAAGGGCCTGCTGCATGAACCCCGCAGCAGGCCCTTCTGCAATATGGGATAACACATATGCAGGGGAGCGGCACGCGGGAAATGAAACTGGAAAGTGGAAAATTTCACAAGACCGCCGGTCATGCGCTGTAGGGGAGGGGCATGCCCCTCCCGGCACCGCACCGGCGGGAAGTGCGGGCCAATGTTAAAAAGGCAATGGCCCCCTAAGTTTGTCATTGCGAGGCCCCAAAGGGGCCGTGGCAATCTCGGGAAGGCACTTGCAGTTCGTACCGGCTGCCGTTAAAATGGCATGCACCGATTGCGTCTGTAGCGGCGCTCAGTGAGCGCCATGGGCAGTTGCAAGTTTCCAGGCACTCACGCCGACCGCACACGCCTCCAAGTTTGTCATTGCGAGGCCTCAACGGGGCCGTGGCAATCTCCTGCAGCCGGTTGCGTCTTCGCCGATGCCTTTCCTGTGATCCAGCAAGGTACTGCGAGATTGCCACGTCGGCCTCCGGCCTCCTCGCAATGACAAATCGGGAGTATTTGCCATTTTAACGGCAGCTTGTTGATTGCGCCGGTGCAGCGCCGGGAGCGGCATGCCGCTCCCCTACAAGGCGGGTGCGGTCGACGATAGTGCCACCAAACCTGCAGCTTGCAAGGCGCTCCCTGAGCGCCGCTGCAGACGTAATCGGTTTGTACGTTTTTTTGGCAGCCTGTGCGTATCGCCGGTGCAGCACCAGGCCCCGCGCCGAACCGGTTTTTCTTTCTTGCCTTTTTCGGCAAAATACGATATCATTAGCTTAGTAAACATTGCACAGGCGTTTCCAAAATACCGATATAAGGAGCTGGCAACATGCTGGAACAGTCGATCCTGCAGAATTATCTTGACATCCTGCGCGAAGAGCTTGTCCCGGCGACCGGCTGCACGGAGCCGATCGCCATTGCCTACTGCGCCGCGACCCTTCGGGAGCTGCTGGGCGCTCTGCCCGAGCAGGTAGACGCCGCCGTCAGCGGCAACATTCTGAAAAACGTCAAAAGCGTCGTCGTACCGAATACCGGCGGGCGCAAGGGCATTGCCCCCGCCATTGCCGTCGGCCTCGTTGCGGGCGACGCGGCGCGCGACCTGCAGGTCATCTCCGCCGTGACGGAAGAGCAGCTTGCGGAGCTGGACGCTTACCTGCAGCGGGTGGATATTTCCGTCTCGTGCAGCCACTCTCCCTGCCAGCTCGACATCGATCTGCGCGGCAGCTGCGGCGGCCACACGGCCCGCGTGCGCATCACAAACCATCACACGAATATCGTCTGCCTTGAGCGCGACGGCGAGGTGCTGCGGGAGCTTCCCGTTGTGGACTCCGCCGAGGAGCACCGCGCGGACAAGAGTTTGCTGAACGTGGCGGACATCCTGCGCTTTTCGGCCGAGGTGCCGCTCGAGGACCTGCTGCCCCTGCTGGAGCCGCAGGTCAGCTGCAATTCCGCCATTGCCGAGGAGGGCCTCCGCGGCGCATGGGGCGCGCAGATCGGGCGCATTTTACTGGAGGATTACGGGGATGATATCAAGCAGCGGGCCAAGGCCTATGCGGCCGCGGGCTCGGACGCCCGCATGAGCGGCTGCGAAATGCCCGTCGTCATCCTCTCCGGCTCCGGCAATCAGGGCATCACGGCCTGCATGCCCGTCGTGGCCTATGCCCGCCACATCGGCGCGACCCGCGAGCAGCTCTACCGCGCGCTGGCCGTTTCCGACCTTGTCACCGTCCACCAGAAGACCGGCATCGGCCGCCTCTCCGCCTACTGCGGGGCCATCTCCGCCGGGGTCGGTGCAGGCGCGGGCATCTGCTACCTGCTCGGCGGCGACTATGACGCCGTGGCGCACACGGTCGTCAACGCCGTGGCCATCCTCTCCGGCACCATCTGCGACGGCGCGAAGCCGTCCTGCGCGGCCAAGATCGCCGCTGCCGTGGATGCGGGCATCATGGGCTACCGCATGTATCTGCACCACCGCGAATTCCGCCACGGCGAGGGCATCGTCGGCAGCAATGTTGACGATACGATCGCCAAGGTCGGCGTGCTGGCGCAGCAGGGCATGCGGCAGACGGACCGCACGATCCTCGATATCATGCAGGATCGCTGCAGCTGAACGCCCGCGTTCCTTCAAAAATCGTTTTCCGGTCCGTCATAATTTGGACATATCAGGCGGGTATACTACGAGCACAGCAAGGAGCTGAACACCATGGAGCATAACGAGCGCATCGACTCCAGTGCAGGCGAGCCGGTATTGGCCTGCAAACGAAGGAAGCACCTGCGGCTGGCGGCTCTCGCTGTATGCTGCGCCCTGCTCGGCGGAATCGCCGGAGGCGCGGCGACGGGATTGCTTCTGCAGGGCCGCGAGCGAGCGGCCATGCGGCCGGCCGGTCAGCAGACGGCCGTATCCGGGGCAGAGAGCACGGGCGCGGAGCCTTCCGCGGCGCGTGTGGCCTCGACTGCGGGAGAATTGACCCCGACGCAGCTCTATGAGCGCTATGCGCCCTGCGTCGTCGGTGTGCTGAACCTCAGCGCGGTCACGGACCTCTATGGAAAGGACACCATGCAGGCCAGCACCGGCTCAGGCGTTCTCCTCACGGGAGACGGCGAGATTCTGACGAATTACCACGTCGTGAAGGACTGCACGCAGCTCACCGTCACGCTGTATGACGGCACGGAGCACACGGCAAAGCTCCTCGGCTATGAGGAGGACAGCGACATCGCCCTGCTGAAGATCGACGGCAGCGGCTACCGCCACGCGCGCCTCGGAGATTCCGACCGGCTGCGCATCGGCACGGAGGTTGCTGCCATCGGCAACCCGCTCGGCGACCTGGACTACAGCCTGAACGTCGGCTATATCAGCGCGAAGGACCGCGACGTCGATCTGGACGGCCCATCCATCCGCATGATGCAGCTCGATGCGGCCATCAACCCCGGCAACTCCGGCGGTCCGCTGTTCGACCTGCGCGGCAATGTCGTCGGCGTGACGACGGCGAAATATTCCGGCGAGACCGTCACCGGCGCGACGATCGAGGGCATCGGCTTTGCCATCCCCATCAACGACGTCCGCGAGATTCTCTCCGATCTGCGGGAATACGGCCGCGTGCCGAACCGCGCCCAGCTCGGCGTGATGGTCGGCACGGTCTATTCGACGAACACGGCCCGCAACGGCCGGGTGCAGGTGCGGGATGTCACAAAGGATTCCGCCGGCGCCCATGCGGGCCTGCGCGACGGCGACTTTATCCTTGCGCTTGATGACTACACCGTGCGCACGCTTTCCGACCTCAGCGCGGCGCTGCGGCACTACCGCGGCGGCCAGCACGCGACGCTCACCATCGAGCGCTACGGCAAGACGTTCCGCCTGCCCATCGTGTTTGACAGCAAGGACGATGCGGTGCAGAACGAAGAGCCAACAACATCGGCCAATGCGCTGGAGCCGTCCGAGCAGGACAGTCCCCAGCCCTGATCCGATGTCTTCCATAGATCGCATCCCCTCTCTTTTTCATGCTTTTTCTCTTTTTTCTCTCTCTCTCTTTCTTTCTTTTCTTCGAAATGTACCGTCCGGCTTGCCGGGCGGTACATTTCGTTTTTGCGAAACGGGCTGGCGAAAAAGCTGCCCAGCCGGAGGTTTCGGAGGGAAGAAAAGTGTGAAAGGAAACCGTCAGGGTTTCCTTTCGCGTTCAATAACCCGCCGCAGCGGCAAAATTGCAAAACAGTACTACAAAAAGTTTTGCAATTTTGAAGGCAGCTTGGCAAAAGGCCAGAAGGGACTTTTCGACAAGCTGACCGTCCGGCTTGCCGGACGGTACATTTCGTTTATGCGCTTAGATGTCGAAAAGGTTGCGCTTGTCATTGCGAGGCCCTGCAGGGGCCGTGGCAATCTCGCGGGATCACTGCGGATTTTCGGTAAACTTCGGCGAATTCGAAACATTTTATGTGAGATTTCCACGTCGCTTCGCCCCCCCCCTGCAATGACAAAACTGGAACATTTGACAAGCCGGGAACCGTCTGGGAGTCTCAGACTGTCAAAAAGTCTCCGCTTTGCAGAATAATGCCGACGTCATATCGAAACAACCTGTTGCAAGGCAAGCGCATGTATGCTATAATGCAGAAAAACGTTGGAACAATTTCGGCTTCCTGCCGTCTAATCTTGCAAAGAGAGAAGGAACGACCGGCGCGGCCGGCGCCGGTCCGCAAACACAGGAGGAGAGAGCATGAGACAGGGTGTCATCTGTATGCTGATCGCGGCGCTGGTGCTGCAGCTTGCGGGCGGCGTGGTCGCAGGCGGTGCAGAGCCGCTGGCCATGACAACACAGGAGACCATTCGAACGGTCGCCGTCTCCGGCGTGCCGACCGCGCTGATGCGTGGGGCCAGACTCCCGGAGCGTATGCCGTCGTTCCATACGGACGCGGCCTGCCATCTGGCGGACAGCTGGCAGAGCTGGTCCGGCATGGTGTGGTTCTCGTCTCCGGACGGTGAGCATATCAGTAAGCCGCTCCCGGCGGGAACCGTCACGGAGCCGGGTGTGTATTATTATCTCGGCCTCGTGCTCGAGCCGGATGGCCTTGCGTCCTTTTCCGACGCACCGTCCGTAACGGTCTGCGGGACGACGGCCGCCGTGCAGCGGCTCGAGGACGGCAGGCTGTTCGTCTGCGTGCGCTACGGCAACGACGACGGCCGCCTGGAGGGCCTCCTGCCCGAAACGCTGCCGTTCCGCGATGTCTCGCGCCGCGCGTGGTATTTTGAGAGCGTCGCCTATGCCTACCGGCAGGGGCTGATGAGCGGAACGGGCACGACGGAATTCGAGCCGGATACGGCCACGTCCCGCGCCATGCTCGTGCAGGTGCTTTACCGTCTGGCAGGCCAGCCCGCCGCGGCCGGAGGCGAATTTTCCGATGTCGGCGACGGCGTGTGGTATGCCGATGCCGTCTCGTGGGCCGCCGGGGCGCAGATCGTCAACGGCTACGGCAACGGGCGCTTCGGCCCGGACGACCCCGTCACACGCGAACAGACGGCGGCCATCCTCTATCGCTATGCCGCGTGGTATGACCTTGCCGGGGACGGCGAGGCGTCCCTCTCCGGCTATCCGGACGCCGGGACGGTCAGCAGCTGGGCGCGCAGCGCCATGGGCTGGGCCGTCGGCGCGGGCTATCTGACCGGCTCTGCCGAGGACGGCGCCGTTCTGCTCCGCCCGCAGGCGCTGGCTGTCCGCGCGCAGACCGCCGCGATCCTGGCCCGCTTCTGCCGCAGCCTGCAGAAGCAGGAGCACGCCATGCCGCGCGCGGACTATTTCACGGCCCGCGGCACAACGGTACTCTACCTGCCGCTCGACAACCGCCCCGTCGAGGCGCTGGCGGACAGCACCGGCATGAATGTGCTGCTGCCGCCGGAGGACCTCTATGCCACGCGGCTCGACGGGCAGACGACGAATGCCAACGGCACGCAGTACGGCGACACGCACGCCCTGCTGCAGTGGGTGCTGGACAATGAGGACGCCTGCGATGTGCTGATCGTCAGCATGGACCAGCTGCTCTCCGGCGGCCTTGTGAACAGCCGCTGGGAGGACGGGATGGACCTGACGTGGGAGCAGGATGCCATTGATACACTTTCACAGATCGCTGCACGCAAGCCGGTCTATGTGTTCGACACGGTGATGCGCCTTGCCACGACCGCCGGCTATCAGGGACTCGACAGCGAGGCCTACCGCCTGTTCCGCAGCTACGGCATGGCCGAGCGCGGCGAGCTGACCGGTCACAACCTGACGGTCGATAACATCATTGCAGGCTACCCCTACGGTGCGGACGGCGAACGGATCGAAACGACGTTGGACGACGAGCTGGTGGAGCATTATCTGGCTGCCCGCGCGCGCAAGCTGCGGCTGACGGACTATCTGCTGCGCCATGCCGAGAGCTTTGCGGCCTGCGTCGTCGGTGTCGACGACTCAGCTGCGCGCATCTCCGTGCAGACGAATGAGATCCGCTATCTGCAGCGGCTGCTCGGCAAAAACTGCGCTCTGTTCTGCGGAACGGACGAGCTTGGCATGATGGCCTTTACGCGTGCCTATGCCGACTGCGCCGGATGGAACAGCCGCCTGTCCGTGCACTATTTCGGCGGCTATGAGGACAGCGTGGCCGATGCCTACGATACCTCGACGCTCCGCGAGTCCGTGGAGCAGCATATCACGGCGCTCGGCGCGGAGCTTGTGGACTGGAACGAACAGTCAGATGCTGTCGTGCTGGTGCTCACGCGCGGCGCTTCCTCCACGGAGTGCGGCCGGTATCTGGCAGCTTGGGAGGAGAACTGCCGGAATGGTGTCCCGACGATCGTCATCGATGCCTCGTCTGCCACGCAGCATCTGCCGCAGCAGCTGGAGGATACCTCGCTGCAGTGGCTCATGGGCTACAGCGCGTGGGGCACGGCGGCCAATTCCGTCGGCATCGCGCTCTCCATGGGCCTGACGCGCCTGCAGTGGCTGCAGGGCGAGCAGGACCCGCAGCCGGAGGACAGCGAGGCCTTTGCGCGCGAGCTGATCTTCGCCTATATGAAGGACATCGCCTACTGCCGCTATTGCCGCCCGACGATCAAGGACCTGACGCCGGAGGGCATCGAGCAGGCCCTGCTCAGGCAGAATATGACGACCCGTGTCGAGACGGCCCTGAAGGACACGGCGCTTGTGACCGGGCCGGACGGCGTGACGGACTATGTGATCCCGGAATTCCGTCTGACAGACTTCTCCGCACCGCTTGGACGAAGCTATGAGATCCGCTTCCGCATCCTGTTCCCGAATGCGGGTCCGTGGATCACGGAGCAGTAAAAAATGGGAGCTGCGGTTCATTGCCGCAGCTCCCTGATTTGTTTGAGCACGTCAATCCCTCCGGCTGAGCCGGAGGGATTGACGTCTTCATTATACTTCACATGCGGTCCGGGGCGGAGAAGCCCAGCAGATCGATGCACTCCTCCAGCGCGCGCCTGGCAAGGCGGATGAGGGCGAGGTAGCCCGCCTGCTTCTGCTTGTCCGGCTCGGCCAAAATGCGCGTCTCGTGGTAGAAGCGGTTCACCGCGCCCGCAAGCTCATAGGCATAGGCGCAGATCACGTTCGGTGCGGAGTCACGGTAGGCCATCTGCAGGGCGTCCGGCATCTGCGCCAGCTCCAGCTGCAGCGCCTTGGCGCTCTCGCTGTCGGCCGGGGCCATGGCCCAGTCGCCCTCGCCGCCGCAGCGGTTCAGGATGGACTTGATGCGGACGATGGTGTAGAGCAGGTAGGGACCGGTGTTGCCCTCAAATGCGGCAAAGCGCTCGAGATCGAAGATATAGTCCTTCGTGGCGAGGTTCGACAGGTCGCCGTATTTCAGCGCCGCGATGGCGATGCAGCGGGCTGTGGCGTCCAGCTCGTCCTCGGGGACGGTCTGGTTCTCGCGGATTTTGTCCGTGACATAGGTCACAATGTCGGCAATGAGCGTTTCCAGACGCATGACGCCGCCTGCGCGGGTCTTGAAGGGCTTGCCGTCCTTGCCGTTCATCGTGCCGAAGCCGATGTGCTGCAGCTCCGTCTCCGGCGGGACGAGATGGCCCTTGCGCGCCGTGCGGAACACCTGCTCGAAGTGCAGACTCTGGCGCTTGTCCGTCAGGTACAGCAGCTTGTCCGGATGGTAATCCTCCATGCGCTGCACGATGGTGGCAAGATCCGTCGTGGCATACAGCGTCGCGCCGTCGCTCTTGACGAGGATGCACGGCGGCAGCTCCTTGCGGTCGCCCTCCTCGGCCACGGGCACAACAAGCGCGCCCTCGCTCTCGACAAGCACGCCCTCGGCCTTCAGCTTCTCGAGCATCGGGGGAATGTAGGGCTGCGCGTCGCTTTCGCCTTTCCAGACGTCGAAGCTGACGTTCAGATTGTCATAGTTCTTACGCAGATCGGCCACGGAGACCTGCATGATGTGACGCCACAGGGCATAGTAGCCGGGACGGCGCTGCTGCACGGCAAACGTGATCTCGTGAGCGCGGGCGGCGAAGGGCTCGTCCTCCTTCGAGCGGGCGCTGGCCGTGGGGTAGATCTCCTCCAGCTCGGAGATCGTGAACGGCGCTTCCTCGGGATACGGGCCGGTGAAGCTCTCGTCAAAATAGGGCAGGTCCGGCTTGCGGCGCTCCAGCTCGGCGATGATCAGGCCGATCTGCAGGCCCCAGTCGCCCAGATGAATGTCGCCGACGACATTGTCGCCGAAGTAGCGGTAGATGCGCTTGATGCTCTCGCCGATGATGGCGGAACGCAGGTGGCCGATGTGCAGGGGCTTTGCCACGTTCGGCCCGCCGTAGTCGAGCACGACGCCGCGGGGCTTGCGCTCACCGGTCACGCCGAGGCGCTCGCTCTGGCGCATCTGCTCCAGATGGGCGGCCAGATATGCAGGCTGCACACGCAGGTTGATAAAGCCGGGCTTTACGGCCTCGGCCGAGGCAAAGACGCTGCCGTCCTGCAGGCGGTCCACAACGTCCTGCGCAATGACGAGCGGGGCTTTGTGGTGCTGTTTTGCGGCGGGCATGGCGCCGTTGCACTGAAATTCGCACAGATCGGGGCGGTTTGAGACCGTCACGCGGCCGCAGGCCGGGTCATATCCGGCGGCGGAAAACGCCTCCGCCACAACGGCGGACAGCCGGTCGATCAGCTTTTCCATGGGCGATCAGACTCCTTATCGTTCGATAAACGAAATAATATACAATGATAGCAGAAATTCTGCCGCTTGTCCAGTGCGGGCAGAATTATTCCGGCAGCTCGCGGTACATGGCGGCCGCGTCGTCCTTGCGCACGGCGTCAGCCACGGCCAGCACCTCCACGGCAAGCGTCCGCTGGCCGAAGGCGATGCGCAGCACGTCGCCGGGTTTTACGTCATAGGACGCCTTGGCCGGGCGGCCGTTCACGGTCACGCGCGCGTTGTCGCACGCTTCATTTGCCACGGTGCGGCGCTTGATGAGGCGCGACACCTTGAGAAATTTATCCAGTCTCATAGGACCCTCCCAATCAGCTTTTCTGGCCGCGCAGCTCGATGATGCGGTCGCGGAGCACGGCGGCGTATTCGTATTCCATCTGCTTTGCGGCGGCGCGCATCTCCTTTTCGAGCTTTGCGATCTCGCGCTCGCGTTCGGCGGCCGTCATCTTCACGCCGTCGCGCCGCTGGGCCTCGCCCTCGGCCTGCGTGATCTCGATGAGCTCGCGCACGTCCTTCACGATGGTCTTCGGCACGATGCCGTGGGCCTTGTTATAGGCGTCCTGGATGCCGCGGCGGCGCTCCGTCTCGTCGATGGCGGCGCGCATGGCGGGCGTGATCTTGTCGGCGTACATGATGACGCGGCCCTCGGCGTTGCGCGCGGCGCGGCCGATGGTCTGGATGAGACTCGTCTCGCTGCGGAGGAAGCCCTCCTTGTCTGCGTCCAGAATGGCGACGAGCGAGACCTCCGGCAGATCGAGGCCCTCGCGCAGCAGGTTGATGCCGACGAGCACGTCAAATTTTGCCATGCGCAGGTCACGCAGGATCTCCATGCGCTCGAGCGCTGCAATATCGGAGTGCATATAGCGCACGCGGATGCCGGCATTCTGCAGATACGTCGTCAGATCCTCGGCCATTTTCTTTGTCAGCGTTGTGACGAGCACGCGCTCCTTGCGCTCGATGATGCGGTTGCATTCGCCGATGAGGTCGTCGACCTGCCCGTCGATGGGCCGGACCTCGACCTTCGGGTCCAGCAGGCCCGTCGGGCGGATGACCTGCTCAGCAATCTGCCCGGCGCGGCTGCGCTCGTATTCGCCCGGCGTGGCGGAGACGTAGATGGCCTGATGGACCTTTTCCTCGAATTCCGGGAACGTCAGTGGGCGGTTGTCGAACGCGCTCGGCAGGCGGAAGCCGTATTCCACCAGACTCTCCTTGCGCGAGCGGTCGCCCGCGTACATCGCGCGCACCTGCGGCAGCGTGACATGGCTCTCGTCCACGAACAGCAGAAAGTCCTTCGGGAAGTAATCCAGCAGCGTCATGGGCGGCGTGCCGGGCGCACGGCCGGAAATGACGCGGGAGTAGTTTTCGATGCCGCTGCAGAAGCCGATCTCCTGCAGCATCTCGATGTCATACATCGTGCGCTGGCGGATGCGCTGGGCCTCAAGCAGCTTGTCGTGCTCCTTGAACCAGCGCTCACGCTCCTCCATCTCGCGCTCGATCTCGAGAATGGCGCGGTTGAGCTTGTCCCGCGAGGCGACGTAGTGCGAGGCGGGGTAGATGGCCACATGGCTGATGACGCGCTCCGGCATGCCGCTGACGGCGTTGATCTCGGAGATGCGGTCGATCTCGTCGCCGAAGAACTCCACGCGGATGGCCCGGCCGGACCAGTAGACGGGGTAAATCTCCACGGTATCGCCGCGCACGCGGAAGGTGTTTCGCGTGAAATTCAGATCGTTTCGCTCGTAGCGGATCTCCACGAGTTTCTGCATCAGCTCCTCGCGGGACTTTTCCATGCCCGTGCGGAGCGAGATGACCATGTTTTTATAGTCGATGGGGTCGCCCAGACCGTAGATGCACGAAACGGACGAGACGACGATGACGTCCCGCCGCTCGAACAGCGACGACGTCGCGCTGTGGCGCAGGCGCTCGATCTCGTCGTTGATGGCGGAGTCCTTTTCGATATAGGTGTCCGTGTGGGCGATATAGGCCTCGGGCTGGTAGTAATCGTAGTAGGAAATGAAATATTCCACGGCGTTTTCTGGGAAGAACTCCCGGAATTCCGAGCACAGCTGAGCCGCAAGCGTCTTGTTGTGCGCCAGCACGAGCGTCGGGCGGTTCAGGTTCGCAATGACCGAGGCCATCGTGAACGTCTTGCCCGAGCCGGTCACGCCGAGCAGCACCTGCTCGTCCAGCCCGAGGCGGACGCCCTCCGTCAGCTTGCGGATGGCCTCCGGCTGGTCGCCGGTGGCGCTGTAGGGTGCGTGCAGCTTGAAATCCATGGGGTCTCCTTTCGCTCAGTCAAAAACGTACATGCCGAAAAAGGCCAGCAGGCCCGGCCCACAGTCATATTCCATGCCGCATTGCTCCGCGAGCCTGCGCACGAAGATGCAGTAGGCCGACATGCAGGAATAATACAGGTCCGGATAGCGGCAGGGCTCGTGTTCCACGATGGCGCACGTCTCACACAGGGCGCAGCCGCTGGCCCCGACGGGGAAGCCGGGCACGTCCGCGCGGCGCAGACGGCCGAGCAGGCGCAGCGTTGCGGCGTTGTGTTCTTTTTTCGCGGCCTTGATGGCCTTCGAGTCGCTGTAGTCTGCGCTCTCCCAGATCGTCTGGAGCACGAGGGCATGGCGGTGCGCCTGAATGCGCGCGCGCATCTCGTCCGGCGTGCCGCAGTCGGGCGGGCAGGAGTAATTTGCGCCGTATTTTCCGCAGAGATTCTCGGCACAAAGCGGCCGGAACGACGGGTCAAAGGGAATGTCCTTCGTGTCGGTCACGACCGCCGCCGCGAAGCCCTCCTCTGCCGCTATGGATGTCATTTCTTCCCAGGTCATATCCTGCGCCTCCAATCAAGGAATTATCATAATATTCTAGCATGTTCCGGAGAAAAATGCAACATTTCGGGCCGAATATTGTAGGACCTGCGGCAAGCAGAGAGTTTCCGGTCGTGCGTTGCAGGGGAGCGGACAGCCGGGCCCGGCACAGCACAAACGATTTGTACCAGCTACCGTTAAAATGGAAAAAGCTATCGACTTGTCATTGCGAGGGCGCTTTGCGCCCGTGGCAATCTCGGGAAGGCACTTGCAGTCTGTACAAGCTACTGTTAAAACGGTGTGCACCAATTGCGTCTGTAGCGGCGCTCAGTGAGCGCCATGCAGGCCAGCAGCATGTGGCACATGGATTCTGTGGCGTGACGCCTCCAGAATTGTCATTGCGAGGGCGCTTTGCGCCCGTGGCAATCTCGCAGTACATGGCCGGATTGTGGGAAAGCTGTCGGCAAAATCGTAATTGCCTGCACGAGATTGCCACGTCGGCCTCCGGCCTCCTCGCAATGACAAATCTGGGGGCCTTGCGCCAGAAGCGATGCAGCGCATGCTGCAAGCCTCCATGGCGCTCTCCGAGCGCCCCTAAAAATACGGAAGCCGCCCCGTTGTTGAGGCGGCTCCCGACGATCTCGGGTGAGATAGACAAAGGGCAGAGCTCCGCATGGAAGTTCTGCCCTTTGCATGCTGCGTTCCCACAACGTTCCGGATGCCCACTTCCGTTCGGCCGTGTCGCGCATGGCAGGAATAAATAAAGTGCATAACACTTTATGACAGACTCCACCACTTATTTCCTGCAAGCGTATTATATGATGGGCGGCCTGTCCTGTCAATGCGCAGATTGCATAGAAAATTCTGTGCAAACCAACCAGCTTTCTCTGCAAAATTTTACAAAATCATGGATGTTTTCCACAAAATTAACCAATGCTACATGAAAAAGGAATGCAAAATACGCTCTAAATTACAATATCTCTGTAGCAAACTTGACGAAGACGGTATGTCAAATCGAATAAAAAATGCGCCGCCGAAGCAGCGCATTTTTTAGGGAAGCTCTGATCAGAAGCCCTGCAGGGCCTGACGGACCTTTTGGGTCAGCCGAACAGATCGCCGAGACCGGACAGAACGTCGTTGATGTCGTAGGAATAGCAGGCGTGCAGGAACCAGTCGCGCAGGCCGCTCACAACATAGTAGCCGGCGATGCAGAACGCAACGCACAGCAGGATAGTTACGAGGTTCAGCTTTACCCCGTAGACCTGCAGCAGTGTGCCGACGGTGACGACGGCCCACACGGCAAACGACGCGACGCCGAGCAGGGAGATGAGGCCGGGGTACACGAGCAGCAGTACGATGGAGCCGGCGGCCAGCGTAGCGGGGAACGTCATGCCGAGGCCGGAGGAGGCGAGCATTCCCTTAAAATCGGACGGGACCTTCGCCACCTTCGTCAGAACGAGCGTGGCCAGCAGCGTGAGACCGAAGCCGGCGACGGGCATGAGCAGACTTGCGCCGAGCCATGCAACGGCCGGAAAATGGGAGTCCAGGCGCAGCGCATACACGAGCGTGGCAAAGAACACGGCGATGTACGTCACGGCGGCCATCAGGATGCCGCTGAGGAAGTCGTGCTTTTCCACGGCCTTGCGCGTCGTGCCGATGGGGTCCTTGCAGTAGCTCAGCCACAGCTGGGGAAGGCCCTTGATCGCAAGGCCGAACGCGCTCGGCTCCTTCGGAGCCTGCGGCTGCTGATACTGGGGCTGCTGGGGCTGCTGGGGCTGCTGCGTGCAGGGGCAGATGCCGCTCTCCGGCAGAGGGCGGCCGCAGCGTGTGCAAAATCCTGCCATAATGGATGATCCTCCTTCAATTCTGCGGTTCTCTGCCCGCAGTGATTCACTTTTATTATACGCATAAGGCACGGGACTGTCAACCTGCCTTTGGGGGACTTCGGCACAAGCTGCAAAAAATGCATCAAAATTCGCGAAAATTGTCACACTGCCGTGATGAATTCCTTGCAAAGCCTAGCCTCGTATGGTATAATAGCAATCGGTGAAAAATCTTTCACACAGACTTCATCATATCTTGATTTGGAGGTTATCCCATGCCCACGAAGAAACCCCTGATCGGTGCAGCGATCGTCGGTCAGTCCGGCGGTCCCTCTTCCGTGATCAACGCCAGTGCCTACGGCGTGATCAAAACCGCCCTCGAGGATGAGAACATCACCAAGGTCTATGGTGCCGAGCACGGCATCGTCGGCGTTCTGGAAGATCGGCTCATGATTATGGACGAAGAGGATCCCGCAGAGCTCGAGCGCCTGCTCTATACGCCGTCCTCCGCCCTCGGCTCCTGCCGCTACAAGATCGCCGATCCGTCCGACAACGACAAGGACTATAAGCGCATCCTTGAGATCTTTGAAAAGTACAACGTCCGCTACTTCTTCTACATCGGCGGCAACGACTCCATGGACACCTGCGCCAAGATCAGCCGTTATATGGCCAAGGTCGGCTATGAGTGCCGCGTCATCGGCGTGCCGAAGACCATCGACAACGACCTCATCGGCACGGATCACTGCCCGGGCTTTGCCTCTGCCGCCAAGTATATCGCGACCTCTGTTATGGAAGTTGCCCGTGACTGCCGCGTTTACAACAAGGGCATGATCACGATCATCGAGTGCATGGGCCGCCATGCAGGCTGGCTGACCGCCGCCACCGTCCTGCCCGCCGCCAAGGGCGACGGCCCGGACCTCATCTATCTCCCCGAGGTCGATTTTGACATGGCCGACTTCCTCGACGACGTCATCCGCGTCTACGAGGGCCAGGGCCAGTGCCTTGTCGCTGTCTCCGAGGGCATCCACTACTCCGACGGCGCGTTCGTCTCCGAGGCCAAGACCTCCTCGACCGACGGCTTCGGCCATGCCCAGCTCGGCGGTCTGGCCCATCGTCTGGCCGGCATCGTCTCCGCTGCCACCGGCGCGAAGGTTCGCGGCATCGAGCTGTCCCTGCTGCAGCGCTGCGCCGCCCACTGCGCCTCCGCGACGGATATCGAGGAAGCCTTCCAGTGCGGCAAGGTCGCCGTCGAGTCTGCGCTCCGCGGCGAGACCGGCAAGATGGTCGGCATGGTCTGCAAGCGCGACGGCGGCTACAGCGTCTCCTATGAGCTGTTCGACCTGCGCCGTGTTGCCAACGCCGAGAAGAAGATCCCGCTCGAGTGGATCACCAGCGACAACGCCTATGTTACCGACGCCTTCATCGATTACTGCACGCCGCTGCTCGAGGGCCAGACGGCTCTGGGCTATGAGGACGGCCTGCCCCGCTTCGCCCGCCTGAAGAAGGTCTTCGCGAAGTAAATAATTGATAAAATTACCGGAAGCCTGTGCTTCCGGTAATTTCAGACTGTCAAAAAACCTGTCCAGCCGAAAATTACGGAGGGAAGGATAGTGTGAAAGGAAACCGTCAGGGTTTCCTTTCGCGTTCCATAACCCGCCGCAGCG
>ERZ773187.1611-NODE-1611-length-16516-cov-5.330782_pt1 | contig 16516 bp, 9 predicted proteins | sample MGYA00511242_ERZ773187 | MGnify/ENA primary metagenome ERZ773187 (study PRJEB29015, sample SAMEA2737744) | human gut metagenome | biome: human gut; feature: human-associated habitat; material: faeces | place: China | collected 2012 ... | reverse complement strand
GCTGACAGCTTTCGAAGTGCATCGTGCAGGAATCAACTGCCGTGTGGATATGGTGAACACCGCCTTCATGGTGGGAGCCATGTATCTGCTCTACCGTTGGTGGGAAAAGGGAAAACATCAGCTGCCCTGGCTTGCCATCCTCTGCATGAGTGGCGCCACGCTGACCAAGGGACCAGTAGGCATCATCCTGCCTTGTTTTGTGATGGGTGTCTTCATGCTCACACAGAGAGAAAATTTCTGGGGCATCGTCTGGCGAATGGCAACAACTGCCGTACTCTCTCTCATCATCCCATTCTGCTGGTACTACGCTGCCTATCTCCAGGGTGGCAACGAGTTCCTGGAACTGGTAAAGGAAGAGAATATCGACCGCTTTATGGGAAAGATGGCCTACGAGTCGCATGAAAACCCTGCCTGGTACAATCTGCTTACGCTCATCACCGGTTGGCTGCCTTATACCTTATTATTATTGTTCTCTCTCTTTATCCTGCCCTGGAAGAAATTCTCCAAGAGTAAGTTTGTAGAGAATGCGAAAAAGGCTACCCCGCTCCAGGTATTCACCTGGCTTGCTTTCCTCCTGGTACTCTTCTTCTACTGCATCCCGAAGAGCAAACGAAGCGTTTACCTGCTGCCTTGCTATCCGTTCATGGCTTATCTCATCGCCGAATACATCGTTTGGATGATGAAGGAGAAGATGGGAGCATTCAAGGTATATGCAGGGGTAATAGCATCGCTCGCCATCCTGCTTATCGTAGCAAGAATCGCAGTTTCATGCGGATTGATACCTGACACTATCTTCCACGGCAGACATGCAGCAGAAAACGCAGCCATGCTCCATGCTTTGGAAAAAGGACCTCAGAGTATCGCAGAAGGCATAGGATATCTGTTCTTCATATTGTGCATTTATGGCATTTATGCTACGTTCCAATCACTTCGCAGGAATCATACTGGCAGCATCGTAGGCCATACGTTAGTTACCATCATCAGCCTCTTCCTGATACTGGACTCTACGCTTCAGCCAACTGTGCTCAACACCAAGGCCGACAAGCGCTGGGCACCAGTAATAGAAAAGAAGTTTGATACATCCAAGCTCTATTCCTACATGTCAATCGATATGCTCCACTTCTTCAGCCTCAACTTCTATTTAGGCGACAAGATCCAGCAGTTCGACAAGACACTTCCACAAGACGGCATCGTGATGGTATCAAATGATGATATCCAGATTTTCACGGAGAAATATGGCAGGAATTATACTTTCGAAAAGGTATGGGAGATTCCGAGAACTGCAGAAACCCGCTGCCCCGTAGGTTTCTACCGTTTCGTGAAAACAAGCGCTAATTTGGCTTGCAACTAAAATACATAGTCCCACAGATTTCACAGATTACACAGATCTTTTTAAAGCAAAAAAAATAAATCTGTGTAATCTGTGAAATCTGCGGGACTTTTCTATGCGTATAGGGATTTGGCTTACGACACACCCCTTCTTATTTTTTATGATTTCAATATGAATTATACTCTTTCCTCGATAAAATATCTCGGTCTGCGTTTTACCTCGGTATAGATTTTTCCGATATAGACACCTGTAACACCCACGCCAGTAGTGATAATGCCACCGATGAACCAGAGGGAAACAAGCAAGGAAGTCCAACCCTGTATCGTCTTGCCCTGGAAATGTTCTATCAGCGCAAAGATAATCATGATGAAAGACACCAATGTCATCAGCAATCCTACAAAGGTGATGAAACGCAAAGGAGCTACAGAGAATGAAGTGATGCCATCGATACTGAAACTCAGCATCTTGGTAAGCGGATATTTACTCTCGCCTGCCTCACGCGCCTTGCGGTCGTAATAAACAAAACCTTCCTGAAAACCGAGTTGACGAACAATAGCACGCAAGAAAAGATTGCGCTCCGGATACTGCATCAGCGCCTTCAGCGTGCGATTCGTCATCATACGGAAGTCGGCATGATTGTAAACCGTCTCCTTATCCACACTCTGCATCAGCTTATAAAAAGCCTGGGCGGTAAAGCGCTTAAAGAAAGTATCTGTCTTACGCTCCTTGCGTACTCCGTAGATGATATCCTTCCCTTCCTGTACCTGTTTCACCATATCGATGATTACATTCTCATCATCCTGCAGATCCGCATCGATGCTCACCATCGCATCACAATGGTCGATGGAAGCCTCCATACCTGCCCAGAGTGCATTCTGGTGCCCTCGGTTATGAGAAAGTTTGATTCCTCTCACGTACGAATGTTTTTCTGCCCCTTCCCGGATGAGTTGCCAGGTAGTATCGCGACTGCCGTCATCCACCAATAACAAATTGGTTTCAGCACCCGTCTCTGCCTTGATTTTCGCCACCAAATTCCCCAAAACTTCCAGGGTCTTAGGCAAAACCTCCTGCTCATTATAGCAAGGTATTACGATGTTTATTTTCATATCAATCTATTTTTCTGCAAAAATACAAGAAAAATCTTAAACAACCAAGCCCAAACCTCATCTTTTATGAAATCCACCTGATATTATTTCCCCAACAGAGTATTTATTGGATTTTCAGAACTGCTTTTCGTAACACAATCATTCACCAGTAATTCATCAGAACTTCCATTTCACCTGAATTTCCAAATCAGTCTGAGCAGAGCCATTGATTTGTTGTAATCCTGACGAAATATGACTGCGGTCGAAATATTTCGTCATGGCTCCCTTGCAAACCAGCACCCAATGCTTTCCGATTTCAGCCTTCGCCCGCAGTCCACATCGGATACCTTCACCAAAATAACTACCGAAACTCATCGTATAAAGCAATCCCGGTTCAAAAGCATAGACACGACTCTCATAATCCTTGGTACGGAAATAGCCCAAGAAAGCATTCAGCCTCAGCCACCGAAAGCGATATTCCATAGATTCATTGACCATCATTCCGTAGTTTTGCGACAGGAAAGTGGCATCCACCTGAGTTTTACTGCTCCATGCTCCTTTTTCGATTCCACAATACAGGCGGGCTCGCTGCGTAGTAACATCATATTTCTGCTTATACTGATAACGGGCGCCAAGACGGAGAGAGCGGGAAGGCTGGAAGATGATGCTCGCCAAATAATCCATCGCATAAGAACTTCCCTTCATTCGATATTTCGGCCAGGCAAAATAAGCCACATCCCCATAAATATCACATACCCATTTAGAAGAAGGCGACCATCGCAGTCCCACATAGCAGCCACTTTCATCCTGCACGCTGCTGCCAGCACTAAAACTATTACTGTATATAGCATAGTAACGATAAGGATAAAAACGATAAAGAGCCAAGACCGAAAACTGTTCTGAAAGCAGATAACTCGCCGTATTGACCGTAGCCACAACTCCACAATCTCCCGTCGCCACCTCTCCCTGCAGCGTGAGCCGATGAGAAATATAACCATAGTCGATACTTGCATTCCAAAAGTTCTTGCCTTCGGGAGCAAAGCGCTTATAGAGTTGGGATTTATTGGGATGAAGCGGCAAGGAATAAGAATAACAGATGCCCGTAGCACCGACATGGAAACCATTCTTAGTATAATGCAGATTACCGCCCAACAGAAAAGCGGAAGCGATGCCTTGTTTCTCGATTTCCTTCTCCGTGCGATGCATTCCTGTAGTTACAATCGTTGAAATAGAATCTTTCTTTACCGTAGCATCTATTTTGCGGTAAGATAGAAAGGCACTCACATCTAATCCTTTGCAGACATTCAGCGTGGCTGCAACTCCTTGCAGATAATTAGCAGCATATCTTGAAGAATGTGTGCGAATGGAAGTTCCCATGCGTCCCAATGACGAGAGCATGGAGAGTTTTCCGAAACCGAAATCATTATTTAATATCAGTCCCATACCTTCCCGAAGGCGATACTTACCCAAAGTCAGATTTTTCAACTTGCCCCATTTCCGTATCTGCAGATAATAGGAATAAAAATCATAACCCAAGTTGTTCTTACCACCAAAAAACGGCTCTCCCGCATCCTGCGAAGCCACAAAGCCCATCTTTACATAGTCACTATAATGAAACTGATAACGCAACCAATGCTTATAGGGATAACCCCAATACCCATCCTTGTCTCCCTTTCGCTCATAAAGAGGAACCTTTACGGCAGCCACCATTTCATGCTTTCCATATTTTGCTATTTGGGAAAAAGAAGGGAAAGAACGCCTCTTCACTTCCCCGGCATAGACAAAACAACAAAGCAGCTGCCGCTCATACCAACTGATACTTTCTATCATCGCCAATTCACCCAGACTTTTCATCTCACCATATTGATAGATGTAGGCCTGGATATCCTCTATCTGTTGGGCAGAGAGGAAGGGAAACTGTTCCAGCTCTTCCTTGGTAGCGGTATTGAGATTGATCGGATTTTCAGCATATCCCTCCAGAATATCTTCATAGCTTTCCCAATTCATATCCTCATATTCCTCCTGTTCACTGAGTTGTTCGAGGTATTCCTGCCAAGATTGGGCATCACTTACCTGGATACTATTCACTAGAAACAGTACCACTAACATACACCTATAATATAATGTATTCCTATAATAGATTGCATTTCTCATTCGTTTCCGCCTATAATTTGTACTATATCGATTTGGATAGAAGATGTTGCAATAAAAGCATCACCCTTATCCTGCCGCAAAAATACAATATTTATCGCAAAACACCAAAAGATTTTTAAACAAAACTATCATAACCGCAAAACAAAAAAGATAAAACAAACAGAAATGGGAAAGGAGAAATGGAAAATGGAAAAACAAAGAGACGTACGAGTGAAAGAAATCACCCATACGTCTCTTTTATTGGTATGCTGAGCTAATATAAAACTCTACGATAGTTTTTCCAAAAAATAAGATCAGTCTTCAAAAAACTAAAGAGCTTGTTTATATTAGTCTTTCAAATCACTTGCCTCTTTGATAATCTCAGCTGGCACTTCGCTGCAGCGCTCATAGCGGCAAACATCGTTAGCATCATCCTTGGCAGTCCAGATCATAGAACCGCTCTTATAAAGATTGCTCACGATATACTGCTGGTTCCAATCACCAACACCATTATCGTAAGTACCGCCAACAATATAACCCAAATATGGATCCTGCTTCACAAAGAAGGAACCGGTAGTATGAACTGCATACATACTGTTCATGTTGTCGTACATCTCCATAGTATTATCACGGCGATGGAAAACCACATAGCAATATGTGCCCTCAGGCATTGGCTGACCATTGTTCCAGGCAGTCATTTTCCATACTCCATCAAGATTAGCAGGAGTCACAGCTATCGGCTGCTCTGCAGGTTCATCATCATCGCTGCTACAAGATACGAAACCCACAGAAAGGAGCATAACCACCAACAGGGTGAAGAGTTTGATTAAATGTTTCATATTCTTTAATTCTTTCTTTTCTTATGATTTATCATTACTGATTGCGATTCACTACGACCATAATCGTACGGTCACTCGGCTTGGCGTCCACACCCTCAAGAATAATCGGGAAAGTGAAATCCGGCTTCATCATCGGCGGGATTTTATCCACATCCAGCGTAATCACCAAGTCTGCCTCATCACCAGCAGGGATGATTTCCGGCTCTGTTTTCACTTGTGCATACTGTGGAAGCACCAGACTGCTGATCTTCAGCGGTTTTTTCCCGCTATTGCCACAGAGAATGCGAGCCTCAGCCTTCATACCTGCCGTCACCTCATTGAATGTTACCTTAGACTGCTTCAGTCTCAGATCGCCCATCTTATACTTGAATCGATACCAGACATCCGCACTTGGAAGAACCATGCCCCTCAGTCCAATCTTTGTGACAGGTTCTCTGTCCGAATCCTTCAGATAGACAAAAGCGCGGGTGTCTATAGTGCCAGGATAACCATGGGGAGTAAACGTCAATTCTATCTTACAGCTATCACCTGGCTGTAGTCTCATCTGACTGACACTCGACTTGGTGCAACCACAGGTGGTCTGAATACGGGATATTTCCAGCATCTTACCACTCACGTTTCTACCTACAAACGAATAGGTTCGTGGCGCATCATCCTCGGTCATCGTACCGGCATCGATGAGCTGCTGGTCAAACTTGAGCATTTGCGCCCAAGCCTGACTCATGCTCATCAGGCTGAGAGCGATGAAGATCATCGTGAATCTCTTTCCCATCTCAGTAATTATCTTTTAGATTACATCCAACCGTTGTTGCTGGCATTCTTACGAACTATAATGCTCACAGTCTGCTGCTTGCCGCCAACTGATACTGTCAGAGTAGTACTTCCTACAGCAAGTCCCTTTACGGTGAGAGTAGTACCTTCTATTGTAGCAGAAGCCACATTGGCATCACCAACAGCACAAGTGTATCCACTCTCTACGCCTTCAAAGTAACTTGGCAGATTCAAGGTAGAAACCTTGTCGAGCGCTACATAGATATTAGGCAACCTCATATCAGAACTGTAATCCTTGTTCTTAACAAGATTCAAGAGCTGAGCTGCATCAATCAGACCAGCGCCCATCTTACCGATATACTTAGACAGGTTGACGATTTCAGGAGAAGCACCCACTGTAGTATGGTTCATATAATAAATCTTGGTAGCACCATTACCATAATAGCCATCCAAGTTCTTGACAGCCTTCTTCATCAGACTCACGAAATCAGCAGCACGATAATGACGATGCTGCTTGACTGCGTATGCCAAACCGAGAGCAGCCACACCAGAAACATGAGGACAAGCCATGGAAGTTCCCTCCATATAACCATATGCAGGTTTACCATTCTGAATCAAAGTAGAGAGCACAGCACCCTTCTGTTCAGCAGTCTCTGCCCAATACTCATCCTCTTCCTCACCTATCTTGCCGTAATATTCCAAGTCACCACCAGGAGCACTCAAGGTAACGAGCGTACCATAGTCGGTATAGCAAGCTGGCGTATAGTCGGCAGCAACAGAAGCTACACATACACACTTGGAATAAGCACCAGGGAACGCAGGATTGCCTGCATACTCATTACCAGCAGCAAAAACAGGAATACCACCATCGATGACACCATTAGGAGAACCGGCATTATGGATGAAATAATCCAAAGCCTCCTTCTCCAAAGGATAAGTCTCAGCCCACTCCTTTTCGGTAGCAGGTCCAGGAGTATAACCATTGATGATACTTGACTCAGAAGAGTTGTAACCCCAACTGCACTGGAGAATCACCGCACCATTGTCGGCTGCATATTTGATAGCTCTTGCCTCGCCTGCCAAGGTTACACTGTTCTGACCGGAGAATACCTGGCAAGACATAATCTTCACACCAGAATTAGGAGTACCGTCACCACCAGCTACACCACAAACACCAGTACGATTATTATTTACGGCTGCAATGGTACCAGCTACGTGAGTACCATGACCGGTGTCATTGGCATCAGTCCAGGTAATATCGCCGCTCTCAGTAACGAAGTTGTAGCCATGAAGGTCGCCCTCATAACCATTACCATCACCATCAGTCTTGGCTCCCTGAGTAGTCTCACCAGGGTTGCACCACATATTGGCAGCCAGATCAGGGTGAGTGTACATCACGCCTTCATCAAGCACGGCTACGATAATGGAAGGATCACCTGTACAAGTCTTCCAAGCCTCAGCAGCATTGACATCACAGCCTGCTTTGGCACCAGCATGATTATCATTCAGGTTTTCGAAAGCATAATTACCTTCACCCAGGTTGTTATAGTGCCACTGGAAAGCGTAACCAGGATCATTAGGTGTACCATCGGCTACTGCGCGAGTTGCAACCTTAGCCTTGAGTGCATTCTCATTCAGATAGATACGCTTGCTGTCAGTCTTGTAGGCACGCTTGATACGGCCATTGGTCTGCACCTTGGAAATCTCACCAAGCTGCTTCAATCGCTCTGCAGCAACCTTCAAATCAGTATTCTTGTCAAACTTCACGGTGTACCACAAGTGGAGACCTGCCTCGCGAGTACGAGCCTCTGTCTTTTCATCCACAGGGAACACACGCTTGAAGCTGTAGCTGCCCAGAATATCGAGTACCTCATCTGTAGAAGGAATACCCGAACGGGTACCTGCTACACCAGCACGCGTCATTGTGCTTTGTGCTTGGTCGAGAATATCGCTCATCTCAGGACTGAACTTAATCAACAGTTCACCATTCTCAGCATCTGCAGGAATGACAACCTCGTTGGTCTTGCCATCAGAAGAGTCGATGCCCGACAAGTTGTCTGCACAACCTGTCAAAGCCAAAGCGACCATTGCTATATAGAAAAACTTTTTCTTCATTGTTTGCTTCTATATTGTTAGAAATTATCTTTTCAAAGTTACGTTTCTCTTGTACTTGGCAAGCACGGAAGCCTCATCAACATCACCTGCAGCCACATAAGTACGATAATAGAGCGGATAAGCTACCCCAGGAACCTCCCATTTATTACCAGGGTCGCTGGTTCCGTAGAAGTAATCGAAACTGAAGCTATCCTCTGTCATATTAGAGAAACCAACAGCAACGCCATCGCTGTTCTTTCCCTTAGCCTGCTGGTTGAATACCATGATAGAAGGAATCCATTCTACCAGATGTGGATGATAAAGAATCCACTTTGGCACCGCACCAGTCAGGAAGTTGAGGTTGAGTGACAACTGACGGCAGTTAGGCAATACACGTGGCACCTGAAGAGGATAAACATCCTCATAAACTACAGAACCATCCTTGTGCTTGCAGGTTACTGGATTATCCCAGCCAGAGAGCAACCACTTACAGGTATCACCTACCAGTTTGTCGAGATAATCTGCCTTATTGGTAGAGAAGTCTGCCCTGCTGTAGCGGGTAGCCTTGCCAGCAGCCTCCAAAGCTTCAGTCATCTCTTCATCTGTTGGAAGTTCACCCTCCAGGAAGCAGTATGACAACTCCAGGGAATTCAGTTTTTCCCATGTAAGGAGCTTCAGAAGAGCCTGACGATCGCTGGTACCTTTGCTGACCTTTCCATACATACCGATAGGGTAAGTATTATAGATATAGTCACTATTTCCGTTCTTTTCCAATTTTGAAAGATCGATAGCTACATCTGTACGACGCTGAGCATAGAGGATGAGATTACGCAACTTAGGGAAGTTCTTCTCATTCACTACATTCGTAATGTCAGACAACTTATTGAAGTTGTTACTTACCAGATTAAGTGACTCCAAGGACTTACCCAACTTGATGAAGTTAGCTGGCAAGTGGGTCATACCATACGCCTGGATAGTCAGGTTCTTCAGATACTTCAATTCACAGATATCCTCACCAACCTCTACCTCACGAATCTGGTTGTTCTCATTGGCAGCCAGAGAGAAAGACTCCAGGTATTTCAGATTGCCAACTTCCTTAGGAAGAGACTCTCCACTCTTCAGGTTGAACATGCTGAACTTCACAGAGCGCACACGGCCCAAAGCCTCAGGATGGCTCTTTACGAAGGCATCAGTAGCCTCCCAAAGTGTCACGTTCGACCAGTTACGCATATTGTCGCTGGCATCGAAGGTAGCCATACAACCTAATTTCTGATTGATCATGATGATAGACAAAGAGTCTCCAGCACGATTATCCTCAATTTTCAAGGCTGCCTTCTGGCGAACTGTCAGGATGACATCATCGGTAGGATTACCATCTGCATCCACCAGTTTGTCTTCAGCCTTTACCGGTACTAAGTGAACCTTTGCCACACGAACAGCAGGAACAACATTCATCGCCCAGCGGAACTTGAAGTTGACGCTACGAGGACGAGCCTTTCTATCAAGGACGATTCCGATATTGGTACCTGTCAGTTTATCCTCATCCTTGCTATTCAGAAGCCAGCCTTCACGTTCTTTCTCATTCTCTGCCTTCTCGGCATCAGTCATGTCACCTTCGAAAGAATACTCTATCTTACCGATTTTGCATTCCACATTGGCAGAAATCAAACTCTCGAAAGCACGCTTATCGTATGATTCTGAATTTTCGATTTCTACAGTTGGTTCCTTGATGTCAATCTGCTTACCATAACCAAACTGTACCACGGAAACGGTGCGGCGCTGACCGTTATCGCCGATAAAGGCGATATCGGTAGTACGGCGTCCGTTCATCAGAGTAGAATCTGCTACCACAGTTGCAGTAGTAGAACCCACGCCATTGGCAGGAGTGAGCATCAGCCAAGGCTCATCCACGTTAGCCACCCAATTCTGTGAGGCAGCAATGGCAAGCTGTTCGCTACCGCCCTGAGCTCCTATTTCTATCTGCTCCTTGTCGATGGAGAGTCCGCCTGGGATATCTACATCATCGCTATCGCTGCAGGATGCGGTCATCAGACCAGCACCCAGAACGAGGAGCCATGTAAGTTTATTAATATATTTCATATTATCTTACTTTCTTTTCGTTTAATTTTCGAGATCCAAAGCATCGCAACCGCGGATGTCCTGATTCTTGTCGTAGAACAGCTTATACATACCTGCCTTGATATATGCGCAGACGCTGGTTACATCGATAGAGATGTTAGGGTTGTCAGCGATGTTCAGAATATAAAGGTGAGAAGTCAATGTCTCATCTACCTTGCGGATATCATTAGAACCTATCTGGAACTGAATCAGACTTGGACAGGTGGTGATACCTGTTGGCCAGGTACGCAGACAACGCTGTTTGGTCTGCTCATCACGCTGATGATTGATGGCAAATGCACGGAGTACGGCACTGTTCAATGGTTGGGTTGGCACCGTTGTGAAGCAGTTGTAACTCAAATCCATATTGGTAATATATGGCAATGTAGTTGCACGGAAATCATCTGAGAGTGATGTCAGTTTGTTGAATCGAAGGTCAATCATCTGAAGGAGATAAGCCTTCTTACCGCTGATAGAACCCTTAGGAATCGTACGCAACTCGTTACCGCTCAAATCAATGGTTGTGATTGGAGAACCTGCTGTAAACAACTCAGAAGGGAACTTCTTTATCTTATTGTTTGACAGACTGACTGAAGCTGCATTAATACCCTTATAGGTACCATGACTTGTATCTACACCAGTAATCTCATTGTAAGAGAAATCCACAGAACCCATCTCACGAACCGAACTTGCATCGAAGATATTAGGAATCTTCTTCAACTTGTTATGAGCGAAAGTCAGACTTTCCACATCATCTGTAAAGGCACAGAGATTAGCAGGAATCTCTTCAATCTGGTTGTTGTTCAGATAGAGAGAAGAGAGAGCTACCTCAGAACCAAACGGATGTACCTTCTTGATATTATTGTAAGCCAGGTCGAGCAAACCGAGATTTACCATCTTTCTCAATGCAGAATACTCAGGGAACTCCTCCAGGTTATTGTAACTCATATAGAGAATCTGGAGAGTCTTACCTGTCTTCTCCTCAGCTAAGCGAGTCCAGTCATTTCTCAACTGATTAGCAGAGATGCCCTTGCATCGAGCCAAGTTCATCGCCTGCAAATTAGGGAGATTATAGTAGAAGTCTGGAATTCGACTGATCTTTGGACAGTTGTAAAGCTCGATATCGGTAAGATTGGTCATGTTGTCCCAATCCTCTTCCTTGAACTCCTGAGCAAATTTACCATAAACGGCATCGTCTGCATTGTAGAACTTCGCACAAACCTCGTCGGATGTGATAGAAGAGTTACCGATATAGAACTGCTGCAACTTAGTCAGGCGATAGATGGCCTTAGATATACCTGTAATCTTGTTGGTCAATGTACCGATCTGAGCGTCTTTCAGGTTGATACGGCTGTCCTTCTTGATTCTGTTCTTAGGAGCTACCTTAGGGTCTGAGTTGTAGCTTTCTACAATCATATCCGACATATTGGCACGTGGGTCATACTTCAGGAACTTATTCTCATAGTCGTGACGCATGCTGCTCTTCTTTGCTGCAGTCAGACTGTTTGCATCATAATTATTGAAGATGTTGGCACCAATCTTCTCATCATGAGAACCAAGGTTGAGTACCTGAAGTTCTGTGAGCTGTCCGATAGCATCTGGCACGATACCCTTGGCACCGAAACCAGCGATGACGAGACCGATGACACGACCATTGCTGTTGAGTGTAACACCAGGTTGGTCGCCCCACATATCGAGTTCCTTATTGAAGTTCCAGTTAGCACCCTTGAAAGTAGCATCGCCATAGAAGCTCCACTCCTTACCCTGGAGAGATTCCCAGATAGCCTTCAGAGCCTCATAATCCTTGATGTATTCCTTGGTCTTGGAGAGCAGGATAGGCACCTGAGCCTTATCATTCAGTTGATTATCCTCTACGATAAACGCCTCACCCTTTACAGGCTGGGTTTCATACTTGGTCTTCACCGCACCGGTCTGACCGTAAGTCGTATAAGAAGTAACCTGGTAAGTACCAGCAGGAAGCCATACAGTAGAATCACAGTAGGCAGTACCCACCTCCATATACTTATCGTTTTCATCATCAGGATTCTGATGCTCCTCACTTGCCTCCTTGTATTTCACCTTAACGCCAGGGAAAGTGAAAGTCTCACGAGTAAAGAGGTTGGTTACGCTGATATCAATCAATCGGATATTAGAAAAGAGATACTCGGTATTGCCGGCACGGGTCTTCTCCCACTCCTTGACAAGATTGAACTTCACCTTACCGCGCTCCACAGTCTCCACCATGAGGTTCTGTACTTCCAGACCACCACCAACAACGGTGAAGGTCTCGCCGGCAGAAGAAGCCAACAACTCCTCATCTACAGCATCATAGAGATAGAAACCAATGACGGTGTAGGTACCAGAGGCAAGTTGCAGTTTTTCACTTCTCAGACCATACTCTGCATTCTCTGAATTATAAGAATTGAGCACCAAAGTCTGAGACACGGTCGTACCATTGTGCTCCATGACCACCTTGATTTTCTTGGCATCATCCAATTTCTCAAGCTTGTCAAGGGCAGCAGCACGGGTAGCTCTTGTAGAAACCTTTTTGCTGAGTTTGAACTGCACATATCCGTATGTGCCGTCCCAGCCTTCGGTATCATCGTCAGAGCAACTTGTCACAGCAAAGGTCAGCATCGTGACCAAGAGCAACAAGAGTGCCTTTGAAAATATTTTTATTCTATTCATTATTTTCTAATTTTTCTGATAGAAGTATGTTTCTTACTCATTCCCTCTTCACCAGCTTCGATAACAAGAATCTTTACAGGAGTTCCATTGTCCTTGAAGATCATATATATCGGAGTTGCTTCTGGTACTGGTATAAAGAATACCCAATTCTCCTTTTCGTCTTGTGAAGCCTCTGCACTTGAAGAAATATCATTTCCGTTGCTATCCATCACTGTCAGATAACCGGTTTCCATCATTGTGGTAGGATCCCAATCCTTAAGGTTAGGATTGACAGTAAGTGAAGCGCCTACTCTTGACTTTGCGACATAAATTTCATCACCATTATAACCAAAAACTTCTGACGCAACAGAACCATACATGGAGTTATCCTTCTTGCACTCAACTGGCAAGTAGTTCATCTCCAAGATAGTTGGTGCTGCAGACAGATCACCTGCAGAAGAGTTGTTCTCCTTCTGTACAATATTCATCAGGAAGTAGCGGTCGAAATCACTTCTCACAGTAGTGAAATTGTTTTCCAACATATCGTCGTAACCATTCTTGAGCGTATCGCACACGCTCTGTGGCAATGCATAAACCAGAAACTCACGGCTTCCGCTGCTCAAAGCATCAACAGTAAGTTTGACATCACCTTTCTCACCCTGCAATTTCACGGCGCCAGATTCATCCTCGAACAAACCATTCTTCTTGTTCTCGAAGACTACCAGCTGGTAAGCATCATTAAACGTATTGAGTTGGAATGGAACAAAATTGTGGAAAGTGAAAGCATTGGCAGCCTCACCAGTCAGGCTTGTACCAGTCTGTGTGAATACCTTGCCATCCAGAGATACATTCCATACTGCCCACTGTGAAGAGGTAGGATAAGTAATATCCATCGTATGAGTGGTCATACCATTATAGATAACAGGTACGGTCACAGCAGCCTTACCATCCTCTGAAGCAAAAGTGAGGGTGTAGTTAGCTTCCTTGGAAATAGCATACTTCGCATTCAAGCCCTGACCTTCTTTGAAGGCAGCACCGCCTGCAACTTCCTTGTTTGGTGTACCAATCAGGAAACCGCCTTCCAACTCTACCCAAGCTGGAGTATTGGTCACAGCAAAACGATAAGTCGATTTGACAGTAAACTTATTGTAGATAGGCTGACCTGCGGCATTCTTGGAGCCTACAGTAATACCGGTCTCAGTAATATCGTTGCCCAACTCATCATAAACTTTGAGTTCATATCCTTCAGCAGAACGCTGAATCTCAGCAACAGTCACTTCCTGACCGCCCATCTTCAAGTTCAACTGAGCTACGCTCATATCCTTGCTGGCATCATCGTCAGTAATAGTTACCTGGATAGTCTGCTTACCAGCAGCACCATTGAGCACGAAACCAGGCTTTACAGCAGCCTTCGCCTCTTCCTGATTCTCATTCTGAGCCTCTACCTTAGAGATCTTACACCAAATCTGATTAGAAGAAAGACTCCAGTTCTGGTTGGCATCGAAAGTAAACTCTTTCACATCGCCAGCAGCACCTGCGATAGTCTGCACCTGTGGAAATACAGGATTTACGGCATCGTCGTCGCTGGAACAAGCGGTGAACAAGGTCACTGAAACCAGCGCCACAAGTACGAGCCAATATCTTGAAATTAACTTTTTCATATTGTTATTCTGTTATTATTTTCTTGAATATATCTGCGTTATATAAGCACCCGAAAGGCTTAATAACCTTGTTCTTTGAGTTTCTCTGCCTCAGCATCGCTTACCCACTCAAACATGGTGATGAAAGTACCGACATTACCATATAATGATCCGTCCTTCTTGTTGACACTCATGTTGACATACTGCAATACATAGTTCTGGCAGGTATTATAATAAGAGGTATAGAGAGAAGGCTGGCTGATGCGCAACTTGCCATCTCCATAGATAGTTCCGAACGCCTCACCGGTCTCACCGGCTATCTGGTCGTCCATCTCTACCTTTGGCTCCAGAAGATTGCCAGTCTTGAACTTCAACTTCAGGTTGTATCCCTTATAATATACATCCTTCAGGAGTACCGTATTTTCCTCACCTTCCACCACCTCTGTTCTGATCAGACGGTTAGTTACGTTGTTCAAGTACTGGCTATAGAAGGTAGATGTTACCATGCACCAGCCAGAGAAATTGTGGATATCGAAAGGACAAGCCTTCTGCATCACCACGTGAGTATAGTCCTTGTAGAGTTCTGTCCAGTTGTACTTCTCAGGAATCACCAGTTTCAGCGTGAAACCTAAGGAGTCCGTCTTTCCGATATTATCATAGATACCCTGAACCTGCACATTTCCTACCATCTCGCCAGCCTTGATAGTGACAGTATTGTTGAGCACACGATAATGCTTACCCTCGATGGCATTGCTCTCTTTGTCAACAACTTCCACACCGAAGGTGCGGTCGTAATCCACTTTTTCTGTAGCCGATACAGGAACATTGAAGATTTCGTTGTTTTCCTGTACTGGATACTGATAGAGCGTATCAGAGAACATGATATGACTCGGACCAGAATAGGTAGTAAAATCCTGCGAACAGCTCGCAAGAGCGATGAATACAGCTACTGCTGCCAAACATCTCATCATTATTTTCTTCATGATCGTCTCTTTATTAATAATCCGTTATTTATTACTTTCATTAGGCTCTATCTCTGAACCTGGTGCTTCCAGCTCATGCTGTGGAATTGGCCAGACAAAGAGTGGATCATCCTTCTCTACCTTCAAGCTGCTCTGTACGAAGTTGGCAGCAGGCTGATCAGAAGCCTTACGCTCGAATCCCTTGTGCCAGCGCTTGAGGTCGTTCAGACGGAAACCTTCCATATAGAGTTCCTTCACACGCTCTGCCTCGATAATCTTCATGGCATTGCTCTCGCTCAAGGATGTGTTACCACCGTATGATGAGTAACGGGCTGTACGCAAGGTAGAGATGTCCTTACCTGCCTTGCCATATTCACCCTTCATGGCATAAGCCTCTGCACGGATCAGATACTGCTCTGAGAGACGGAATACCATTGGCTGGTGAATATGCAGGATGTTACTGTTCAGGAATTCTGCATCACCAAAATACTTGCTCAGCAAAGGCCACTTCAATCCGTGCTCATAACCTGTCACACGGGTGGTGAAGATGGCTTCAGCACGAAGGTCGTTGCTGTCGTATGAATTGATAACCCAAGTCTCTGGCACATAGTCTGGACGATAAGTTACATAGTTGTAGTTATCAAAGATAGTACCCAAGGCACCACCATAACTGTTTACAGTAAAACCAACCTTCCAAATAGCCTCACGGGAATCACCATAAGTCCAGATGTACTTATAGTCGTTCACCTGACTGGAATAGGTATTAGAAGACGCCTTCTCCAATGTATAATATTTGCTGCCGATAACCTTAGAAGCATACTTGATGGCATCATCCCAGCGATGCATATATAAGGATACGCGCGCACGCAAGGCATGG
>ERZ773187.1607-NODE-1607-length-16549-cov-13.793561_pt1 | contig 16549 bp, 15 predicted proteins | sample MGYA00511242_ERZ773187 | MGnify/ENA primary metagenome ERZ773187 (study PRJEB29015, sample SAMEA2737744) | human gut metagenome | biome: human gut; feature: human-associated habitat; material: faeces | place: China | collected 2012 ... | reverse complement strand
GAATATACAGAAACACACAAAAAAAGGGTGCGTCACAGACTTATGACACACCCTCATTACATTTTCATCGCTTCATCCTCTCCAATTCATCATCCCGTCGCATCTTATCGTTCAACTTCTCCTGCATTCTGTCAAGGAAGTAAGTACGACTGTAGTTCTTACGTCTCCGGATATCGGTATAAAAACGGTAGCAGTCCTTAGCCTTGACACCAAAGAATTGGTACATGGTTTAAGCCAGTTCCTTGAATTTCACTTCGCCGTCATTCACACTTCCCATCACGCAGATGCCATATACCATCTCTACGAGGTCTACTGCGTTCCCCGTCCAGCATATAGGCAAAGCCTTACCCGTCTTCTCATGGGCAACAGCTACAGAAGCCCCCTTACCCGCACTTGCCTTTACCTGCAGCATCATCTTACGGATGAACGACAGGGCTTTCTTGATATACAGTCTAAGAACACATCCCGTATCTGGATGTAACAGAGGATGATATTGCAACTCTGTCTCTGCAAACACAAGGGCATGCAGAGCCTCCTTACTCTCTGACGTACGGTGGCACAGGTCTATAACCTGAGTTACAAACTGGTGATACTCCTCCTGGATCTGCTCCATCTCCATCTTGCCGCCAAGATTGTTAATAACCTTGAAGAAGGCAGTCTCTGTCAATATATTATGGCTCATAAGTCTTTCTGTTTTGATTGTTAAACTTCTATTTGTCGGTGTACACACAACCCTTAGAAGTCCAAAAGCAATGCCAACAGACCCCAGACAGCGCCAAAACAGAGTATAACTTCCTGATTATCAACATAGCAATAGCAGCCACAGCCGAGCAGTACAAAACAAAAAGTGTTCAAAACCTGAACACCTGTTCACGTTTTGAACACCCCATTCTACACTTGTGCCTTCACAAAAGCCTATTCTATACCATACTTCTCCTTCAGATTGTACAATGTCGTTCGTCCAATCTTTAGTATCTCTGCGGCTTTCGTATGATTTCCCTTGGCGAGTATCAAGGCTCCAATGATTCGTTCCCGTTCCGAATCCACATCTCGCAGTGCCATCGTTGCTGATGTGGTCCCCGAAAAAGAATCAAACTTCAGGTTCTCTTCTGTAATCATCCTCTCTTTCTCCCTGTTTCGCAGCTTGTTTCGCCTCCTTCTCGAAGTCAGAGGTATCCACTTTGTGGGCGGAAAGAATCTCCTTGTTAGCCTCTGGATCTTTCAGCAACACCTTCATCACGCCAAGCTGGTTTTCCACCTGGTCTGCCGCTATGCGGTAGAATCCGAATCGGCTTGGCTCCTTGCACTGGCGGAAGAAGTTTCTAAAGAAACTGTCCATCAGGTCACTGTTGCGGTCAAAACGCAGGAAGTCGGACGTGTTCTCCGCCTTGGCGGGTGCTCGCTTCGGTGTGCCGTCCCTGCTGAGTCCGGCGACGACGCTGATCTCGCCCGTCTTCTCGTCACGGACTACCAGCACGTCCTGTTCATCACTCTTTTTCTTTTGTACCATAAACATAAATGCTTAATGGTGAATACTTTTGTTATTTGAATTTTTGGTGAATGCGAGTTATATAATGCTCCACATTCTCCTGATTGAAATCCTTCACGTTGTTCTTGATAAATTGCTTCACGTCTTCCTCCTTGTAGCAGGTCTTCTGTCCCAGCCGCTTGTAGGGAAGCACTCCCAGACTGCGGTAGCGTTGCAGGGAACGGGGAGAAATTTGAAACAAAAGACAGAGATCCTGGTTGTCGAGTAAATTCTCGTTGATGCCAGAGCATCCCTTGTCCTCTCCTCTCCGCTTCGCTCATGTCTCAACATCAGCATGTCATAGATGCCGTCAATCTTCTTGTGCAGGTCATGCAGATATAATTCCAATCGTCTCAATGTTCCATCTTCCATACTCATGTCTCCTTGGCAATGGTTCGTTCCTCAATTAATTTCTGTACAGCGTTGATGCTGTATCTGCATTGTCCGCGCACCATGAAGTACTCGATGCTGTTGGTAGAGCGCAAGCGCTGCAGGGTTCGCTTGCTTATCCCAAGTATTCTTGCTACATCACTGCTTGTCAGCACAAGTTCCATGCTTCTTCTTTTGGTATTTTCCCTCGCATTGGAATATATGAGAGCTACCAACTTTGCCACGTCGGCAATCTATTCTGTCAGCATCTTAAAGGCTGAACTTTCCATTGTTGTTACTTCCATTTTGATTCCGTTTTAAATATTACAAACTTTGCTATTTTGATTTCTCGGTGGCAAAATTAATCATTTGCGAAATACCCGTTTAACAACTCATTAATGACCCACGTATAATTTTCTTGAATTACTTGCCTGTCGGTCAGCAAACGACGGAAAAACGCTGCCACAAATCTCCATTTTCATTGTTTTTCCTAATTCGTGTCGTATCTTCGCAGCCGAAAATGTCAAACCCATAAAAATCAAGAACATGGAAGTAGTAACAATGGAAAAGAAGGCATTCGACTTGATGATGGCAAGATACGATGCCTTGGTACAAAAGGTAGAATTGTTGAAGCACAAGGCAAACGGCAAGCGTCTCAACCAGTGGTTCACAGGACCTGAGGTCTGTCAGCAGCTGCGCATCAGCCCCCGCACATTACAGAAATTACGCGACCGCCGTTTCCTGGGACATACCCAATTCGGTCGCCAGTTCTATTACAAACCCGACGAAGTCAAGGCCCTTGTCCCCCTTATCGCCGCATCAAATCGGTATAGCATACCCCATAGCAACGCTATATGTTATGAGCCAGCCAAGTGATAATGAGAATCAATTCGGTATAGCATAAAATTTCGCCCAAGGCAAAGCAAGCACTTCACCTTGGGCGACCCAAATAAAATTTATCCGCCATTTAATCCACAGATCAAGCAATGAACACGATGAATCAGATTTTATCGCATGACAGCGGTCCATAGCCACCGCCATGCTGTCCTTGAAGAAAGCCAACAATTGGCTTTCCTCGTTTCTGGAGTCCTACAGTCCACCTATAGACGGTGAGCGATACCTCACCGACAAAGAACTCTCCGAACACTTGAAGCTCAGTCGCCACACCTTGCAAGAATATCGCAAGCAAGGCATCCTGCCTTACATCATCCTCTGTGGCAAGACCCTCTATCCCGAATCCGAAATACAGGAACTTCTGACAGGCAATTACCGTAAACCTATCATTGACGGAACGATAGAAAACCATCAATGAGACATAGCTATACAGAAGTGATGAACAAAACGAATAGAGGGGAACAACCGATAATCGGTCATTCCCCTCTGTTTGTCATATAGTTTCATATTACAACGTATGAAAGTCAAAATGGTGATGCATGCAAATCTCCTTTACAACGCTTTATAGCACCATCTAAAGATTTTGAAAGATTCATAAATGCTGCTTTCCTGATATATTCTTCAGTTTTGATGACCTCATCTACTTTCCCTTTCAACTTTTCCAATGGCTTGATATCATCATTCGTTTCATGTATCCAATTTCTAAGATTATGCGATAAATCATACCTGCCTCGTATAAAATGAGTAAAGGTGTTTAAAGATTCGTTATTCAACTTCAACAAGTTATTCATAAGTTTGTCCATGTCCACATGATTAAATATGGATACCATATCGTATGTACAGCTGTGGTCAGGCAACGCTTGGTTATTTAAATTGCACAAGTCTTCTACATTGGAATCAGACAACTGTTCAAGAGTACGAGTCATAAGATTTTTACTCACTTTCAATCTGTTTTCATACTCCTTATTAAACTTTTCACAAATTGCGGGCAGTTTCTCTAACTTTTGGTCTGTCATATAGAAATTTACACCTCTACTAAATTCAAAGCGGGCATTATAAACTGATTCTTCATCTTTAAACGCCTCTAAATATTTCGGTAGAGAGTCACATATTTTACTGAAATCTGTATCGCTAAATTCTTTTATTGTGCGGGAGTCCAAATATACCAAATAAGCGATTGCATATCCCAACCGCTTCATGCTCGTTACTCTTGTTGCACAAATATCCTCAACTAATTCATCATAGAAGAAAATAAAGTCATTGTTGTTCATTGCATAAGCATCGTTGATTTTATCCCATGATGGTACTTCTGATATAGGCGCGAAATACTCTTTCTCGACATACTCCTTAATAGAAGTTCCTATGTTAAGTTCCAGAATGACTTTATCTATAATATCCTGTTTATAAGTTTGGTAATTGCTTAAACGCTGATAAATATTATTATATTTTTGATGAAAATCGCCTAGCTGTGACTTCAATTGTTCTATCTCTTTTTGGGCAATTTGCAAGCCTTTATAATTATATTGAATCCATTTGTCCAATAACTCATGATTTTTTCCACGATACTCACAATAGGATATAATATAAGTACCCAACACATGAATCATGATATTTTCATAACGTTCATCTTCCGAGAAACCAGTCATGGATTCCTCGAATCGGGCAAAATCCCATAGAGCCTGGCGCAGAATACGTAGATTATCACACTCCGTCATGGCAAAGAACTTCTCAATCTGCTCTTGATGACCTACAACAAAATCATTCTTGGGTGTCTGATTGACAAAAGTGTCAAGAGCACTATGTATATCCGTCGCTATCTCAAACTCGCGACCTATCGTTTTCTCCTTGAACTCACCAAATATCTTCTTATTCTCATCTTCCGCAATCTTATCCTCATCACCAATGATTATGAGGTGGCAATGACATTGCTCCACGAAAAAGTTTAAATAACCTAATAGTTTTTTCATGGGAACATCACAACGTTCCAAATCATCAAAAATGAGCAAGTTTCCTTTCTTCACTTGTTCATCTTCTGATTTGAAGATAGACAACGCATCCAATCCCAAATCCATTGAAAAGTCTGAATTTCCATCTTTATTCCAATCAACATCAAACTTTAAAACAATGGCAGACATAAATTTCAAGAAAGTTTTACCTGCCTTTGCAGCCTTGCCATATAATATTGGATAAAGAACACGATTGATAGCAGTTGATATCTGCTTTGTTTCACTCAATCCGTACAAAGACACATATACAGGCTCTAGGACTTTGTCCTCAGCCTCTTGTTTCTGATATGTATCTATCCAATGATTGATAAAATGAGTTTTCCCGCATCCCCATTTGCCCTTCAGTAGAACAGCATATTGAGGATCGGGATTCATCATGTATCCATTTAAAAAGTTTACTATATTCTCATTCATATAAATCTATCTTTGGTTTGTATTACAAAAATACACTTTTTCCTTGAAAAGCAAATACAACCGATGAATTATATAACAAACTTTATATAATGAGTCTACTCGCAATAGTCCTAATTCGAATTTCTTCTTTATAACTTACCGACATTCAGAAGGTCATTACCACAAAGCAACTTTTCAGGTGAACTCATACAAGAGTCCCGCAAACAAAAACAGGTAGAAGCAAATAATGATCATTCGCTTCTACCTGTGCTATATTCTGGACTTCAGTTGAAATCTTTGCTATTGTTCATCATAACAATCATAGGATGTTCTGTCTTTTGCCATTCACGCTCCACCTTTTCTTTGTTGACAACTCTTTCCACCATCCATTTTCTAAAGATTTGAGCCCAAGAAGTGTCCAGCTGAAAAGCAATAGCCATCACCATTTCCATGCTATATACATCAGCTTTGTTCCCATTATCCAGCGTGATATATTTTGCTGCCTCAAATTCTTTCAAGACTCCCTGTTTGAAAATACGTTTAATCGTATTTCTCACTGTTACACCCGAAACATAGAATAGCTCAGCTATTTCCCACGCAGTCATCCACACCTCACCATGATGAGGTGCGTAGATGACCATGTCCTCCTGTATTGTTATCACCTGTCTTTTCATACTTCGTCTTGTTTAGAAATTTGATTACTCTTGTCATTTTCAACACTCTGTTCTACATGTCCCATATACTCCTCGATATGATTCAGTTGCAAAGATAACTTATCCATGTCCTTATTCAACTTTTCCTTAGTTATTTTTGCGTAAATTTGTGTTGTTTTAATATCCTTATGCCCCAATATCGAACTCACCATTTCTATTGGCACACCATTGGTGAGACAAATCTCCGTAGCCATCGTATGCGACTCATGTGCCAGGTCAGGTGCTTCGTAATGCCACATCTTTTCGCAACGCGAAGCAGAATGCCACGACAATCAGTATAGCATGGCACTAGAAAGATTCGTCCATCCGCACATAGTCCTCTGTATTTCTCCATGATGGATTTTGGATAATCCAACAATTTGATGGTCGATCTCACACCCGTCTTTTGTCTATCGATCATTATCCATTCACTGTCATCAAAGAATGTCTGTATATATTCCTCTTTCAGATTTTTCAAATCTGCAAACGACAATCCAGTAAAGCAACAGAACAGATACAGGTCTCTTTTCAATTGCATGGTCTTTCTTTTCAACTCAGCATTCATCAGCAGATGAATCTCCTCTTTCGTCAGAAATCCACGAGTTGTCTCTACTTTCGGCACCTTATAGTCATGGAAAGGATCTCTCATTAACCATCCATTATCTATCGCTCTGAACACCATTTTTCGCAATGGTAACATATACACGGACAATGAATTTTCGCACAAATGTTTATCTGTGCGCAGAAAAGCTTCAAAATCCGTAATAAAAGCAGGAGTCAGTTCTTTAAGAGATATGTCGTTGACATGATAACGACTCTGCAAGAACTCCTGTAGATGACGGTACACGCATCTATATTTTCTAAGGGACCCCCAAGAGCGCATACCCGCTTTATAGAGTTTCTCATAATCCTCATTGTACTGAGCATAAACCTTCAGCAAAGTCTGACAGCGATATTCCAATCCAAGAAAAGCATTCTTCACCTTCTCGGCTGTCACATAATTGTCTCTGTCAAGAATCTCTTGATAATGCTTGTTGATACTCACACGCATCTTGTCCAGCTTGCGGTTCACCTCCAATGCCAGCATACTTTTTCCTGTCATGCGTCCGCCCTTGGTATCCCACAATTTTGGATTTGCCGTCACCTTACAACTGAACTGTGCCTGTGTTCCGTCCACTGTGATACCTGGGACAGTACAGTCTTTCTTAACTACCTGTCTTTTGAGGTAGAAGATAATTGAAAATGTACTCTTCATAACTTCATTATTTTTTTTGCGTACAAAATTAATATCTGAAGAGTCTTTTCTTGCCACGCAATTCACCGCAGAACGCCACAATTTTCGTTTATCAACAAAAAACTTACGTTTCTCATTAGCAACTCACTATATATCAGTACATTCCCTTACTATATATAACCTACATCATTCTTCAAAACTCGAATCGTACCATTCAAAAGTATAGGTTACGAGTTGGTAACGTTCCTCTGTCTCATCTTGTCATATTTCCGTCTTCGTTTGTCGTCATCTCTTTTAATCAAAATGAGGAAAGTAACTGATAATCAGTAAACTTTCCTCATTCTTCTTTCAATCACTTTTTATAACTCGTTTTCTGGTCCTAAATGACTTGATTACAGATGGTAAATGACTTATTTGGGAAAACAAATACAAAAGAGAAAAGCATCAAAAGGGATAGAAAAGCATCAAAAGGGATAGAAAAGTATCAAAAGGGATAGAAAAGCATCAAAAGGGATAAGTAAGCGCCGGAGAAACTGTAACTTTGCAGCATCCTTCAGAACTTGAAGTGGCAGAATTTGGTATAACAAACAAAAAATGGAAAAATGGAAAAGCAAACAATACTTTCAGAAAGCAACAAAAAAGCCGAACTGACATTGACTTCAATCCGACTTTTGAATATTTTCAAAACAAGAATCCGTTTAGAACTTCTTGAATTTCAATCGCAAGGTCTTCGAACGAAGAATCATCTTGCTTCCGCTGAGTGCTTCCTTAGCGAAACCCTCTGGAAGATTGTTGATTCCGTATTTGCGCAAATCTTCCATGTCATCAGCCGAGATAGGAGCATCGTCGTCACCCTCATGATAATTTTGATTCTTGCGATAAGCCTTAGGAATCAACAAGCTATCGCCAGTCTGATTGAATCTCATATAAAAGCCATCAAAAGGACCTACTTCCAAATCCTTGATGAGAATCAGTTTATGCTCAATTCCCCAAAATACCTTGCGAGAAGAGAAATCACAAATCTTGCCATTCTCCAACGTATCGATGCTTTCCAAATGCCAGTAACCATCCAAATCACCATTCTTGCTGGTTTCCATTTCACAAGAAGAGAAAACCATCAAAAATATGCCGATGAGAGCCACAAAAGCAATAGGAAGAATTCTATATCTTTTTATAAACATATTCATTTAATTCTATTAAAGTTTGAAAATACCAGATTTGCAGACAGTGAGTTGGAAACCTGCATTATGACCCAACATCTGGTTGCTTCCAAAATCCATACCATAAGCACCTTTTACCTTCCAATCATGGTTAAAGTGATATGCACCCTCAACCAAGAAACTCACATTATGATGCATCTTGTTGAACGGCAGATTATACGTTCCCCATCCTTTTTGGTAGGTAGCAAGCACACGATAACCTAAACGATCAGATGGTTGACCATCAAAACCCAGGTGATAAGCCACAAAGCGATTATTTTCTATGTATAACTGTCCATCCTCATTATACAGAGGAGAACGGTAAAGCGGATTACCAATCACCTGTCCCCAATGTTGCCACCCCGGATAAGTACCATGGTTATAATAATCATCAATACCTCCTAAATGGTCAGAAATCTCTGTGGTATGGTCGTGATAAATCGGACCACTCTGATATTTGGTATAAATATACTCGAAGACAATATTGCGTAACCAAGTGCCATACTTCAGATTTAACTCTGCACCAAGCATGAAATCCTTGAGTTTATAACGATAGTACTTGTGTTTCTTTTCCACAAGCCATTCGTCACCTTCACCATAACCATCATAGTCGAGAAAGAACATCTGGCTATCATCTTCAAAGAAATGATCACCATAAACTCCAAGTTTCCATGAATCTGCATCATAATTGATTCGGAAGGTCCAACTTCCCAGTACATTACCAGCTATATTACCATAAGCACCATCCGTAGAATCGGAGCCTCCTGGTATAAAAGCATGCCACATACCTTTCAGACCACCCTCTGCAGGAATAGCTTTCATCTCCCCATCTACATAATTATACGGAGTACCTCCAAACTCAGCTGCCATTTCCAGTCCCAACTCCACGCTCAGCGGGAAGAAAGAACCTTCATTACCTATCTTCAGATATCCCGCCTTGCTATGATAGAGCATACCATCAGCATACTTGGACTGGCGCTGGGTAAAATCGTGCTGCCAGTTCTCATCGGTCATCTTACCATAGGCAATATGTCCCTTGATGGCTAACCAATGATGGGCAAAAGGAAGGGTCCAATACTCCGGCAATGCCAAGCGAACCTGTGGTACCGGACGGGCATTGATACCAAAAGTCTGGCTACCACTGCTTAAAGTCTGATTCTTCAGTTCCATAGGATACTCCTTGGCACCGATACTCAGCACACCATGCAGCCAGCGAGCTTCCACAAAAGCCTGCTGAACTACTACATTACTCGTATAATGAATCGGTGCTGCCACATCTAAGCCATAACCGATGCCCCAACGACGGGCTGAATCAGTACCCAACGGACGGATGACACTACCACGGAGATAACCATTATTCTTCTCCAGCGAACTGAGTCCATGCTTATTGGCATTGAGCCAAAGCGGAGTCTTACCCTTGGAGAAAGAACCCTGCATCTCCACATTGTAATGAATGTCCTTGCCCAAATCCAACTTACCAGGATCTACATCCTCCTGCCAAAGATACTGGGCAGAAACTGAGAGAGGTAAAAGCAGAAATGCACTAAAGACAAACGCTTTTTTCTTATTAGTCTGATAAAATTTCATCTATAATTACTTTCGAAAGTTTTAATAATAACGGAATTTTTCACCTTTTATTATATATAAGGGACAAATTATTGCATTAAGATAATGACCTTTAGGGAATTTCCCCCACCTCTTTAGGGAAAAACCTTTCCGCAGCCAGATATTTCGCCGTATCTTTGCAGCAGAAATAAAACAAGAAGTCTAATTTATAAAGAGATATGATTATGAAGAAGTTTATATTAGCCCTTGTAGCAATGGTCACAATGACCTTCACTACTGCATCTGCAATGAGTTACGAGCAGGCTCGCCAGCAAGCTCTCTTCTTGACAGATAAAATGGCATACGAGCTGAACCTCACAGAAGATCAGTATGAGGCTGCTTACGAAACCAACCTCGATTATCTGATGAGTGTCAATACAGTGGATGACCTCTACGGAATCTACTGGAGACAGCGCAATATGGACTTGAGCTATATCCTCCTGGATTGGCAATATCGCACATTCATCAATGCCACATACTTCTATCGCCCTCTCTACTGGGACGCTGGTTACTGGCATTTCGGAATCTATGCCAGATATCCTCACCGCGACTACTTCTACTTCGGTCGCCCTCACTTCTACGTTTCCTATTGTGGAGGACACAGCTGGAGAATGAATGGTGGTAGAAGCTGGTATCATGGACGCAGTTTCGGTGGTCCACGTCCTGGCGGTCATCCAAGAGTGGGTATGCGTGACGGATTCAACAGAGGAGATTTCGGTCGTGGACAGAGTTTCGGAAACATGAACCGAAATAATGGAAACTCAAACCGCAACAACGGACAGAGCTTCGGAAATATGAGCCGTAACAATGACTATCGCCCTCAGAGCGTGAACAGACCACAGAATAATGGTGGTTTCGGCAACCAGAGCAGCAGTTTCGGCAACCAGAACCGTCAGTTTGGTAATCGCCAGAGCAGTACTCGTACTACTGTTACCCGCGAGAATCCATCAAACAACAGCAGACCTGGCGGATTCTTTGGAGGCAACCGTGGAGGCTTCGGTAGTGGTTCTTCTATGATGCGCAGCTTTGGCAGTGGCAATACTACCAGCCCATCCAAGAGTTTCACTCCTCGCTCTAATCCAGGGAATGGTGGTGCTTCTTTCGGAAACAGTTCTCGCTCCTTCGGTGGTGGCAACCGTTCTATAGGTGGACCTACAAGAAGCAATGGTGGCGGTTCTCACGGCAGTTTCGGAGGACGCAGATAATTTTGAAAACATTAATTCATAAGATATAAGAAAAAATAAAAGAGTTATAAAAATCAAGTAAAAACAAAAGAGAGTTATACAATACGCTGATAATAAGTTAAAGAACAGACCATTTATATGCATAACATTTACCATGCTGAATAATTAAGTATAGTAAAAGATGAAAGTTCAATAGGTTCAACATAGGTAAAAGGACCAATAGAGAGTTATTTACAGAGGCTTCCCCTTTCTCCTGCAACGGAGAATACGGGAAGCCTCATTTTTTTATATTAATCAAACGTTTCTTTCAAGATAATAAAAACACGTATGATGATTCGTTCAAGAAACTGTTCTTATATCAGATACAGAACTGAATAGAACAACTGGGCGGCGAATACATAGAGCACGATGAGAGGAGAAACCTTAGAAATACCATACGACATACAGCGGAAAATATCCTCCACTCCTTTCAGGTTATCACTGATAACACCGAAACTGCAGCAGACTACGGTTACGGCAAAAGCGGTATAAGGTATGATGCTCTGCGTAAAACTGCTTGGAAAGAGACCGCCCATCACATTCAGCAGGATGGCATGAGGCAACAGGGTGAGTGCCAGCATGATAATCACAAATACCCCCAACTCGAAACTTGCCACGCCCATTGCAAAGCGCTGACGATACTCGTCTGGCTTATAATGGACAATACCACTTCTACAGAAAGCTCCATAAGCGATACCACCCAACACAAGCCACACTAATACGGGCGAAGCTATATGATTCTGGAACTGTCCGAAGAACCAGCGGATGCCCTCAGAACTCAAGAGCGAACGGTTATAGTTCTCCGGCATCGCAGCCGTCAACAGCCACGAAGTCAGCATCAGCAGGATTTGAGCCACGCCCAAACCTAAAGCCAAATACGAAAACACCTTCATTTTCTTCATCGTTCTCTCTATTCTTTTCCTGATTAAATCCTATTCTATATCTTTCTTGATGCCGCAGCTTATTCTGGATCAGCTTCGAGATTGTCGATATCTAAGATGCGAAGTTCGCAGGCCCTTACCACCAGACGGGTAGCATTGATGCCCATACCATTGTTGCCATCAGGGAAGAGTTTCTGTACCAGTTCGTTCTGTCGCTTTTCCAAACTCTTCACACCGAAAGGCATACCTCGCAAATTGGTAATCTGCTCCTTGGTATAACCGAGGGCGAGATGGCGAAGGAAGCGCTCGTCATATTCGTCAATCTCATAATTGACCAAAGCCTCCTGGCGCATCAACTGACTATTGACACTTTTCTTGAAACGTTCTACGATCTTCTGCAGAATCGGCTGATTGAAAACCATCTTCTTACCACTCATGCAGGAAGCCACATCGCCACGGGTCAGGAGTTCCCCACTCTTCAGGATAATACCATCGCAACCTGCATCAAGAACATCCACCCAGAGCTTCTCATTCAGGATTTCTCCCGTGAAAATCAATACCTTTACGTTAGGATACTGTTCCTTGGTATAGCGGCAGATTTCTACACCCACCGTAGTGGAACCGCCCAAACCAAGATCGAGAAGCACGAGGTCAGGCAACTGCTGTTTGATGAGTTTCCAATAGCTCACCTCACTGTCAGCTGTTCCAATAATCTCAGCTTCAGGTATATCGATTTTGAAAATTCCTTCCGTACCTTTCAGTTCCAAAGGTACATCCTCTACTATGATTACTTTAAAATTGTCCATCATCGTTTATTTGAGTCTATGTTGAATTTATGTTTTAACTATCTTTGATTCTATACTAACATCCCCGGCAACACCACCTCAATGACCAGGAATCCATCATCAGAAGGCTTTGCCTGGATACCGCAGCCACGAAGATTGGTCGTTTCTCCCATCTCCCTCACTATCTGGCGGCAAACTAAGAATCTCATATCCACGGTCAACGGAGTGAAAAGGCGATGGTGCAAGGAATCGTCGTATCTCAATCCAGAGAAGACAAACTGGCAGGTGGCATAAGCCGTATGCACAGTTTTGATTTCCTGTTTCACTTGCGTGATGGCAATACCATGCGCCTTGGCAAGATCCTTCACGGTTTCCTGTATCAGTCGGAAGAGATAATCCTTCAGCGCTGCATCACACTTCAGATTGGTTTCCACCTGTTCCATCGCCTGCGCACTCAGCATCAGATAGATGGATTTATAGTAATCTACCAATTCTTTCAGAGAAGCTACATCATCGGGGGATGCCTCTATCAACTGTCGGATACGTGACGGATAATACATCGTCTCATGCTTCAACGTAGAGAGGCAATTATCTAATACAGAATTAGATACGTGCAAACGATCATTCTCAAATCGCACCCGTCTCAACTCATCTTCCAGCAGTTGATTATCTGCCTCCTTGCCATTCGATAAATCCTGTCCACGTTTCAGTTCTTCCTCTATCTCATGCACCACCTCATCCAAACGGAAATTGGCACGGGTATGCCGGGACTTCTTACTCCATATTTCCCTGATGCGCTTCAACTTCTCCGGTATAGACTGGTCGCTGAGCAACAGAAGATTGATATCACGGATGCGATCCACCGCAAAGCGATAGGTCACTACATGGCGATAATAGAGCAGATAGTAGGCTATCGGCAACTGCAACAACAGGAGAAAGAGCAGGATGACAGCTACCGTCTTGGAGTTTTCCGAACTCTGCATCGTGCGGACATACTCAGGCAGTGTATTATCAGTACTCCGTTCCCGGAAGAGTTTGGTATAAACCTTATTGTTTCTATCATACAAAGTCCATTGATGCAAGGCAAGCGCAGCCACCGCACTCTCATTTCTGATGTCGAGAATAATGCTGTAGTCGGTCGTCACACTATCAGCAAACCATTTCAGTTCGGCAGCTTGAGAGAGTTTTGGACTGCTCACCATCAGATTTTTACCCTGAGGATACTGGCGCAGATAATGCAGATTGAGATAGTAGATGGCAGAATCAGCAAATGCCAAGGTACGCTGGTATGTACCATTGATATTGCTATAATAAGCACTGTCGGCAAAGGCATCAGCCAAAGTGAGTTCTCGGGAAACCTTTCCAGCAGCCAGGGTATGCTGATGTATCTGGGATGCAAAAGACGACACGGATGATGCCAACAAAAGAATGACACCAACGATCATCCGTCCGATTCCCTTAGGCAGTCGGAAACGGAACACACTACCCTTACCCACTTCACTCTCTGCCTCAATATGACAAATATTGAAGATACTGCTCACCTTCTTATATTTCTCGATGATACCCTTGCAGTTGAGGAGTCCGAATCCATGACCGCCCGTATAGGTACGGTCGAAGACATGAGCCAATTGTTCCTCATCCATTCCCTTACCGGTATCAGCGATGACGATTTCTACGTATTTATCATGTTCCTCTGCAGAAACAGTAACCTTACCTCCAGCAGGAGTAAACTTGCGTGCATTGTCGGCTATCGTATTGATCATAAAGAGCGTCAGGGTGCGGTCTGCCTTCACCTTAGCTGCAGTTGGCTGCACATCGAGTTTTATCTTCTTCATCTGGAAACTCATCTTGCCCTTTGCCACAATATCGAAAAGCGGTTGGAGAGGGAAAGAGACGATACGGAGATTCAAAGTTCCCTGTCGCATCTGAATCCAGTTGGTCAGGATGGTGTTATACTGGTTGATCTTATCCGTCAGTTCTGAGATATACTCATACCGCTCCTGTTTTACCTCATCCGGGGTACTTTCATCATCCTCTGCCAACTTATCCACCTCATGAATCATGCGGTCGATGAAAGGCGTGATACTGTTTACTAAAGAGACCTTGGCACGCTGCTCCAGATTACGTTTTTTATTGTCATCAAGATGCAAACGGGCTATGGATATCTCTTCATTCAATTCTTCTGTTATTTCATTTATATCATTGATATACTGTGTATTACGCTGCTTCCACTGCTCTAAAGGTTCAAGCAGGGAAGACAGCGGTTTAGACTGTATCTTTCTTCTTCGCATACGGTCGAAGAGATACAGGAGGATAACCACGAGCAATATCATGGCGAGTACCGCTGCTATCATGAGATTGAGCTGCAGAGCATTATCATCAAGCAAGGTGGCGCGAGCTTCCAACTGCTTGTCCTGACGGGTTCGCTCCTGCAAGTCAAGATAGATATTGCGGTTGTAGTCACTCTGCTGTTTATTGTCGAGCGCAGAATATACCAAACAAAGTCGTTCACGGATAGAAGCCACCAGATCGGGAGCCGCCTTGATATTCTTGCTCACTTGCAGGGCACGAAGCAGACAGTCGCCTGCAGAATTATAATCCTCTATGGCAAAGTAACATTCAGCCAGCGTACGGTAACCACCTGCTATCTGGTAGGTATCACCATACGAGAAGAAAAGGTTCAGCGCACGCTGAGCTAAATTACCAGCCAAGAGCGTATCTGGCATCTGTTCAACATTCAGATACTGGATAGCCGGCAGGTTATTTCGGATGAGGAAATCCCGCATCTTGGCTTTCTGCAGATGTTCACTGATAGCCTGAAGGGCATTAGCCTGCCAGTAAGGATAACCGCCGGCTATCGTACCATCGGGCATGACGACTCGTCCGGCTGAAGCCAACATATAGCATTGTATCAGATAGTCAAATTCCGTCTGTGCTATCTGTTCAGACGATCCATTGGTGATCGCACCACCCGAACCGATATTATATAGATAATTGAGATACTGGGCAGTATCTGCTTCAAGTGCATCCGCATCAATATCGTTCAAAGCCTTCAGCATCGGTTCTTCCAGACCGACATAATAACAATAGGTGGCATCAACGATATCAAATTCGCTATGAGCATAGGTGGCACGTCGCCGCTCACGGGGTGGCAGATTGGAAGCCTCCTCGCCCAAGCGGCGCAAGCGCACCATCGCTTTCTCGCGATAGGAATAAAAATCTTTGTTGTGAGATTCCCGCTGACAGATGCGCATCATCTGCACATCAGCAATGAGAAGCTCCAGTTGGTTGTTGCTCTTTTCTTCCACAAGACCGAGCCATCGGCGAGCCTCCTTGTAGTTCATCTTTGCCATCTCTACGAATGCTAAGTTATTGCAAGCCTCAGCATATCCGGCACTATAGTCATCAGAAAGAGCTAAAGCTCTCTGTGCCAACATCTTAGTAGAATCAAGGTCACGGTAGTGATAGGCGTATGAAAGTGTATTCAACCGATCCACCTCCTGCTTATGAGAAGGACCACAAGCTGAATAGAAAAACAGCGCCAACATCATCACAATGAAGGCGCTGAACTTTTGCGTGATATTAATTTTGGCCATTAAGCCATTAAATTCTCAATTAACCACGAGCCTTGGCAATATAGCCAAGAGCCTCTTTACACTTAGCTGTAACTGCAGCCCAATCGCCAGCAGCAACAGTCTCCTTAGGGAAGAGCTTAGAACCCATACCTACACAGAGAACAC
>ERZ773187.1584-NODE-1584-length-16735-cov-12.384772_pt1 | contig 16735 bp, 16 predicted proteins | sample MGYA00511242_ERZ773187 | MGnify/ENA primary metagenome ERZ773187 (study PRJEB29015, sample SAMEA2737744) | human gut metagenome | biome: human gut; feature: human-associated habitat; material: faeces | place: China | collected 2012 ... | reverse complement strand
GCTTCACCCACACGATGTCGCAGTCCAGCACGTCGGCCAGCTCCACGACCTCCTTATAGCGGATGCTCTCCCGCTGCAATTTTGCGGACAGATTGGAGACGCTATCGCTCCAGTCATATTCCTCGGCCAGCCGGTCAACAATCTCCTGCATCGTAAATCCGGCGCGAATGATCTGCGATTTGATCTCATTTCTGATGCTCATAAAAATCCTCCTGCTTTTTCGTGATGAAAACAGCGAAGCGGGTTTGCGTTTCCGAAAACCTGCTTCGCTGTTTGGCGTAATATCCTGTTTTCCTGAAATTCTCTGGAAAAGCGGCGGTCGATGCCTTCTTCGTAAGCGAGGGGTATCGACTTTCCGAAGCCGCGTGACTTCGCTCTAAACCGTGCAGCCCCACGCGCATCCGTGAAGCCGGTGCGCGATTCCGAGCAGCGCGGTTTCGCAAAATCCTTTCGCCGCCGCACAAATTTCTTTCCGGTTTTCACCTGTCTTGCAGGTACCCCTTCCGTTTCAGCTTCGCCAGATCGGCGGCCACGTCCTCCGGGCGCATCCGCGCAAGGCTGCTCAGCTCGTAAATATCGTACCGATCCACCAGAAGCAGCGTCATCAGCAGCTTCTGCGTGCAGGTCAGGCTGCTGTCGTACAAGTGAAACAGCGGCAGCTCCTTATAATAAACTCTTCCCATTGCATCCTCCTTTGCGGCTGAACTTGAAAACATCTATCCCATCCATCCCATCTATCCGGGGTTTTGGGGATGCTTGGGATGGATGGGATGGAGAAATTTGAGTCTGAGCTCATACAACCGGCGGCGCGACCAGCGCCTCAATGCCCCAGAAGCCGTTGACCCGCTTGCCGAGGGCGTTCTGGATGTGATTGTCGTGCTCCAGGCCGAACTCATCGGCGTGCTTTTTGAGGGTCATGCTCACCGTCCGCGCGGAGCGCGGCTTGTAGGCGTTGTCGCTGCACCACATGGTATAGATGCCGTACAGCGCGGCGGACGGGATGGCGCTGTCGGCCTTCAGGCGGATGTAGCCCTCGGAGCGCAGGAACAGCAGCACATTGTTGGCCTCGCGGCGCGCGTCCTCGCGGTTTGCCTTTGTCTGCGTGCTCTCCGTGAATCGGAAATTGTTGGCCTGCAAGCGCCGCAGACCCTCGAGGCACCAGAGGAAGATGCCCTCGATCTCGCCGCAGAGCTTGTCCGCGAGAAAGGGGTCATCCGCGCGATCAAGCGGCTTTTTCTTCACCGACAAAATGAGCTGGCGGCGGTAAAAGCCGTCCGAGTGGTCGTAGAGCGATTCCAGATCGCCGTTGGAAAAGGCCAGAAACCGGACGTACATCCTGCCCTGATAGCTCTGCTCGCCCTTGCGCTCCAAGTCCATCGGCATTTCGGCGGTGATGAGGGACTTGAGATAGTGCGTGGATTGCAGCGCCTCCAGCTTCATGTCGTCATCCACCATCAAAAGCTCGTGCTCCAGATCGGCGCGGGCGAAGGGGCTGCGCTCCACCTTGGCGATGCTGCCGTTTTTCAGGTTGCTGCCGAGCAGCTTCTGCATCACCACGCCGATGCGACTCTTGCCCTCGCCGCCGTTGCCTTTGAGCAGCATCATCACCTGCCCGCGGTTCGTCGGAATCAGACAGTAGCCGAGGTATTCCTGCAAGGTCAAAATGTCCTCCGGTTCCAGCAGGTCAGACAAAAACCGCAGCCATGTCTCCGGCTGCGGCGCGCTTGGGTCATAGCTGACCGGCAGGCGGTTGCGGCAGAATTCCTTCTCCGTGCGGAACTCGCCGCTGAGAAACAGCGTGCCGTTGGCAACGTGGATGCGATCCTCCTGAATGGGCAGCTCCGGCGTGTAGGCCTCCAGCCTGAGCGTTTCGAGAAGAGTGGTGGCGCGGCGAGCCGTGCCGCTCGTAAAATGCGGGCGCAGCATCTCATAGATCTGCTTGCGGATGCTCTCTTCGTCAGCAACGCGGCCCTCCACCGTGAAAAAGCTGCCGTCCACGCAGACCATCGGGTGCGCCGATAGAAAGTCCTCGCAGAACAGGACTTCGTTGAAATGCTTGTCCTGTAGCCAGCGGGGCGGTTCATTTCGTTCCATGTTCGTCCTCCCTGAGCTGCCGGTTTCGCGCTTCCATCCGCATGAGCCGATCGTCCTTCTGCAAGTCGGCCACCACCTCGGCGCGCTCCTGCGGCGTGCCGAAAGCCAGAATGTCCAGCATATTCCCGATGCGCTCGAGCATATGGCAGGACTCCGCATAGCGCGGGTCGATGGCGTCCTCCGGCGATTGCGGGGCACAATTCGTCTTCCAGTCCTGCAAGATGCCGAAGTAATCCCACAGAACCCGAAAACAATGGCGTTCGGCTTCCGCCTGCGTCTTTCCGCGCTTCAGCTTTGCCAGAACGGACGGCTTCTGCTCGGCAATGCCGAAGTCCGCCGCCAGCTTCTTCGCCGCGTCATAGCCACTCAGGCCGAACAGCCTTGCCGTAAGGTCGATCACATCGCCAGTTGCCCCACAGCCGAAGCAGTAGAAGTAGTCCTCGTTCAGCTTCATGCTGGGTGTACGGTCGGCGTGAAACGGGCAGCAGACCATATTTCCCTGCCTGACCGGCAGCCCGCACCGTTCCGCCGCCATGCGCGGGGTGACGGCGGCCTTCACGGTTTCAAATAGGTTCATAGATAGTTTCTCCTTTCAAAATTTCTGCGACAATTTCTCCTTGTCACCTGAATATACGGAGAATTTGGCGTAGGCCGGTGAAATCCGGCACATGTTCAAGAAAGCAAAAACGCCCTCCTGAAATCTTGCAGAAATGCAAGCAGGAGGGCGATGGTTTGGAACGCGCTGCGTTATCATTTGCCTTGCCAATTTCATCATTTACGTAGAAATGATGAAATTGAGATTGACGTGATGTTGTTGTGCGGGTATACTATAATTGTATCATCGAAGCGATTATGATAAAATTAAAACGCAAATGAGGAACTTGAATGAGAGCCTTTCACTTCAAAGCAGAATACAATCAGCTCCTGACGCCGGAGATCGTGGCCTATCTCACGCAGATTCATGAGTACAAGGGGCAGCAGAACCTCTTCATCGAGGCCAAAGCCGACGCGCTTTCCAGCCTGTTGGAGGTTGCGCGGATTCAGAGTACCGAGGCATCCAACCGGATTGAAGGCATTATTACGACGGATGACCGCCTGAAAAAAATCGTCCGCGAGAAAACCATGCCCCAGAGCCGCAGCGAAAAGGAGATCGCCGGATACCGCGACGTGCTTGCAACGATTCATGAGAGCCATGACTATATCCCGCCAAAGCCGTCTGTCATCTTACAGCTTCATCGGGATTTATACAAGTACAGTGGGAAGTCCATCGGCGGCAGCTTCAAGAATTCGGACAATGTGATTGCCGAGGAATTGCCGGACGGCCAGCAGATCGTCCGATTTAAGCCTGTCCCTGCATGGGAAACGCCGGAGGCCATCACGGCATTGTGCAGCGCCTTCCAAGAGGCGATGCAGGATGCGGAATTGGATCCGCTGCTGCTAATCCCCATCTTTATTCTGGACTTTCTCTGCATCCATCCCTTCAACGACGGCAACGGACGCATGAGCAGACTTCTGACACTGCTGCTTTTGTACCGCTCCGGCTATATCGTGGGCAAGTATATCAGTATCGAAAAGCTGATCTCCGATACCAAGGAAACCTATTACGAGGCCCTGCAGGCCAGCTCTTACAACTGGCATGAGGGAACAAACGATTATGCACCATTCGTGACCTATATGCTGGGCGTTCTGGTGGCGGCATATCGGGATTTTGAGAGTCGGATCGAGCTGCTGACCACAAAGGGACTTTCCAAACCTGACCGGGTGCGGGAGATCATCAGGAACCATCTCGGCAAGATCACCAAGAGCGAGATTGTGGCGCAGTGCCCGGATATCAGCCAGATCACCGTCCAGCGGGCGCTGGCTGACTTACTGAAAAACGGCGAAATCACAAAGCTCAGCGGCGGACGGTATACGGCATATGTCTGGAACGGGAAGGAATAGTGCGAAGGCAACCTATTTTTACAAAATGATCTATGGAGAAACGAATTTGAAAGGAGCGCAAAAGATGGGAAAGATTCATTTCAAAGATGATGTGAAAGTTGCGACGTGGAAGGCCATTGAAGAGGCACATGATTGCGCGGATGTTGCAACCGACCTGCTCAGAATCCAAAATACGATTGCGTATGGAACAGATGAAGAAGCCACGCGTCTTGATCTTGAATTATGGAAAAAGGTACCCTGCAATCAATGCTATGCTGCAAATTGCAAATTCTCTGCCGGTACAGCCGTCTCAGTGCGCGGCTGCGGCAGCAGGTGAATTTCCAAGCAAGGCAAATTTGTGGCAGGATTACTACGGTATTCTTTGCCATATCGCTGTAAAAAAGGGGATTAAACAGAGCATTGAAGACTGTATCGACCATGTCAGCAAATCTTGATAAGACGAATTATATGAAGGCGGTATGCCATATGGGTAACGAAAACGTATATCTCACCGGAAAGATCCGCGACCGAATCCAAGACCTGATGAAGTCCCAGAAGGTCACGCAGGCAGAGCTGGCTGCAAAAATCGGCTGCTCTGAGAGTGCGCTGAGCCGCTTCATCAGCGGCAAGACGGACAAGCTGGGCGATGAAAGCATCATCCGCATTGCCCGCGCGTTTGAGGTGTCCACCGACTTCCTCTTGGGCGAGGTGGATGAGCCGGATCGCAAAAACTACGACATCTCGGAGCTTGGCCTTTCCGTCGAGGCGGCACGAAATCTCTACACGCAGAAGGTCAATCCCAAAATCGTCAGCTACCTTCTGGAAAATCCGCAGTTTGCCGACACCACATACCAGATCGCCCGGTATCTGGACAACGAGCTGACCGCCGGTTTTGCCGCGCAGAACCAGCTTTACTCGATGGTTTCATCCATGCTGGGCGCAATGCCGCAGGCCGCGGACGAGGTCAAAAGTCTGCGGACGCCCATCGATCAGGCAGATTTGAGTTCTATTCAGAACTCCTTCATGAAGGCTGTCCGCGCCGTGAAAAAGGAAGCTGAGGTTGAGATGCCGCCCACGCGCCAGCTTACGGCGCAGGCGATGAAGGACATTTATGCGGAGCTGACCAAGGGCGGCCAAAAGCTGAACCGAAACATCACGAAGGAGCAGGCTGCGGACGCGGTGGCGGCCTCAGTCTCCCACCTGCCCGGTGTTGACACAGCGCAGGTCAGGAAGTTGTTCCTCTCCATGACCGGCACGGCGGCAAGCGATGAATCCGGCCAGCATGACCAATGAGCGGCTTTGCGCCTTGGCTCAGAAGAGCGATGAGGGCGCGCGGGAACTTCTTGTGGAGAAGAATATGGGCTTCATCGTTCAGACGGCTGACCTCATATATCGGAGTGCGTCGCTGGAGGGCAGCGACCTGAATATCGATGTAGATGATCTGGTGCAGGAGGGCAGCATTGGGCTGCTGCGTGCGGTCGATGGCTTCGACCCGGCGCGGAAGCTCAAGTTTCTGACCTATGCTGCGCCTGCCATCAAGAACGCCATGCTCGATCTCGTACATACGGCGCAGATGTCTTTCGAGCATCGTATGGCGACCGCAAAGGTGAAGGACAGCGTGGAGGGTCTTGGCCTTGAGCGTGTATACCTCGATGAGATTCTGCCCGGTGATGAGCGGCTGCTGCGGATTGAAGCGATTGCCAATCCGTATGCGCTGCCTCCGGAGGAGGCTTTCATCAAAGCGGAAACCCTGTGGGAGCTTTATGCGGCGCTGGACAAGCTGGAGCCGCGGGAGCAGACGTATCTGCTGTATCGCTTCGGCTTCACAGACGATGTAGAACACACACTGATCGGTGCGGCAATTCATTTTCATCTGAGCGAAAACCGGACGAAGTTGCTGGAGGATCGGTCGCTGGATACGCTTCGGAAAGAGATGCCATAAAGACGGGGGACGTCGCTGCGGCGGGCTTTATATACCTTCGCTTCCTTTTCCGGCCAGTCGGATTTTGCTTCTCAAAAATCCTGCATTTGTGCTGTAGCTCACGTCACAAAATCCGCCTGTCCTACTGCCGCAGAAAAGCATTTGCCGCCACACTCTGCCCTGTTGCAGAGTACGCCGCCAACCCCTTTTCCGCGTCAGCCGGAAGCAAAGGTATAACACACTAGACTTTGCGAAGCAAAATCGTGTGCCAACAGGGTGGCTCGCGCCCCTATTGGAAACCCCGCGGCAACGGGATGTTCCCTTTGCAATCCCTCATTTTCCTCGCAGGTGCATATACAAACTGCAAAAATGCAGCTTGCAATGCCTGCTCAGAAAATGCAAAAGGAAGCCTGCGCTGGTGCGTGGCACAGACTTCCTTTTGGGCGGAAATGCAGAAGAAAGGGACGGTAGTTTCTCCTGCATTCCCGCGGTCCGCTGCGGCGGGGGACGGAAGATAACAAATTGGAACAGGAGGTTTAGCTATGAAAAAGTCGTGGATAAAATGGGCCGTGCTGGGATTGCTTGCTGTAATCATATTTATTGTTGGAGTCCCTATCATAATCAACGAATGCTACAAAACCAACAGCGGGTATATGACGATGTGGAGCGCTGCTGATGTGCTTTCCTACTACGGAACGATTTTAGGCGTGCTTGTGGCCGCTGCGACAATAACTGTGACGATTAGCTTTACTCAAAAGCAGATTCAGCGGGAAAGTGTGCTTAAAACTGAAACCGAAAAATGGGCTAAGATTGAGGAGATATTCGCGACAGCACTGGATACAATCAATCCTATTCGACCATTGGTTGAAGCCATGGATACCGGCATGACAAATCCGACCGCAGCAATTATGACATACCAGAAGTATCAAATGCGCTGTAAAACTGCAATGGACAGGCTCATCGCTTTCTTAGGTGGAGCAGACTATCCGAAAGTCAAAAAACTGATTGACAGTGTGAATAGATCAACAGAGGAATTCTCTCAAATCTGCGATAAGGAAATCGCAATTTATAAGAGCTTGCAAAACTTTTCTGCACGGAAAACCGCAGAGGACACACTGAAGATGGACGCCGAACATCCTAATTATTTTTCCGACGATACAATCCTCTCCTGCCAGAAAATTATTGACGACACAAATGGAGTGACCCTTGACACACTTAGCAAAAGTATAGCCGCAGCTAATCAAGAACTAGTTTCCGCGTATGAGACCACATATAGAAATCTCCTTCAACTCAAGTGCCAGATATTTGAGACTATCGGTATAGAAATACAGGAAAAAGCCGATCACATCTTGCGATTCAGCAAGACTAAATAGCAAGGCACGGGATGGTTCCACTTGAGAATCATCCCGCGCTGTTTTTGTATTACTGCCTATTCCAAAGCCATTATCCGCCATTCCACCCCTCCCGAATCCCTACGGTCGGCCACCTATCCTCCGTCACTATGTACAATCCATCCCCCACCTTTTTGACAGATCCAGCATGGCAAAGCAGAATCGTTCCCACGGTGCCAATGTTATCTGTGACGGGTCGCCCTCGCGGATACGCATGGTTCTTCGGATTTCCTTGGGAATAACGACGCGGCCGAGGTCGTCGATGCGGCGCACAATTCCGGTTGCTTTCATATATGAAATTCCTCCAGTTACTTAAATTGTCACGCCTATTTTTTGCAGGGAAGTGAAAATTATGTGACGCGGGCAGGTTCTGGGAAATTTTCACGCAATTACAAACGGGAGCCCCCATATGGGGGCTCCCGCTCTGTTCCTCCTCGTATTTACTGAAGTCCATCCATGCGCCGAGCGGAGTCTTGCTCTCGCCATAGCATTTATCCAGATACAGATTGCGGTATGGGTTATATAGCTTACGCGCCTGCAGCATCCGCTCATGGAGATCTGCGTCAATCGCGCGGCAGTCCCGCTCCAAAAATGAGCCGCCCGAACAGGACTCCGCTTCTCTGCACTGGAGGATAAGCTCCGCGAAGAAATCTTCTTCCTCCAGCTGGTACTTTCCGCTTTTGTATGGATACCGTGCCAGAACTGCATCATACTTTCTTGAGAGCCGGTCGATTACTTCTTTGTGGCGGGGTAAGTTTTCGATAGCCTTCCAGTAGGGTTTACCTACTGTTCTCCTCTCCATTTTGTGGAATCATCCAGCATAATCCCCCGAAAGGCCGCCGGAAACGGCACGCGAGCCTGCTTCAGGCAATCCGCCACCTGTTGGATCATCACATTTACCCCTTTTTTCTTTATTTTGGAGCAGAATTCCTGCATACCAACTGCGTACGGTGCAACGGTGTCAGACCATCCATCCCCCACCCTTCCGCAAACACATCAGATGCAAAAACCGCACGGCGCAGAATGCTCTGCGCCGTGCGGTTTTATGTCATTTATCGCGAAGCTGCTCAGCTTATACAGCCGTTCAGCACTTCTCGTACACGGTGGCAACGCCCATGCCGCCGCCGATGCACAGCGTGGCCAGGCCGTGCTTGGCATCGGGGCGCTTCTGCATCTCGTGCAGCAGCGTGACGATGATACGGGCACCGGAAGCGCCGACGGGGTGGCCCAGGGAGATGGCGCCGCCGTTGACGTTGACCTTGCTCATGTCGAAGTGCAGCTCACGGGCAACCGCGATGGACTGCGCCGCAAACGCCTCGTTGGCCTCGATCAGATCCATATCATCGACGGTCAGGCCGGCCTTCTTCAGCGCCGCGCGGGTGGCGGGCACGGGGCCGACGCCCATGATCTTGGGATCCACGCCGCCCTGGCCCCAGCCGATCAGCTTGGCCATGGGCTTCAGGCCGTACTTGGCAACCGCGTCGCCGGAGGCGAGCACGATGGCGGCAGCGCCGTCGTTGATGCCGGAGGCGTTGGCGGCGGTCACGCGCTGCGTGCCCTTATCGGCGGCATCCTGCGCGCCGGTGACCTCGAAGGTATGGACAACCTCGGGATTCGGGGACTCGGGGCCGACGGGGAACGCGCCGCGCAGCTTGGCGATGCCCTCCTTGGTCACGCCCGCCTTGGGATACTCATCCTTGGCGAAGGGAACCATTGCCTTCTTGACCTTGACCATCACGGGGACGATCTCGTCGTCGAACTTACCGGCAGCCTGCGCGGCCTCGGTCTTCTGCTGGGAGGCGGCGGCGAAGGCATCCTGCTCCTCGCGGGTGATGCCCCAGATGTCGTTGATGTTCTCGGCGGTGGTGCCCATGTGATAGTTGTTATAAGCGTCCCACAGGCCGTCCTTGATCATGGTGTCGACCAGCTTCTTATCGCCCATGCGGGCACCCCAGCGGGCGTCCATGGAGGCGAAGGGAGCGGCGCTCATGTTCTCGGTACCACCGCAGACAACGATGTCGGCGTCGCCGGCCAGGATGGAGCGGGCGCCCTCGATGACGGACTTCATACCGGAGCCGCAGACCATGCCGACGGTGTAAGCGGGGACGGAATAGGGAATGCCGGCCTTGATGGAGACCTGGCGGGCCACGTTCTGACCCTGTGCAGCGGTCAGGATGCAGCCGAACATCAGCTCATCCACGTTCTCCGGAGCAACATTCGCGCGCTTCAGAGCTTCCTTGACGACGACAGCGCCCATCTCGGCGGCGGGCGTATTCTTCAGGGCGCCGCCAAAAGAACCGATCGCGGTTCTGCAGCAATTCACAACATACAGATCTTTCATAATATTTCCTCCTACATGATGATAAATTCTTATTAGGGGCCTTATTTGATCTGCCCTTATCATAGTCAATTTTTTAACAATAGTCAACTGGCAATTCAACCAAAAAGGCCTAATCGGCAAAAATTGTGATTTTGTCCAGAAATTGCTAACCATTTTGGATATTTTAACGGCTCGCCGCGCCGCAACATGACGTTTCGTCATGCGCAGGCGCTAAATTTGGCTTTTGCCGGCCGCACCGGTCGCGGTTTAGATGGTTAAAACGCCCATTCCCTCATGGAAATGGGCGTTTTCATGCTGCGGATTTTTTCTTACCCAGCGGCGTTTGCGCCGTCGCCCTGCAGACTGGTGGCCAGCGCGCTGCGCGCTTCCTGCAGCCCGGTGTAGAACGAGGCGGTGTCGATCCTGTCATAGGCGCGGCTCGTCTTGACCTTGGCATTTGTCTGTGCGTCGCTGACGAGCTGGTTGAAGTAGTACTGCGCGAGGGTCGTGCAGTCCGGCTCCTGCATCAGGAACACATAGAGTACATCGCTCCCCTCCACGATGTCGGACACCTCGCCGCTCTGCAGCGGGCTGAGAATCTCCGCCGCCGCATCGGAGATATCCGACGCGCGGAACGTCAGCGCGCTGCCGTTCGTCTCGATGCCGAGAGACGCGGCAAGCTCCAGATAGGCCGCGTCCTTGTCCTCCGCCGCGCGCAGCTGCTCCGCCGCCGCTTCAAGCTGGCTGCGCTTTTCGGCGAGCGCCGCCTCATCCAGACCGCTCGTGCGGACATAGAGCGTCTTGGCGGTACAGTAGCCGTTGTCCGCGGCAAAGGCAATGAGCGTCTCGTCCGAGGGGCGCTGCGCGCCGTCCTCATTGCAGAAGAGCTTGGCAAGGTCCGCGTAGTAATAGGCGGCCTCGTTGATGGTGTTGAACGACTCCTCACTGATCCCCAGCAGGCGCAGCTGGTTCTGATAGGCCTCTTCGCTGCCGTAGTAGCTGACGTACTGGGCACGCTGCTGGGCGATCTCCTCCCGGTCGGCATCGGTCAGCGTGACGCCGTACTTCTCCGACCACTGGCGGACGATGGCATAGAGCTTGGCCATCTCCTGCGCGTCGGTCTTGACGAAGTCGCCGAAGGTCATGCTGTCGGTATACTGGGTGTTGAAGTCCACGCCGGGATAGTACGCGGCCAGCTTGTCGCACTGCGACGACAGCCAGTACAGATACTCCTCCGCCGAGACCTTTTCGCCGTCGACGGTCATGATCTGCGCGTCCGGGCGGATGCCGGTCACCTCATAGTAAAGTCCGTCCGTGCGGCGGCCCTCGCCGTTGGTGGCAAAGGCGATGATCCCCACGGCCAGCACGGATGCAAGCAGCATCGCGAGAAAACGTTTCATGGAAAACCTCCTTCAAGTCCAAAAGATTCAAGAAGACTATTATAGCGCGCCGCGCGCCGTTTGGCAAGAAAAAAGGCCCGTTTCCCACGTCAGACGCACCGCTTTCGACGCACGTCCTCCGTTTTGATGACGCCGTCCACGACCTTGCACACATAGCGCGCGTGCAGCGTCTCCTCCACGCCGCTTTCAAAGCGGATGTACAACAGCTGCCCCGAGGGTACCGGCTCCATCGCGAGCACCCGGCCGAAGCCTCGCTGCGGGAAGAGCACCTCGTCGCCGGGATAGAACACCCGGTCGCGGTGATTGTTTCGCTCGACGGCGGCCATCCAGCGCGCAGACTGCTGCGGCTCGGACGGGAGCCGGTTCCACATGCGGATATAGCCGCACATGTCGAATGCGCGCACATCCTCGGCGCGAAAGCGCCGGACGAGCTCCGCCGCCGTCAGTTCCGGGAGCAGATCCTGTCCGAATACGCGCCGCCCGCTCGCGCCCACCATCTTGCAGGCGTACTGCCACGACGGGCCGTGGTGGTGTGCTCTTCCGTCCTGAAAGAACGGCCGCAGCCCGGCCGCGTCCACATAGTAGTGCGCGTATTCGTGGCGGATCAGCTCGATCGCCTCCGATTCGCGGAAGGCCGGGTCATTCAGATGGTGTGTGGAAAAGTAGAAGGATTTCCGCTCCCCGCAGTAGTAACGCCCCAGATAGCTCACCGCCTTCCCCATTTCAATCGGCAGCTCCGCCCCGTGCAGCCCGGTCTTCCGGTCAAGATGCACCATGACGGCGCGGATTTTTTCGACGGACCACTCCCCTGTCAATGCGGACATAGACATCCCTCCTGAAGAACACTTTATCCGCATTGTATCAGATTTCGCGGGGCGGTTCTTTTTAAGTGGAAAAGGCCGGAGACGCGGCCCGCGGGCCGCGTCTCCGCTTTATTTTCCGACCACAAGGCGGAGATTCCCTGTTTCGTCGATCTCGATGCGCAGGTGCTGGAGGTAGCGCTCACAGAACTGGCGGCGCTCGGCGGTGGTCATGCCGGCGCGGGTCTGGAGATATGCCTCGTTCATCACGTCGTGCAGATTCAGCTGCACCTCCTCGTCGAGGATGCGCTGCACAGCCTGGAGCATGGCCGTCTCCTTGATCTGGTTGCTGTTGCCGGTACAGAAGCGGTCGAGGTAGCAATAGGCGATGCCGCCGTTTTCCATCGCCTTGCGGATGGCGCCGCTGCACTTCTCGGCCTCGACGAGCACGAAAAAGCGCGCCTGCGGCATGGCGGGGATCAGACCCCAGTAGTCCGAATCGCTCGAGGCGAGGAGGAACGAGTCGATGTTGTTCTGGAAAAACTCGCAGCAGGTGCCGGTCGTGAGCCGGATGTCCACGAGGGACTTGTTCTCCTTCACGCGCTCGATGAGCACATGCTCCACGGGGATCTGCGTGAACTTCTCGAGAATCTGCCACGCCGTCGTCGTGTGGACGTCATCGTAGAGGATGATCTTCGCGATTTTCCCGAGCAGGGCGTTCTGGTCGAGGTTGTTGAGCATGGCATAGAGCTTATAGGGGTCGCTGTTTTCGCAGTCGACGACGATCGCCGTGCGGCGGCTTCCCTCCAGGAATTGATAGATGCCCGCCTTGGCGGCGCTGCCCGCGTCGGAGACCTTGCTGAGGTCGGCGAAATAGTCCTCGTGCATCTCGTAGAGGAGCGTGATGAATTTCTTGTCGTTGTGGAGGATGTTCCCCTGCTCCTCCTGCGCAGGCCAGTTGATGTAGACCTGATAGGGGTAGTGCGTCCGGTTGGCGCAGTACTCCTCGGCGGCGCGCTTCAGCCCCGCCTCCTTCGTGCCGTTCGGCATGAGAAACAGCCCGCGGACATACTCCCACTTCAGCCACAGCGGCAGAAGGTCGCGGCAGTTGTTGATGCGGTTGGCAATGTGCAGATTGATGTCGATGATGTATTGCGTGAGCTTATAGTTGGCGCGGAGCAGCTCGATGCCGTCCTCCGACAGGCGGCGCAGACACTCCTGCGGAATATATTCGGGCAGTGTATGCAGATTTTTGAGATCGTATAGAAATGCCTTGTTGATGCGGCCGTAATTCTGCTCGATGGCCGTGCGGAGCCGGCACAGATCGCGGATGATGCGCGCGTTTTTCTCCCGCTCCATCTGATCAAAGGTCTGCAGCTGCGGCGGCGCGTATTCCGCTTCAAAAAATTTTTTCGGTACTCCGATGAGATAAGCGACTTTGGAAATCACCGTATAGGTACTGCTGTAATCTCTCGTGTCGGGTGCGGGCTGCGTCTCCTGCGCGGGTGGAGCCGCCTCGTATACAATATTTCTCTCCTGCTGCAGCATGTCTGTTCACGCTTCCTTTCCTGTCATGGTGTTCTGTCGGAAGTGCCTGCCGTGCGGACTGTCAAAAACTGGATGTTTTTATATTTTACCACACCCGCCGCCTGGTGAGCAACACCGACTTTCTGTAGCTCTCAGTATATCCTACGCGCGGAGGGGAGTTTTTTAGGCCGGTTTTTCGGCCATACCATCTGCAAGCAGAGATGCGATGCTTTGTGAGATATGATAGTTCTTTCTGCATTATCCGACAATTTTATCAAAAAGTAGTTGACGTGCGTATTCCGCTTCAATATACTGGAACTGCCGCAAAAACTGTAAAAACAGGGAGGTTATCCGCATATGAACAACACCGGAAAGATCCCCGCGCTGGCCGTGCGCCTGATCGCCGCGCTGATTACGCTCTATTTGTACTTCAACCCGACCGCGCTGGCTCATGCGGAGTATTCGCTGGGAATAGACGGCATCGTCGTCGCCCGGACGCTCTGCCTGCTCTTCGCGCTCTGGCAAATTGTCCACCTCGCCGAAGATATTTTCAAGAAAGACTAAAATAGATGAGGGAGGAAGCCAACGGCTTCCTCCCTCATCTATTCAAAAAACGTCTCACAGAGTTCGCGCCTCGCACGGCGCGAAAAAATTCCGATCTGTTTTTGGCGGCGGCGTGTACGTCGTCAAAAACACCCTGCGCGGAGCGGAGTGTCGCAGCCCCGCCTACGGCGGGTCAAGGCGCAGAGCGGAGCGAAACCCCCTCGTCAAAAAGGCTGCGCCTTTTTGACGACCTACCTGCACAGCGCCACCGCGGCTCTCGCGGCGGCAGCGGCGTCCTCGGTATAGACGTCCGCGCCGATCTCGTCGCAGAAGCTCTGGCTGATGGGCGCGCCGCCGACCATGATCTTCACGCTCCCGCGGATGCCCGCCTCCTCGGCCAGCTCCACCACGCGGCGCATCTCCTGCATCGTCGTCGTGAGCAGCGACGAGCAGGCGATGATGCCGCACTGCTGCACCTTCGCCGCGTCGATAAAGCGCTCCGGCGCGACGTCGACGCCGAGGTCGACGACCTCCAGTCCGCTGCCCTCAAACATGATCTTCACGAGGTTCTTGCCGATGTCGTGCATGTCGCCGCGCACCGTTCCGAGACAGACGCGGCCGATCGTCTCCGTGCCGCCCGCCGTCAGATGAGGCTTGAGCAGCTCCGTCGCCGCGGCCATACAGCGCGCCGCGAGCAGCATCTCCGGCACGAACGCCCGGTTCGCCGAGAAGTCCTCACCGAGCTGCGTCATGCCGCGCATCAGGCCGTCCGAGAGGATCTCCTGCGCGTCCTTGCCCTCCTCGAGCGCGGCGGTGCAGAGCTGGAGCACGCGCTTTTGCTGCCCGCGCACGAGCGCCTGCGCAATTTTGCCGAGCGTGTCGGGTGGGGCTGCGCTCTCCGCCGCCGGAGCAGCCGCAGCAGGTGCGGCGGGCCGTGCGCCGGCTTGGCGGCGCGGGACGGGCGGCAGGTTCACCGCCGGCATATGCAGCCGCGCGTTGTAATCGTCGACCGCCTCGTTGAGATAGGTGTCGATATGCGGGAACACCGCGCCCGGCACGCCGTAGGTGATGCTCGGGATGAAGTGCCCGCCGGGGCAGCAGCGCCGCAGCGTATCCGCGGCGTAGGCGCGGATCTCGTCCGGCTGCGCGTCCGCGCGGTCGATGGCCGCGCCGAAGCCGCCCATCAGCACAATCCGCCCGTTCAGATGCCGCTGCAGGGCGGGAATGTCGTTCTCCGGCAGGACGCCCTGCCAGACCTGGATGCCGATCTCGGCCATGTCGTCCACGATCGGGACGAGGTAGGAATCGGCATGGTGGATGGTGATCACGCCGCGCGAGCGGATATAGCCGTAAAACCGGCGGTACGGCTCCTTGAAGAATTCGCGCCACATCTCCGGGCGCATGAACAGTGCGTCCTTCGTCCCCCAGTCGTCGTGGGAGAAGATCACGTCCGGCTGCAGCCCGTCGATGAGCCGCCGGACATAGTCCAGCCGGTACTCTGTGATATACTCGATCAGCTCGTGCATCTCGCGGGGGTGCTCATACAGGCTCATGAGCGCGTTTTCAAAGCCCATCAGGAAGTGGCACTGCTCAAAAATGCCCGTCCCCATGAAGCCCGCGAGCAGGTGCTCCTCGCCGCAGGCCGCCCGCGCCGCCGTGCGGCAGGCATCCCACCCCTCCGCGCAGTTTGTGCCGAGGTCGGGCGCGTGCACCACCTCGCGCCAGCGCGTCACATCCGGGCAGACGGCCATGCCGTTTTCCGTCACGGGCATCGCGCCGGGCGCGTCCGCCGGCCAGCTGATCGTCGTGCCCCAGCGGTCAACGCTCGTCGAGCCGCGCTTGCGGTTGCCGCGCAGATAGGCGTTGATGGGGTCGGTAAAGCACATGGAGAGCGCCTCATACTGGCGCAGCTGCCGCTCGGGCTGCCCATCGGGGCGGAGCAGCTCCAGAAATATCTCTTTCGGTGTGGACATGCGATCACTCCTCTGAATACAGGATGCAGGATGTATAGGTCATCGTCCCCGGTCCGTAGTTATAGGCAAGGCCGGAGCGCACGCAGACGTCGCTCACGAGCAGGCCGTAGGCTTCCATCGCGCTGATGCGCCGGGACGGATAGCGGCAGGGGCGGTCGGGACAGGTGCAGCGGCGGCAGACGAGGCACGGCCCCGCCGAGAGCGGGAGTGTCCGCGTGCACAGCAGGCGCATCTGCCGCGCAAGGGCCGCGAAGCGCCGCGCGTGCGTCCGTGAGAGCGCCTGTATACCGTCGTAGTCGAAGTCGTCCGCGAGCTTAGCCGTGCTCTGCACGAGGATGCCGCGGTCAAAGCGCGCAATCCGCGATGCCGCCTGCTCCAGCGTGCCGCAGGCGGGCGGGCAGGACCAGCACCTGCCCCACTTGCCGCAGCGGTCTGCCGCGCACATCCCGCGCACCTCGCGCCGCGGCACCGCCGCCGCCATGCACAGCGGCGCGCAGTGCGAAAAGCCGCCCTCGGCGGCCAGAGACAGGAAATCTGTCATATCTCTCAAACCCTCTTGACAAAGCAAACGCCCACTGCTTAAAATATTGTAAAAACCATTATATTGGGGGATTTTGCCAAGTATCCGTGTCCGGCTGAACAACGAAACACGCGCGCTGCCCCTTCCGGCGGAGGAAAAAACGCTGCTGGAGGTGCTGCGCGGCGCAGGTTATTCCCTCCCCGCCGCCTGCGGCGGGCGCGGCCGCTGCGGCAAGTGCCGCGTGCGCATAAACGGCGTGCCGCGCCTTGCCTGCCGCGTGCATCCGGCGGACGGCGACGAGATCGAGCTGCCGGAGACGGGCGCGG
>ERZ773187.1582-NODE-1582-length-16749-cov-11.742363_pt1 | contig 16749 bp, 12 predicted proteins | sample MGYA00511242_ERZ773187 | MGnify/ENA primary metagenome ERZ773187 (study PRJEB29015, sample SAMEA2737744) | human gut metagenome | biome: human gut; feature: human-associated habitat; material: faeces | place: China | collected 2012 ... | reverse complement strand
CAGCCACCTCGCCATTATTGTTGCGCACCACATTGAGGTCGCGGTAGAGGTTGCTGCCGATACCATCATTACCCTGCTGACCGAAGGAAGCCTTCACCTTCAGCATGTCGAGCCATCCCTTGCTGCTCTCCATCCATTTCTCCTTGGTGAGAATCCAAGCACCACCGAAGGAATAGAAACTACCCCAGCGATGACCAGGAGCAAAGTTGGAAGATGCATCACAGCGATAGGATGCTTGGGCAAAATACTTGCCGTCATAATCATACATACCACGGAAGAAATAGCCCTCGGTATTATATTTTGACTGGTTTGAATTGCCATCCTGAACCTTGATGGCACCGCTCAATTCCTGGTTGTCGAAATAAGAGAACATACCAGAACGCGTAGCACTTACGCCCTCGTCTGTAGAAGTAGAGTTCTCATGACCGAAGAGCAGAGTCATATTGTGATTGCCAAAGCTATGGGCATAATTGATGAGTTGCTGGAAGTTGGTTGCATACGTACGACTATGGCTCTTGCTCACCTGTCCCTCCGGATAAGACATTGCGCCCCAACCATAGAAAGGCTGATAAGTGGAGGTATAGCGATACTCATAATCACTCACCGTGCCATTGAGAGTCAACTTCAATCCCTTGACAAATGTAGGAGTGATGTCGGCAAAACCAGCCAAAGAGAAGGAATTAGCCACTGAATTATTGGTCTGCAACTGGTCGTCCTTCAACGAGTTGATCTGCTTTGCCACTACGCTACGCACAAGTCCGTTGACTGCACCATCACCATAGTCACACATCTTACCATTCTGGTCGGTCATGATATTGCCCTCGCCATCACGTATATAAAGAGGATAAATCGGAGCTATACGGCTCGCTGCATAGAAGACATTATAGCCAGAGTTAGAACCAGCCTGGTCGGTATTGGTATGTGCATAGTTCACATTGCCACCCACCTTCAACCATTCGTTAGCCTTCAAGGTTGACTTCAGATGGGCGGTATAGCGCTTGATACCTGAGCCGTAGGCGATACCAGGCTCGTTGAGATAACCCAAGGAAGCATACATCTGAGCCGCATCGTTACCACCATTCACGCTCACGTTGTATTCCTGACGCAAGGTGTGACGCATAGACTCGTCCAACCAGTTGTCTGGAGTGACAGTATATACCTTACCCTTATAATATACACGATTGCCAAGAGTAGCATTCGGATTCAGCTTGCCATTATCACCGATGAGATACTGGCCGTCTGGCACTGCATAACAGAGATAACCCAAACCGCCATTGGAAGTATCGCTGCTGATAATAGATTTGTTGGCTGCGGCATGGGCAGCATAAGGAGTCATGCCATTGGCGATATTATTGCGATAGACAGCACCATACTGCAACTCATAATATTGTCCTGGGTCGGAAATCATATCATAATCCTGGGTGGCACGGCTCGTGCTGCCCCACTTGGCATCCAGCGTAACCACGGTTTTGCCTTTCTGAGGATTCTTAGTAGTAATCATGATGACGCCATTGGCACCACGGGCTCCATAAAGAGCATTGGATGCAGCATCCTTCAATACGGTCATGGAAGCCACATCGTTTGGGTTGATATCATTCCATGAACCAGAGAATGGTGCACCATCCAGGATAATCAATGGCTCCTGGTTGGCATTGATAGAACTGATACCACGAATCAAGAAAGAAGGAGTGGCAGAAGGATCACCTGAAGACTTGTACATCTGCACACCAGCCACCTGACCTTCCAAGGCATCAGCTACATTATTTACAGGGCGCACGGCTATTTTGTCTGCATCCAATACACCTGCTGAACCCGTGAAAGAGGATTTCTTCTGCTCACCATAAGCCACGACAATGACTTCATCGAGCTGGCGGTCTTGCGAGTGCATGTTTACCTTCATGCCCGGAGCAGCCTTCACGGTCTGGGAGTCCATACCGAGATAACTGATCACGATTGCCTCGCCCTGTTTTACACTTGGCAGACTGAACTTACCGTCAATGTCGGTCACAGTTCCTGTCTTAGAACCTTTCACCATAATCTGTGCACCCACTACGGGATCTCCATTCTCATCGAAGACCTGTCCTCCAATCTGTCCGGAAGACTGTGCCAGCACTTGCCCCGAAGCAGCCAGCAACAGGGAAGCAAATAAAACCTTCATTCTCATATTATCTATCTCTTCTTATATTTATTATCCTCACATAATCTTAAAACACATCAATATATACACCACTTGATATACCATAATATATATAAATTTATATAAGCTTTCTTATATATTCACTTAGCCTGTTTTATAATATGCTACGTTTATATGTCATGTTGCATTATTTTATAAAAGATTTCATAAAATATGTATTTAGATGCAAAGGTATAACAATTTCAGCAAAAAGCCAAGCAATATTTCTTATTTTTGCGGTTTTTTATATCAGAAAGATATTTTTCACGACAAAATAACGCCCAAATGCAATATTCTGTTTAGAAATATCACAAAATGAGCTTACAAATCTCTTCTAAAAACACAGTCATTTGCCTGACCGTCGTAGATACCTCATCGACGATGCTGTCTATGAGAAAGTTGAAACACGGAAAATGAAAGTTTTAAAAATTATTAGGAAAAGAATGATGATAGTTACATAAAAAATCGTATCTTTGCATTTCATAAAATATGTAACATAAAATATGGAATAGATATAAAACGTTATGGAACAGCTGAATAACCCATTTGTTATCTACGGATATAAGGGAACAGAATACTTCTGCGACCGCAAGAAAGAGACGGATCTCATCATGAAGGCTTTGCAGAATGAGCGCAACATCGTCCTCATCTCTCCTCGACGCATCGGAAAGACGGGGCTCATACACCATGTCTTTGAGAGCATCAGCAAGCAGGAGCCAGAGACGCATTGTTTCTATCTCGACATCAATGCCACGAGAAATCTGAGCCAATTCATCCAATTATTGGCAAAGACGGTTATCGGGAAGGTTGATACTTTCTCGCAAACTGCCATGCGCAAGATTACCACTTTCTTTGCCGGCTACAAGCCTACGATGTCGTTTGATGAGATGACGGGAATCCCTACGTTCTCGATTACGGTTTCGCCAAGCCAGCGCGAAGATTCCCTTAAACATATCTTCGAGTATCTGAAACAATCGGAAAAACGAATCTATATTGCTATCGATGAGTTCCAGCAAATAGCCGAATATCCCGAAGATGGCACAGAGGCCCTGCTGCGCTCCTACATCCAGTTTTTGCCGAATGTATATTTCATCTTTGCAGGCAGTAAGCAGCACATGATGACCGACATGTTCCTGTCGGCAAAACGCCCATTCTATCAGAGTTCGCAAATTCTCAATCTTCCCCTCATCAACCTGGATGAGTATCATCGTTTTGCCAACAGATGGATGGGAACCCGGAATCTGACCATGGATCATGACACCTTTGCCTATCTATATAATAAGGTGGATGGTCAAACCTGGTATATTCAGGATATTCTGAACCGACTCTATCAGAACGGAAAGGAAATAACGACAGCGGAAATTGATGATGTAACCCTGGAATTGGTGAACGAGCAGGAAGTGGCATTCGTGAATTACTACGATTCTCTAACAGATAATCAAGCAGCCCTTCTATCTGCCATTGCCCAGGATAAGGCTGTCACCTCCATTCTTTCGCAGGATTTCATCAGCCGCCACAACTTACCTGCCGCCAGCAGCGTGAGTCTCGCTCTCAAGACGCTGATCAATAGAGAATTCATCTATAAGTACAATGGCAGCTATATCATCTACGACCGCTTCTTCGGGATGTGGTTGAGGAAGAACTGCGCTGGAAATTAATCATTGCAAAAAAAATCCGAAACAGATAGCTGCCAATGCTTCTGTTTCGGATTATCTTTTCGTATTCTTTCTTATTCTTCCTTAAAATAGATGATTGGCTTCCATCCATTTCTGGAAGACCACATTTCCCCAATGGTCAGGCAGAGATTCACCTGCACAACATTATCTTTCATGTCTTACCCTTTCCTTCTTTTCATTCATTTTCTTCACTTGGCTAGGCAGCAGTGGCAGTGGCGGCAAGAGTTTCTCTGCTTCCTGCAGGAATCCAATGCTCCTCAACAGAGAAAGAATAGTGCCAAAACCTATGTTCTTAGCTTCGCCTTTTTCAAACTGGCTGATGGTGAAAATGCTCACACCAGCCTTTACAGCCACCTCTTTCTGAGTAAGATTGCTGAACAGACGATATTGCTTGAATCGTCCTCCCAATTCTGATATAATCTCAGAATTAGACTTTGCCATAAATTAGTGTTCTAATGATAGTTTTCAAGCTTCAATTCCCCAAAAAGGCAAACACTTCTTTGATGCACGACTTCCTTACTGCTACATCGGATAACAACCTTATCCATACTGATTTATAACCATACATGATAAAAAACATAAGCATTTAGTTGCTGCGCAAAAGAATATTGATTAATTTTGCAACCAAACAAACAGAATGATTATGATAGAATTAGATGATAAATTGATCAAGAAATTCCATCAACAAAAAGATGGAGTATATGCACGAGACGAAGAGCAACGCCTTTGTCTTGCTGCACAGGCATATTCTATCTGTGAAAACTCCATTGCCGTATTCAGCAATCTGCGTACTGATAAAAGTTATATTTTCTTCGGAAAGTCGTGCGAAGCATTGGGACTAGGTCAATCAAATTCAATACAGACGCTTGATTCCGTATGGGAAGAAGAAATTTTCAGTAGGATTCATCCTGATGACTGGAAGAAGCGTTGCCTGCAAGAACTTACCTTTTTCCGCATGATATCATCATCCCATTCCAAAGATATGTTTTCATGGTATCTTGAGAATACCATGAGATTGCGTGGAAAAGATGGCGAATACCGCTACTGGAGACATCGAATCTTCTATTTCCCTGGAAGCGGGCAACAAGGGATAAGCTATGCCCTCTGTCTCTACAATCTGACACCCGAAGATAGCGGAGGAACCTATCTGATAAATACAATTACGGGAGAGAAGCAACTACTTGTAATTGATGAAGGCAACATTCTTACTGAACGCGAAAAAATCGTATTACAGATGATACAGAGCGGAAAGTCAAGTAAGATGATTGCAGACAGATTGGAGATAAGCAAGCATACCGTTGATCGGCACAGACAGAATATCATAGCCAAACTACGAGTGAATAATACCACCGAAGCATGCCATAAAGCAAAAAGGTTAGGATTAATAGACTGACATGGTTTCTACTGTTTTTTACTCTTTTTAAGCTACTTAAAATAAAAAAATACGTTTATCATTAATAAGCATCAAATGAAAAAGTTATTCATTTCTATCCTATTGGGAAGTAGCACACTTCCTATGTTGCATGCCCAAGATAACTATGTTTCAAAAGTATGTCAAAATGCGCAGAAATCACAATCTGCAACAAAAAATAAATCAAATATGGAAAAGAAAGATTCAATTTTAAAGCCATTTGTGGCAGAAAACCTGTTTTGGATTAGAGAGCCAAAACAATATACGGTTACAGACTCTCTGATTACAATCGTTTCTGAACCTCACACAGATCTTTGGCAGCGTACCTATTATGGGTTCAGCAATGACAATGCTCCGGTGTTGCAAATGAAGACTTCAGACAAGTTCTTTTCTTTCACCGTCAAGACATCGTTCAATAGTTCTGCCCTATTTGACCAATGCGGTATTGCTATCTATCTTGATAGTGATAATTGGATGAAGGCATCAATAGAATACGAGAATGAGGAATATCAAAGATTGGGCAGTGTTGTAACAAACAACGGATACTCCGATTGGGCCACACACGACATATCTTCTTCTATCAAGGAAATGTGGTATCGCCTTAGCCGCAGAGAAAGTGACTACTATATAGAAACCAGTACAGACGGTGTTAATTTTCATCAGATGCGCGCATTTCATTTAGTCAAGGGAGATGGAGAAATTTCGTTCGGATTATACGCAGCTAGTCCTGTAGACCATTCATTTACTGCTACTTTTACAGAGATGAAAGTAGAAAAATGCAAATGGGAAACCTGGTCTGCAGAGAAAACCGGATTCAATCAAACTTCAAAATGACACAAACTTCTTACAAATAAACTACGAATCAAAGAAATTCAAAAGAGGGTGAGCCATGCATTTATGGCTCACCCTCATATCATTTTACAGGAAAAACATACCGTAACATCTTTGTCGCAGCTTCGTCAATGCCTTTCAACCTCATCGCAACCCCAGTGTAATAAAACCACCATACCTTTGCAACCGAAATCAAACGATATTGGTTATGAAAGTAAAAAGGGGAATTATTGTATTAGGATTGCTCTCGGCGGCTAGATAGACTGAAGAAAGACAAGACATATACACTATATATTAACTATGTAGGATATAAGACTCAAAAAATTGACGGGGTTCAGGCGAAGGACGCAGACCAGGTGATTGCGCTGCAACCTGATGAACAGCAGCTGAAAGAGGTGACCGTTACCGCAGTGGAAAGGCGTAATACGGATGCGGCAATGATACAGGTGGCCAAAAGCAGTCCCGTCATCGTGAGCAATGTTTCGGCACAAGAAATATCCCGTACTCAGGATACGAATGCGGGTGAGGTGATACGCCGAGTGCCGGGCGTGAGCCTCATCGACGAAGCTCTTGAATCGGGCGTTTATGACCTGAGCACCGGTAACGACATATCCCGCGAGTGGACTCAACTCGACGAACACATTCTCTCTCTTGGTGTAAATGACAAGCACCACTTCAAGTTTGGCAACTTTGAGCCAGACTTGCAGGTGGGTGCCTATGGGGAGTATCGCAGCCGAGATTTGCAGAAAAGAACATTTAAACTTTAAGAATATGGCAAGACCAATAAAAGCCCCCAATTCTTTATGGCGAAGACGCTAAATGCGAAAAGAAGGCAAGGCTATCCCAGAAATCATAAAAGTATTATAATGACGAATCTACTCGCCTTTTATTTTTTTTGAATTGGCGATGTTATAATCCTAAAGTCTCTTACTCAAATTATATGAGCAAGAGACTTTTTTTATCTGTGCAGATAGGCTTCACCCTTCTCCGCTACCTTTGCACAAAAATCACATGTCAAACTTTTAAAAAGATGTATTATGCAAAAGGTAATGTTATTCTTAGCATCTATGCTAATCGTATTTAGTTTATCATCATGCAGTAAAGATGATGACTCTACAATCCCTATTTCTCCTAAGGAAGTAACCATGAAGGTTGATGAAAACAAGCAACTTCAAACAACTGGTGATATTCAGAAGTGGAGTTCGGAAAATAATTTTATTGCATCTGTTTCTCCAACAGGTTCAGTTACAGCCAATCATGTAGGAGAAACTAATATCATGGCTAGCGGAAACGGTAATTCGGCAACCTGCAAGATTATTGTAGAACCACAATATTCGTATTACATAGAACCTCTCTGCCAAGAAGGAATAACAAAAGCTGATGTAAAGAGATTTGAGAAACGTAATCTTCGTTCCGAAACAAGCGATGGACTCTTCTATGATGGAGAAAATTCTCTGGTTTCAGCTGTAGCTTATCAATTTGACTCAAATGGCAAACTGAATTTTGTTATGCTTATGATACCACATCATAACAGCACTGTATTGGCTAAGCAGTTAATCAGTTTTCTCTTAGAACGCTATAATCCTGTAGCAGACATAGATGGGATTTATACCTTTGTTGATGCTAACTCCTTAAAAGATGCACATAAGATTATGTATATGGAGGTTAGCCCTAAAGGTTACTACAACTACATTAGTATTATATATAAAGTGAACACCAGCAAATAACAAAAAAAGGAGTGATGAAGTTGGATTTCCAGCAACATCTCTCCTTTTTTACTTTTTTATCGCAAAAAATGAATGATATTGCGAAGAAATAGCTATCTTTGTAATATTATAATAAAATCGCATAAGTATGCCAACAAACAAGAATGCTCAACTGAGATATAAGATACTGGACAGATGTTTCAGTAACTTTAAACATAAATATACAATAGATGAACTTGTTGACGAAGTCAATGAGAGCCTTTCCGACCTTACTGGTCAGATTATCAGTCTTCGCCAGATTCGCGATGACATCAAATACATGCGTGATAGAGTTTCTTATGATGCACCCATCAAAGCATATCCACTTGGTTCCGGTCGCCAATGCTATTACAGATATGAAGACCCTAACTTTTCCATTTTCGACAATGAGTTGAGTGCAGAAGAAGTGAGTGATTTGCGCTCTACCATTGAGATGTTGGGGAAATTCAGAGGAACACCAGCAAACGCATGGCTGGAAGAAGTGATTTCTAATCTTGAATATCGCTTCAACATCAAACCAAATACAGAGAATTTGATTGCCTTTGAAAACAATGAGCAGTTAAAGGGATTGGAATATCTGTCAGATATCATAGATATGACTATACATCACCAACCTGTTACTATTCATTATTGTAGTTTCAAGGGGAAGGAACAGGATGCAATTATCCATCCTTACTATGTTAAACAATATAATAATAGGTGGTTTGTGCTTGGATATAATGAGAAGTACCAATCTCTTTCTATCTATGCCCTTGATAGAATTCAGTCTTTAAAGAAGGCTGACATTATATTCCGAAAGAATGAGGATATCAACTTCAAGGATTACTTTGATCATATCATTGGCGTTACTCTGCTTGATGAGAAAACACCTGTTGAGACTTTTGTCTTGCGCTTTGAGGCAAACAGGTTTCCGTACGTTCTATCGAAACCACTTCATTCTTCACAAGAAATTGTCAGTCTGGACAAACATCTTATTTCAATCAAAGTTAAGCCAAACAACGAGTTACGCCAACTGATATTTTCCTTCGTTCCGGATATAGAAGTAATTTCTCCTGCTTGGTTTAGAGAGGAAACAAAGCAAAAAATTGAAGAAAATCTCAAGAAATATTTATCTGTGCGAAATGACTGCACAGATAAGTAGTACCTTTGCATCGTCATTCAGAAATGATGGCAAAAACAGTTAAATGTCTAATTTTAAAATTTCGTTAGTTATGTCACAGAACAACACCATTTCAGTTAAGGCAAAGAATATTGTAGATAACTTCATCAATGAGATTTGGAGTGGTAATTCTATCTCTAAAACTGATAAGATGAAACATATTATCATTACATTGTATGCCCTGATGCCAGGAGCAAAGGCTGAGCTTTTAGAACCTTTCAAGGATTGTATATTTGACTTGCACGAATACTTCACTCAAGACGAAATTGACGTTATCCGTGATGAAAGCAGAGCCGTAATTATGTACTGCTATGAATTTTCCGAGGTAATATACAGACATATAGGTTTGGATGACAATGGTGAACTTATAGAAGAAATTCTTGTAGACGATCCTCCATATAGTATTTACAAGACTCCTAAAAGTCTTGTTGACCTATGCATGAGACTCAGCGGTAAGCCAGACAAGGAAGACAATGTGTGCATCCTTTATGGTGATGTGGCAGACTATGCCCTTTACAATCCAAGCGCAGAATTTCACATCGAATGTGAAGGATGGTCTTCGGAAAATGGCAAGATTGTATCACCAGGACATGATATAAATGGCTATTCCCAGATTCTTTTGGATAGCCAAGGAGTTTCGTTTGAAGAGCGTTATAACGACGGAAGCGACTTACCGAACTATTTGTCAGACTATGTATTTGCATTCAATCCTACGCTCACTCAAAAACGCCCATTCAATGAAGCGCTATCCTATTGCGACGGAATGTGGAGCAACGCTGTCAAAGTATCAGCTCTAGAGTTGGTGAAAAAAATAATGACTGCAATCATGTTTACAAATTCTGGCAAATGCCTTGATTTCATATTGCCGTCAGATTATTTGCATGACAAAAACTTTTGGGATTATTTTAAGTTGATGTTTCAAGAAGATCAAGAAGGAAAAGACTATCTGAAATTCAATGCAACCCTTATATCCTTACCAAGTATGGATTGGGGAGAGACTTATGTTGACACATTCTTGTTACACATAGAGAAAAACAAAGGAAACATCGGAATGATCCGACTTGTTGATGCAACCGCCCCTGAGTTTTATCAAAAAGGAGGATTTACGAAGGAAGGAACAAAAGCTCTATTTGAGCGTGACGGCAATAAGGACAAATTTAGCATTACCAATTCAGACCACTACAAGACAGCAAGCCTTAATGTTGATTTACTGATGGAGGTCATTAATAACAAAGAAGAGGAATGCATGCACTACACTAAGTTCTTTGCTATCAACAAGCACGTGCCTCATCAGTATCTCATTGACAAGAAATTGCCAGACTTGCAGGAGGGAGAGAAATATATAGTTCTGAAAGAACTCATTGATGTAGCGAATTCCAAAAGAATAGAGGAAGGCGAACTGCCTTTACTGGACACAAGTTTGCTATCTGACAAATACATGGACTGCATAATTAATCCAAGTAATATCGTCACAAAAGAAATAGGGAAGGAGCCAAAACTATGGAGCGACAGCCCATCTTATTTCACAACAGAAGAGCCTTGTCTTGTCGCAGGAATTGATGGAAACCATCTTAAAGTCGGAAAGTTAAACGATATCAAGCAGCCTATAGCATTCAAAGATGGTATTATTCCTTTCCGTGTCAAGAAAGGACTAGTAACGGAAGACCACCTGTTAAGGGAACTTGCAAAGGAATACTGTACCACACAAGCCTTGATGTTGTCTGACCGGGACCACGATATTCTTGACCCAGAATGTTTTCTTGAAATCAAAATAGCTGTTCCTTCCATGAAAGAGCAGGAACGCAGATGTAAGGAAGATATACAAAAATCCTTGGAAGAAACTCGCAAATACCTCAAAGAGGCAGACAGACAGCTTTTGCAGTCTGCCGAAGAGTTCAAACGTGATGTCCACATGAAGAAGCATGCTATCGGGCAGACCCTGTTTAATCTCAACAACTGGTGGGATTTACTTCAGAAGGCTCGCAAGGAAGGAAATGGAATAGTAGATGAATCTCAAGAAGTTGGTAAAAAACGAAAGACCAAAGTCGTAGATATCTACTCTAACATCCAGATGACATTAGAAAAATTACAAATGCAGGTAGATAGTTTTTGGCGTGCAGACGGTTTACAGGTAGAAAGTATGTCCTTAGCGACCTTTGTCAAGGAGTACATCAAGGAACATCAGAGTCCTCTTTTCATTTATGAATACAACTCGATTTCAACACTTGCCAACAATAATGTGCCAAAAGTAGCGTTTTCTAAACAGGCTCTCACAATGGTGTTTGATAACATCATTAACAATGCTTGCAGTCATGGCTTTGAGAGCAAAGCTTCTGAAAGTAACATCGTAAAAATTGAGGTTCAAATGGATAACGGATTGCCATATATTGTTATCTCAAATAACGGCAATCCCGTCCACGAGAAAATCAGTTCTGAAGATGTCTTTACATACGGGAGATCTTCCAAAAGTGGGCAAGTCCACTATGGTATTGGGGGATATGAGGTAAGAAACCTCATGCGAGAGTTTCAGGGAGAAGCTGAATTTATCTCTACTCCTCAAGAAGACTTCCCTGTTAGTTACAAGTTATCTTTCAAGGAAGTAAGCAACAATATTTAATTCTTAAAAAGAACATCATGGCAAACGAAATACCATACAAGGTTCTATGGATAGATGACGACTCATCTATCATAGAAGGATTCCAAATCAAGGCAGAGGACTACAATATAGACCTCTGCCCTGTTAACAACTGGGAGGACGCAGAGAGTCTGTTGAAGGAAAATTTCGAGGAATTCTCTGCTATTATTTTGGATGCAGAATGCAAGATGAATGCGCATGATCCGGAAGAATGCAGTTTTATTCATAAAGTACTACCAACTCTGAATAAATTCTTTGGTAAAAGGCAAGCAACCATTCCTTGGTATATACTATCTGCAGGTACTATGGATGGATTTAATTCCGCTATGGATATCGCTCAGTATAATCATTCTGAATATGAGAAAGAATGGGGAAATATGGTTTACTCCAAAACTAGTCCTGCTCAAAACGAAAATAGTCCAGAGACACTGTTTGAAAACATCAAGAGAATTGCAGATAATAAGATAACAAACAAAGTGCTTTTCCGATATCAGGATACATTTCAATATATGGGAGAAGGAAAGCTTATCGATAAAGAAGCACGCAACATCATGCTCAAGATGCTTTGTAATCTTTATTATCCAGAAAGCAATCCGCACTTTGAGTATCAAGGTAATCCATTGCGCAAAGTAATGGAACATATCTTCCGTGCTGCTCACAAAATGGGTTTATTACCAAATGAATGTTTTGACAGAGCAGGGCAACTAAATCTTTTGGATGCTAATCGGTTTATGTCGGGCATTGCTACATACCATAGCAAACTTAGATACGGAAAAGAAAAAAACGATAAGATGGGAGTTGAGAACGACACTATATTTCCTAAATATATGGGGTTTATAACTCAGAATATTCTCAACTTTGCTAGTGCCAATTCTCATACAAACGAGATGAACGAATACACCATTGACGATAAAGACTTGGCTATTGATGAAAACGAGAAGGAGTTATTCTTTGGATATGTTTTGCAATTATGCCATGTTATCAAGTTCTTTGGTCATTTCGTAGAGACACACAATGACAAGAATACAAATCTTAGTATGATTAAAAAGGCATATCATATTTAAAAGTAATCATCAACAAATAAAAATGTCAATATGAATATAAAAGAATTTGCACAATATGTTATGGACACGGTACAGGACTCTGCTGAGAATAATGACACAGACGTCAATACCGAACTCGTAAGATACTATTTGGACTGTATGGAAGAATGTGATGAGGTTAGTGCTCCTGAAATATGCGTATTTTCAGGAACAAAAGCAAAGCTCACAGCATACGATTATAATGACGAGGCCGAATCTCTTGACCTCTTTCTTTTTATACATGCTACACCATTAGCTTCTAGAGTTGATACCAGAGTAAGAACTGGATTCAATTATCTCCGTGAGTTTTACAATCAATCCATCAAAAAGAAATCACCATTTTATGGGTCAGAAAGTGAGTTTACCAGCGAAGTTCAAGATGCAATTAATATAATAAGAGAATCTAAAGGTAAGGTCAACATGATAAGATTTTATCTTTTAACCGATGGCGCTGTTTCTTGCAACGAAATTCACACTCTTAATGAAGACGAGGACGGAGTACTTTATGAGTATCATGTCTGGGATATTGCCAGTATTTACAGACAGGACCAGATTAAGCAAGGCAATGATAAAATTGAAATTGATTTTGAGAATGACATAAAATATTATGTTACCAATAAGAATTCTCAAAATAAGGAACAAATTGCTCCAAAAATCCAATGCTTAAAAGTTGAGGATGATAATCCTAGCGTTGATACTTATCTCGCTATCATTTCTGGAGATGTATTGGCTAAGATATACAATCAATACCGAACCTTACTCCTTGAAAAGAATGTTAGAGCGTTCTTACGCAATAAAAGTAAGGTAAACCAGCGTATTATGTCGACTATCAAGAAGACACCTGAAATGTTTTTTTCATACAATAATGGCATCTCAACCACAGCAAGTGAAGTTGAATTGAAACAAACAGGGCGCATTCAATATATCACAAAACTGAAAGATTGGCAAATCGTAAACGGTGGACAGACTACGGCATCCATAGCCTGTGCTACAGATTGCGACCTAAGTAAGGTGTTTGTGCAAATGAAAGTGAGTGTGGTAAAGAATAAAGAGAAATATTCTGAAATTGTAAGCTCTATTTCGAAATGTGCTAATAGCCAGACCAGCATCAAACTTTCAGACTTTGACTCAGGTGATGAGTATCTTGTAAAATTAGAGAAACTAAGCAAAGAAGAAATTGCTCCCATATCTAATACCAAATGGTTCTTTGAGCGTATGCGAGGACAATACACTGATACAAGAGCTAATTTAAATGAACTTGAGGAAAAGAATTTTAAAAATGAATTTCCCAAAAAACAGATGTTAACCAAGACTGACATCGCTAAAGTTATGACTATTTGGGAAATGAAACCTCATATTGCCTGCAATAGCAGAGAAAAATGCTTTGCTTCTTTCATGTCTTCATTGAAGAGAAACCAAACTGTCATAGATGCAACATATTGGCATAAAATTGTTGCATTAAGTCTTCTCTATAAGGACATTGAAGAATGCTTTGAAAAGAGATGCGGTCAAAATGGTTTTAAGTCAAGAACTACAGCCTACACTATGGCTGCAATTTCCCATCTGAGTAATCAAAGTCTTAACCTTACTTATATTTGGAAGAATGAAAAGGTACAGCCTCAACTAGAAGAAGTTATAGAAAGAGAAGTCGTAAAAATTAATGAATTTCTCGACCAAGACAATTCCAGATCATTCACCAAAAATGCTAAGTGTTGGGAAGATTTAAAGGATATGCTAGAAGGACATACCATTCCAGCATCTTTACTTATTTCTGAAGATGATAATATAGAAGAATATAATGAAGAAGAAAAAGGAATTATCATCCAGGCTAATGCTATCCCATCAGAATTGTGGGAAGCTATGTTGATTTGGGCAAAGAAAGAGAACAAACTTTCTTTAATCGAGAGAAGACAGATTTCAAATTATATTAAAAAATTCGAGAACAATAGGCTTTTCAAAACTATAAAGACGGCAGAAAAGGCAATTGCCTTGAAGAAAAAAGCTGAATTGTTAGGATTTTCTATTTGATAATCCGGCTGTAACTTTTCAATCCCAGGCTTTATAGGATATTTATTTCCGCACATCAGCTGAAACACGCATGCATAACAGCTGGGCGACATGTGCACAACAGTTGATGTGCAACCGCACAACAGCTGATGTGCGGTCTTAGGAGCCATATCTTCTAAAAACAGATTGTAACTCTTCTGACAACTTCAATTAGCTCTTTTGAAGACTATACTAAGATGTTTCGAACTGCGAAGTTTGTTAATCAATGAAAGCAAAACTATCTGTATTGACATTGATTATATTCAGTAACAAGACTATAGTTAGCTAGCCTCTTTGTACAAGAGGCTAGCTATCTTTATCATTCCTCTTCAATTATCCAATCCTCTATATTTCCCTGGGTAGAATCAAAGTTGATACCCACTTTCACAATTGGTTTGCCGCAAAGCGCAAAGCGCTGGGCATAGTTCTTGAGGTTGATTTGCTGTAAAGCCGTCTGGGCATCCCTGTTCAGCTTCAGCTCTATGATATAGAGACGGATGTCGGTCAACAGCACAATATCTACCCTTCCATTTGGAGTGTGCACTTCTACATCTACCACATAGCCAGTCAAGAGCGAGAAGATGATAAACAGCATCTGCTGGTAATGCCCTTCATGGTTGGTGACGTTGCAATATGGCACAGTTCCTAGGAAAGTCTGGAGCAGCTGTAATGCTCCGTCCATATCATCCTGACGGATAAGCACAGACATCTGAGCGATGGTGACATCTCCATTCTGGGCAAACATTCCTTCTAGATAGTTAGGAAGAAGACTCTCGAACAATCCAACTTTGATTTCCTTGTTCGGCAAATCAAGAGTATAGAGCTTGCTGGTCTTGTCATAATCTTTGATGGTAAGATAGCCACTTTGGTATAGCAAAGGGGTAATAGCCGTCATGTTCTCTGTCGGGGCATCAAAGGCTGATGATTTGGCATACATCTTTCCAAGAGTTGCCGGCAAGACATGAAACTTCCGCATCATATTAATCAGATAGGTTGGAGTGCCGGAAGCGAACCAGTATGAACCGAAATTCTGATTGGCAAAGCAGTTGAGCAGACTGAACGGATTGAATATATCTGACGACTGGGCAGAGAAATGATAACCATCGTAGTTCATTTTCAGTTCTTCGATGGCAGCTTCTCTTGTGGAGCCTAACGATTTTGCCAATTCATCAATGTCGTCCGACATCTGGGTAAGCAGCTCCTCCTTGGTGATTCCACATATTCCCGCATATTCCCTGTTCATCGAAATATTGGTGATATTATTCAGTTCGCTGAAGATGCTGAGTTGCGAAAACTTGGTGATGCCGGTGAGGAAGACAAAGCGGAGATATGGGTCGCAATCCTTCAATGGGCTATAGAAATTACGCATGATATTGCGAAGATCCTTGAGATTGTCATCCTCGTGTGCTACATCAAGAAGAGGAGCATCGTATTCATCGATGAGCACGACCACCTTCTTTCCCGTTCGTCTGTACACATTCATAATCAGGTTTGCCAATCTCACATTCGGATCAACAGCATCATTTTCTATACCAAACTTTTTTTCATTCAAGCCGATGATATAGAGCAGGTATCTTTCCAGTTGCTCCTTCTCCATGTGCTTGCCCATAGCCATACTGAAATGGAGCACAGGATATTCTGTCCAATCCCGCTCCAGCTTTTCAATGGCAAGTCCCTTAAAGAATTCTTTCTTTCCTTCGAAATAACTCTGTAAAGTAGATACAAGCAAAGACTTTCCGAAACGGCGTGGTCGTCCTAGAAATATATAGTTGCTGTCAGAATGTGTCATGCGGTAAACATATTCTGTCTTGTCGATATAGAGCCGGTCTTCCGTGCGAATCTTATCGAAGGTTTGTATTCCTATAGGATATCTTTTTCTTGCCATAATTTTACGCTTGATGATATTACAACTGCTTATCTTGCATAAAGCCACTGCAAATTTACATAAAATTTCCGAATTATAAGTCAGTATGAATAAAAAAGCACAA
>ERZ773187.1579-NODE-1579-length-16783-cov-9.765662_pt1 | contig 16783 bp, 7 predicted proteins | sample MGYA00511242_ERZ773187 | MGnify/ENA primary metagenome ERZ773187 (study PRJEB29015, sample SAMEA2737744) | human gut metagenome | biome: human gut; feature: human-associated habitat; material: faeces | place: China | collected 2012 ... | reverse complement strand
TTTTCCTACATCAGGGGGTGTTTTGTCTATTGTCCGTTTTTACTGGGCCTGTTCAGTATGCGGGAGGGCGGTTTTTTTCGCATGAAAGTCTGTGTGAGGATTGCGGGCGTGTCCTGCCTCCGGCGGGGTACTTTTCCCACGCGGGAAAAGTACCCAAAAGTGCGCCAAAACCAAGGTTTTGGCGGCGTGTACGTCGCAAAAAACACTTTGCGCGGAGTGAAGTGTCGCAGCCCCGCCTTTGTTGGCGGGGCAAGGCGCGAAACGCAGCGAATTCCATTTGTCCAAAAAGGTCGCAGTCCTTTTTGGACAAATGAGAGGGAAAGGCCCCGCAGCGGGTTACTGCGGAGCCTTTGCTGAGGATACCTGGGTATCTTTTCGGACCGCGTCGATCAGTCCTGGAAAAGCGGGGTGGAGAGGTAGCGGTCGCCGGTGTCGGGCAGGAGCGCCACGATGGTCTTGCCCTTGTTCTCCGGGCGCTTGGCCAGCTCGATGGCCGCCCAGACGGCCGCGCCGGAGGAGATGCCCACCAGCACACCCTCGGAATGGCCGACCAGCTTGCCGGCGGCGAAGGCGTCGTCGTTCGTGACGGGGATGATCTCGTCATAGATCTTCGTATCCAGCACGTCGGGGACAAAGCCCGCGCCGATGCCCTGGATCTTGTGGCTGCCGGCGTGGCCCTCGCTCAGAACGGGGGAATCCTTCGGCTCCACGGCGATGACCTTCACGTTCGGATTCTGCTCCTTCAGATAAGCGCCCGTGCCGGTGATGGTACCGCCGGTGCCGACGCCCGCGACGAAGATGTCGACCTTTCCGTCGGTGTCCTCCCAGATCTCGGGGCCGGTGGTTGCCTTATGGGCGGCGGGGTTGGCGGGGTTGACGAACTGTCCGGGGACGAAGCTGTTCGGGATCTCCTTCGACAGCTCGTCGGCCTTGGCGATGGCGCCCTTCATGCCCTTCGCGCCCTCGGTCAGCACCAGCTCGGCGCCGTAGGCCTTCATCAGCTGGCGGCGCTCGACGCTCATCGTCTCAGGCATGACGATGATGATGCGGTAGCCGCGCGCGGCGGCCACGGAGGCAAGGCCGATGCCCGTGTTGCCGGAGGTCGGCTCGATGATGACGGAGCCGGGCTTCAGCTGGCCCTTGGCCTCCGCCTCATCGATCATCGCCTTGGCGATACGGTCCTTCACGCTGCCGGCGGGGTTGAAGTACTCCAGCTTCGCGAGGACGCACGCCTCGAGCTTCTCGGCCTGTTCGATATGGGTCAGCTCCAGCAGGGGGGTCTTGCCGATCAGCTGGTCAGCGGAAGTATAAATCTTGCTCATGTTCGTTTTCTCCTAAATATATGTCAGGTAAAGTGTTGTTTGGTTGTAAGATGTAAGGTGATATAGGATGGATGGACGGCGGGCGTCAACATCGGGCAGTCAACAGGTATGTCTGCATTTTTAAAACCAACCTTTCAAGTAGGTATGTGGGGATTATAAGTCCTATAACCCAGTTTGTCAATAGGGAAATCGAAAAAATTCCATTGAATTCCTATTTACCTTGCTGTATAATAGGTATATCAAAAAGGGAGGCAGTTTGATATGATGATTTCCACCAAGGGGCGCTATGCCCTGCGCGTGCTGATTGATATGGCGGAGCACCAGAAGGACGGCTATATCCCGCTCAAGGAGATTGCCAGGCGGCAGGAGATTTCAGAGAAGTATCTCGAGAGCATCATCAAGCTCCTCGTGAAGGACCAGGTGCTCGAGGGGCTGCGCGGCAAGGGCGGGGGATACCGTCTGTGCGTGGGGCCGGATCAGCTCACCGTGGGGGCCGTGCTGCGCCTGACGGAAGGCTCGCTCGCGCCGGTCGCGTGTCTGGAGAAGGGGGCCTCGCCCTGTGAGCGCGCCGCCGAGTGCAGGACGCTCCCGCTGTGGTCGGGGCTGAACGACGTGATCAACGAATACCTCGACCGCTTCACGATCTCCGACCTCGTCCGCAGCGCGGACAGCGGCTTCGACTATGTAATCTGACCATAAAAGGCTCTCCGCGCGCCGTTATTTTTCCATACTTTGCGCGATTGACAGCCGGCGTGCGATCTGCTATTATGGGTTTACACTGCTAAAGGAGATACGTACACGTGTTCTCGACCGTTTTCGCTTCTTACTATTATTACCTTACTGTCAACAGATAGTAGGGTCAGTTTTGTTGCGCAAATCAGAGAGCTTTGATGCGGCACAGATTGACTGTGCCGCATTTTTTTATTGTTTTCAGGAGGTTTACCCATGATTGTTGTACTGAAACCGGGTGTCTGTGAGGAGAAGAAGAGCCAGCTGACGGACTGGCTGGCGGGGCAGGGGCTGAGCGTACACCCGGCGCTCGGCGGGTCGCAGACCATCCTCGGCCTGGTCGGCGACCCGAGCCGTCTCGACACGTCCCTGCTGGAGAGTCTGGAGATCGTGGACAGCGTAAAGCCCGTCTCCGACCCCTTCAAATGCTGCAACCGGAAGTTCCACCCGGATGACACGGTTATCTCCGTGGGGGAGGCAAAGTTCGGCGGCGGACACTTCTCCATGATCGCGGGGCCGTGCTCCGTGGAGTCTGAGGAGCAGATCGTGGCCGTGGCGCAGTCCGTCAAGGCCGCGGGCGCGCAGGTGCTGCGCGGCGGCGCGTTCAAGCCCCGCACCTCGCCGTATGATTTTCAGGGGCTGCACGAGCTGGGGCTGCGCTTTCTCGAGACGGCCAAGCGCGAGACGGGTCTGCCCATCGTGACGGAGCTGATGAACAGCAAGCACCTGCCGCTGTTTGACAACGTCGACATCATCCAGATCGGTGCGCGCAACATGCAGAACTACGACCTGCTCAAGGAGCTGGGGTCGGTGAAAAAGCCGATCCTGCTCAAGCGCGGCCTTGCCAACACGCTCAAGGAGCTGCTGATGAGCGCGGAGTACATCATGGCCAGCGGCAACGAGAACGTCATCCTCTGCGAGCGCGGCATCCGCACGTTCGACGACTACACCCGCAACACGCTCGACCTCGCCGCCGTACCAATGCTGCACGAGCTGTCGCACCTGCCGGTCATCGTCGACCCGAGCCACGCCACCGGCATCAGCCGTCTGGTGCCGCCGATGGCGCTGGCCGCCACGGCCTGCGGCGCGGACGGCGTGATGATCGAGGTGCACAACGACCCGCTCCACGCGCTGTGCGACGGCGCGCAGTCGCTCACCTGCGAGCAGTTCGCCGAGGTCGCCGCCGGCGTGCGCGCGGTGCGGAAGGCGGTGGCGAAATGAGAATCGGCATCGTGGGGCTCGGCCTGATCGGCGGCTCGTTCGCCAAGGCCTATCACAGCGCCGGCTGGGAGGTGCTGGGCCACGACACGGACGCGAGCGTGCTCAGCTTCGCGCAGCTGGCCGACGCCGTGAACGCGCCGCTGACGGCGGAGAACATCGGCTCGTGCGACCTCGTTCTCGTGTGCGTGCGGCCGGAGGCAGCGATCGAGTACCTCCGCGCGGCCGCGCCGCACATCGGCGCGCACCCCCTCGTCATCGACTGCTGCGGCACGAAGCGCGTCGTCTGCGAGGCGTGCTTCCCGCTCGCGCAGGAATTCGGCTTCACCTATCTCGGCGGCCACCCGATGGCGGGCACGCAGTACTCCGGCTTCGGCCACGCGCGGGCAAACCTCTATCACAACGCGCCGATGGTCATCGTGCCGCCGGACTTCGACAGCATCGAGCTTTTAACGCGCGTGAAGGAGCTGCTGGCCCCGGCGGGCTTCGGGCGCTACTCCGTCACCACGGCGGCGCTCCACGACGAGATGATCGCCTTCACCTCCCAGATGGCGCACCTCGTCTCCAACGCCTATATCAAAAGCCCCACCGCCGGGATGCACAAGGGCTTCTCCGCCGGGAGCTACAAGGACCTGACGCGTGTGGCGTGGATGAACGCGCCGATGTGGTCGGAGCTGTTCCTCGAAAACAGCGACTTCATGCTCCGCGAGCTGGACTGTCTGGTGGAAAACCTGCTGCAGTACCGCGCGGCACTCGCCGCGGGCGACGGCGAGACGCTCACCGCGCTTTTAGAGGACGGCAAGCGCCGCAAGGAGGAAATCGACGGCCGCTGAGCGCCCGCGCCGTATTGACACGGGCGAATACAATTGGTATAATTTGGTTAGTTGAATACGGTCTGCGAAACCAGTGTAGCCGCAGCTGCAAAGGCCGCTTTTCCGGTCAGGCTGCGGCGCAAAGAAACGGGGGACAAGCCCCACGCGAACGGCACTGTACGCGCAAGGATGCACCTGAAGGGGCCGCGCGGCTCCGGGGGCGAAAGCCCGTCATTGCGGAGAGATTCCTCCGTGAGAAGGCAGGGTGCGGACGATGGGGGAGGAGAACGCTGCCCCGCGGCGCAAGTCAGGAGAATTGCGCTGGATGAGATCTGTGCGGCGGGCGTTCTCTCCGTTGGCAAAACATGAAACTGGAACGCCGCCTCCGTTTGGGGCGGCGTTTTTCTTCGGAGTGCCGGCCCCCGCGCGGGGAGCCGGCATTTTTTTATGCCGGGGCGCGGACCACGAAGAGTAAAGGAGAGTATACGATGAAGAAACGAGTGGCAGCGCTGCTGATGGCGCTGGTCATGCTTGTCGGTCTGCTGCCGTCCGCCGTCTGGGCGGAGGTCGCGGTCACCCCCGTCTCCACGGCGGCGGAGTTGGCCGCGCTGGGCGGAAAGCAGATCTCCGGCAGCTATAAGCTGACGGCCGACATCGACATGACCGGGCAGACCATGCAGCCCATCAAGAAATTCAGCAGCGGCACCTTCGACGGGCAGGGGCACACGATCTCCGGCCTGACGATCACGGCCTCGAGCGGCAACACGGGTCTGTTCGCCGAGACGGGAAGCGGCGCCGTGATCCAGGGGATCGTCCTGCAGAACGCGAACGTCTCCCTCAGCAGCGGCAGCTACGTCGGCGTGGGCGCGCTGGTGGGCAGGGTCAGCGGCGCGACCGAGATCCGCGAGTGCGGCGTCTCCGGCAGCGTGTCGACCACGTCGAGCAGCGCCCTGTATGTCGGCGGTCTGGTGGGCTATGTCTACGAGAAGACCACCGTCGACGGCTGCTACGGCGCGGCTTCCGTGACGGGCGGCAGCTACTCCAGCGGCAAGGTGGGCGGCCTGATCGGCTACACCTATTCGGCGGCGGATGTCTCGAACTGCTATGTCACGGGCGAGGTGACGTCGAAGGGCGCGGCCGCAGGCGCGCTGGGCTATTTTTCCACGAGCAGCAGCAACAAGGTCACGCTCACAAACTGCTACGCGGCCTGTGACGTGGGCGGCAGCGCCAGCTACCGTTATCCCTTCGCCTATATCTACAGCAACTATCTGACGGCCACGAACTGCCTTTATGAGAGCGGCCGGGAGAGCAATAAGGACAACACCCAGTCCGGCATCACCGCCGTGAGCGCCGACGAGCTGAAGGCCGCGGCCGGGACGCTCGGCGATGCCTTCCGCGCGGATCTCTCCGCGCCGATCAACGGCGGGTATCCCATCCTCCGCTGGCAGTATGTCGACCCCAACGCGACCTACACCGTCACCATCCGCGTCGAGCCCGCTGACTCCGTCCTCACATGGAACGGGGAGGAGCAGCCGGTCAGCGCGGACGGCAATTACACCTTCTCTGACGTGGCGGTGGGCAGCTATGCCTACAGCGTCGCAAACAGCGGTGACTACGCCGCCAAGAGCGGCACCGTCACCGTTCGCAGCGGCGATGTCACCGAAACGGTGACGCTCGCGGCGAACACGCACAAACTGACCTTCACCGGTCTGCCGGAGGGCGCGGCGCTGACCGTCATGAGCGGCGATCAGACGCTGACGCCCGACGCGGACGGCGTCTACACCGTCGTGGGCGGGACGTACACCTACACGGCGACGGCCTTCGGCTATGATGACCTCTCCGGCTCCGTGACCGTGGGGCGCGAGGACACGGTGGAAAACATCGCCATGCAGGCGCGCGCCATCGTGACGGTGACCTTCACCTATGACAAGGCGCCGCAGAGCCCGCAGCTGACCGTTGCGGCGGGTGAGCGCGTCATGACCCCGGCGGCGGACGACACCTACCGCCTGCCCGTGGGGTATAGCTACAGCTGGAGCTTCCGCAGTGCGAACTACGCCAAGCAGACCGGCACGATCGACCTCACCTCCGTGACGGAGGGCGGCGCGCAGACGATCGCCGTGGCACTCCTCGACAAGACCGCGTGGGAGGGCGAGGGCGACATCAGCCAGCCAGCCGCCACCGCGGACGGCACCTATCAGATCACCTGCGGCAGCGAGCTTGCGTGGCTGGCGCAGGAGGTGAACGCCGGGCGCGCGGGCAGCGCGAGCGCCGTGCTCTGCAATGACATCGACCTCGGCGGCGAGGAGTGGACGCCCATCGGCAAAAACTACTCCTCCGCCTTCAAGGGCAGCTTCGACGGACAGGGGCACACCGTCTCCGGCCTGTCCATCACCGGCAGCGCCTCCTCGAACACGGGTCTGTTCGGCTATGTGGACAGCGCCACCATCGAAAACGTCACCGTACAGGGCAGCATCAATCTGACCGGAAGCGGCAGCAGCAGCTACGGCGCGGGCGGCATCGCCGGCCAGCTCTATGGGAAGGCGGGCGCGATCCGCAACTGCCGCAGCGACGTCACCGTACACGGCGGGCAGAACGTCGGCGGCATCGTCGGCTATGTCGCGGGCGGGTACAGCTCCGCCGCGAAGGAGATCACCGGCTGCGTCAACACCGGGGCCGTGTCCTCCAGCAGCCATAACGCGGGCGGCATCGTCGGCTACATCTACGGTCAGGTGACGGTGGACAGCTGCTACAACCGCGGCAGCTGCACGTCCGGCAGCTATCGCGCGGGCGGCATCACCGCCTATCTCCAGAGCAGCTCCGCCGCCGTGAAGAACTGCTACACGACCGGCGAGACGAAGGTCGCCTATGGCTCCGACAGCCATGCCGTTATCGGCAACAAGTCCTCCGGCACGGTGGAAAACTGCTACTATCTCAGCGGCCTGACGGTGGACACGAGTGCGGCCGCCAAGACCGCCGATGAGCTCAAGGCGCTCGCCCCCACGCTGGGCGATGCGTTCCTTGCCGCCCCCGCCGACCTCAACGACGGCTATCCCATCCTGCGCTGGCAGGTGCCGACCTATACCGTGACCTTCACGGTCGACCCGGCGGGCGCCGAGGTCACGATCGACGGCCAGACCGGCACGCACACGGAGGGCCGCTGGGTCTTTGCGCTGCCGGACGGCACGTATTCCTACAGTGTCCGCGCCTTCGGCTATCTGGAAAAGACCGGCGAGCTGACGGTGCAGGGCGGCACGGTGGACGAGAGCGTCACGCTCGCCGCCGCCGCGCGCCGGAGCGTCACGTTCACGGTCACCCCGGCGGACGCGAACGCCGCCGTGACGGTTCTCTGGAACGGACAGGCCGTCGCGCCTGAATCCGATGGCAGCTACAGCCTGCCCTACGGCGACTATCAGTATCTCATCAAGGCCAAGGGCTACGCCCGCGCGAGCGCCGACTTCACGGTGGACGAGAGCAGCCCCGCAGATATCTCCGTCGAGCTGACGCCCTCCCGCGCGTGGGACGGCGCGGCGAAGGAGGCCCCCGACGGCGCGGGCACGCAGGCCGCGCCCTACCAGATCGAAAGCGGCGAGCAGCTGGCGTGGCTGGCCGACACCGTCGCGCAGGGCAGCGGCGCGAAGATCTGCGCCGTCCTGACGGACGACATTGATCTCGGCGGCTTTCCCTTCGCGCCCATCGGCGTGAGCTCGCACGAACTCTCCGGCAGCTTCGACGGACAGGGCCACACCGTCTCCGGACTGAACGTCTCCGCACAGTACGCGGGTCTGTTCGGCGTCATCAAGGACGCGGAGATCCGGAATGTCGTGGTACAGGGCACCGTCGCCAGCACCAGCAGCGGCAGCGGCGACGCGGGCGGCATCGCCGGGCGCGCCGTCGGCACGACGAACGTCATTGAAAACTGCGGCAATGAGGCCAACGTCTCCGGCGGCAGCAACGTCGGCGGCATCCTCGGCAATTCCCAGAACTATAACACGACCGTGACCGTCACAGGCTGCTATAACAGCGGCAGCATCTCGGCCAGCGACCGCGTGGGCGGTATCATCGGCCGCTACAACAACAGTAACCCCCGCATCACCGACTGCTACAACACCGGCGCCGTCAGCTCGAGCACCTACGCGGCGGGTATCCTCGCCGGGAGCAGCTCCAACATCTCCCGCTGCTATAACGCCGGGACGATCACCGGCAAGGACGCGAGCAAGACCGGCGCGTTCACGACCAGCAGCTATAACTCCCTCACGGATTGTTACTATCTGACCGGCAGCATTCCCGCAGGCGCGCTCGATAACGGCGCGAATGCCATGACGCTCACCGAGATGCAGGCCACGCTCCTCACCGCGCTCGGCGCGGAGAAATGGAAGCAGGTGCGCGGCGTGAATCAGGGGCTGCCGATCCTGCAGTGGCAGACGGCAGACGGTCCCGCCGCGTCCGTCACCCTCGCGGGCGACATCGGCTTCGAGCGTGAACTGATTGCCGCGTCCGACGGGGAGGAGACGTCGCTTCCCATCGGGAAGCTCCACTGGACGGCCATCCCCGGCGCGCAGAGCTACACCGTGAGCCTGTGGCAGGCTGTCAAGACGTGGATTCCCCTGAGCGGGGAGGATAGGGCCGCCTATGACGCCGCCGAAACGGCTGAGGAGAAGCTCTGGTTCATTGACGACAAGCGCATCATTGAGCACATGACGACCGAGCAGCTCGCACGGCTTGCGCAGCTCGACGACGCCATCGACGAGGCGAACTCTGCGCTTGAAAGCGGCATCGAATACGACAGCGACACCAAGATGCAGCTGCTTCAGGCGCTGAGCGACGCCTACGCCGCCCGCGCGGAGTTTGTGATCAGTCTTGCGACGGATGACGACCTCGGCTACTACGGCCTCGTGCTGCAGTGGGCGAAGGACATCTCCGGCGTGACGGACTGCAGCTATGACTGTACGGACGATCTCTCCGCGCTCCCGGAGGGGATCTACTATGCCTCTGCCGCCGCCGAGACGGATGGCCGGACCGCCTACGCGCCCATCGCACAGGTGGAGAGCGAGATCATGCCCCTCCAGAGCCCCTATAACCGCATGCAGGCCGTGAGCGGTCTGCGCTGGGACGGCGGCACCGCCCACTGGGACGCGCGCGCCGACTTCACGGCCAATCAAGTCTACCGCATCGACCTCTACACCGTGGAGGGCAGCCGCGGTGACCTGACGTATACGTTCTACCGCTCCTTCTCCATGCCGGGGCTGTATTCCGCCGCGAACTTCTCGAATGCCTTCGCCGCGGAGAAGAAGTACGCCTTCACCGTCACGGCGCTTTCCGACAGAGAGACCGAGAGCCGCAACGGCCTGACCGACAGCATCACCTCCGCCTTCAGCGATGTCTATGACCCCACAGCCGGCACGGAGGAACCCGGCACCAAGACGTGGGTGGATATCCACAGCGCCGCCGAGTGGATCGCGCTGGCGAACGTGGAGGATGTTCCCTCCGACGGCACGGGCTCGCCCAGCCGCCAGCAGGTGGAGTGGGGCAAGAACTACCGCCTTGCAAACGACATCGACTTCTCCGCCCTCACCGCCGCGGAGCAGGCCAAGACGAAGTCCATCGGCACCGTGACGTATCCGTTCATGGGCGAGTTTGACGGGCAGGGACACAAGATCACCGGTCTGACGCTCAGCAACAACGACTCAGGTCTCTTCCGGTACACCGGCGCGACCTCCTATGTCCACGGCCTGACCATCGAGGGCGCGAACGTCCTCTTCTCGGACAACGCCGCCGTGCTGGTACACAACAACTACGGCCGCATTGAAAACTGCGCCGTCGTCAACACGAACATCACCGCCGACACCGGCGCGGTGCTCGGCGGCATGGTCAGCCGCAACTACGGCGTCATCCGCGCGAGCTATGTGCAGGGCGGCACGCTGACCTCGAACTCGGCCACCTCCGTCGGCCACGCAGGCTTTGTCGGCGCGAACGAGGAGGGCGGCCTGATCGAGCGCTGCTGGACGTCCATGTCCGTCAGCACGCAGAGCATGCACGCCGCGGGCTTCGTCGGTCTCGGCTACGGCGGCACGATCCGCAACTGCTTCGCGCTGGGCGACGTGTCCGCGCGGGGCTACTCCGGCGGCTTCGTCGGCCGCTCCGTCTATGACGGCAACATCTATGAAAACTGCTACGCCGCGGGCACCGTCACCGTGACCGAGACGGAGGGCAACGGCTTCATCGGCGGCAACCAGAGCTGGTCGGCGTTCCAGTATGACCAGTCCAGCGGCATCACGAACTGCTACTATAACAGCGCGACCGACTCAAGCCACGACTACAACGCCGCGCCGAAATCCCTCGATGAGATGAAGAGCGCCGATTTCCTCGCCGCCCTCTCCGGGAGCGAGGCGGGCATCTGGGTGCAGAGCGCGGAGAAGAACGCGGGTCTGCCGTATCTGGAGGGCGTGGCCGCACCCGAGCAGGCCGCGAGCAGCCGCATCACCGTGACGCTCGTGCTGGCGGCGTATGACAAGGAGACCTATCAGTTCAGCCAGCTGGGCGGGGACATCTCCGTCACCATGGATTCCACAGGCAACACCCGCCTTGTGGATCTCATGGACGCCGCGCAGGCGCAGGGCAAGCTCACCTACTCCTACTCCACGACCCCGACCTTCGGCCGGTTTATCCACACCATCAACGACTACGCCGTCAATCAGCCCGACGGCTGGATGTTCACCATCAACGACAAGCTCTCGAACGTCAGCGCGTCGCTCGCGACCGTGCAGGACGGCGACACCGTTCTCTGGTTCGAGGGCACGACCGAAAACCGCTTCCAGGGCCCGACGCTGGCGCAGCTGCGCGGCGAGAGCATCGAGTGGGTCGACATTGCGAGCGTTGCAGACCTGCTGGCGCTCGCGAAGAGCAGCAATGACGGTGTGCTCGCGAAGAACTACCGCCTGACGGCGGATCTTGACCTCAGCGGCGTGGACTTCCCCGGCATCGGCACCGCCGCGCACCCGTTCACCGGCCTGTTCGACGGACAGGGCCACACCGTCACGGGCGTGACCGTCTCCGGGACGGAGAACGTCGGCTTCTTCGGCGTCATCAAGGGCGCGACGATCAAGAATCTGCACCTCACGGACGTGACCGTCACGGGTGAAAAGCGCACCGGCGGGCTCGTCGGCTATGCGCAGGCCGAGCTCGACCGTGAGAATCTCGCGAACGGCAAGGCAAACCTCATCGGCAGCTGCACCATCAGCGGCACCGTCTCCGGCAAGGAGCAGACCGGTGGCCTTGTCGGCTGCAATGAAGGTAAGTCCGACAAGGACACGCTCTTCTCCATCGCGAGTGCCATCGACAAGTGCACCGCGGACGTGACCGTCACGGGCGCGAACGCCACCGGCGGCCTTGTCGGCGACAGCAGCGGCACCGTCACGAAGAGCGCCGCCCTCGGCTCCGTCACGGGCACGAGCATCACCGGCGGGCTCGTCGGCGACAGCAGCGGCGACATCTACGACAGCCACGCGGACGGCGACGTCAGCGGCGAGAGCTGCACCGGCGGCTTCGCGGGCTCCAGCGACGGTGCGGTGAAGGGCTGCTACAGTCTCGGCAATGTCAGCGGTACGGACTACACCGGCTCCTTCGCGGGCACGATCGCCAAGGCGGACACCGTCATCGGCGCGGGCCGCGTCAGCGTCGTCGGCACGCCGACACAGGGCTATAACGGCGGCTTCGCCGGGCAGCTCGGCGGTGTCCTCACGGGTCCAGGCAGCCAGATCACCGTGAAAAACGCCTTCGGCAACTGCTCGCAGGCGGACGGCCCCGCGCTCTCCGTCATCGGCAACACCACCTCCTACACCTCGGACAGTCAGCGCGCCGCGCTGGAGGGCATGACGCTCTCCACGGTGAAGGAGACGGCCGACAAGCTCTATGAGCTCTTCGGCGTGTACCTGCGCCACTCGGACGCGGCGGATGAGGCCGCGAAGTATGCGGACACCGTCGTTCTCCCCGCGGACGCGCAGGTGGGCGACGTGCTCTCGCTCCTAAAGCCCGGCACGACCGCGGCGGACGGCGTGACCGTCAGTTACAGCGTCGCGGGCGACACCTTCTCCAGCGGCAGCGCGCTGCGGCTCGAGAAGGCCGGGTCGACCGCCACCGTCTTTACCTCCGTCGAGCTGACGCTGACGGACGGCGACGGCGCGGTCTGCCGCAAGACCGTCCGCGTCGTGCTCCCCGTTTCCGCGGAAAAACGCGGCGAGCTGATGGACACCATCGCCGCCGGCTACACGGAGACAACGGACGGCTGGACGGCCATGGACATGGCCGCCTACGGCAGGCTCGACGGCAAGACCGCGCAGCTCACGGACGCGGCGCGGCAGAACCTGCTGAACCTCCTCATCGCGGAGGCTGCGGGTGAAAACGTCACGGCCAGCGCCCGCGCGCGGCTCGAGATCGTCCTGCGCTCTATCGGCACGGACAGCACCGCGCTCTATCCCGCCAACAGCGCCGCCCGCGTCGACAACGCCGCCGCGCTGGCGCAGAGCGACTTCTCCTCCGTCGACGCCTACACCGCGCCCTATGTCCTGCTGGCCGCGCTGCAGGGGAACGTAAAGCTCACGGACAAGCAGGTGACGGCGCTCATCTCCGCACTGAAAAATAACATGAACGGCGGTCTCTTCAGCTATGAGTGGGGTGGCGTGACCTATCACGATCCCGACACCGCCGGTGCCGCCCTCGCGGCCCTCGCCGCGTACTACGGCAAGCGCGACGATGCGACCGCCGTTGTGGACGCCATCCTCGCGGCGCTCCCCGCCGCCATGGACGAAAACGGCTCCTTCGGCAGCGCCAACTCCGACGCCATGGTGGCGCTGGGTCTGCTGGCGCTGGGCAAGGATCCCGCGCAGCTGAAAACCGAGGACGGCGTCAGCCTAGTCGACGGGCTGCTGTCCTACGTCAACACGGAAACCAGCAGCTTCCAGTTCTACGGCGCGGACAACGCGCTTGCGACGGAGCAGGCCTTCCGCGCACTCGCGGCGCTCACGAAGTTCTATGAGAGCGGCAAGGCGTATAACGTCTATGACTTCAGCGCTGCCGCCGTTACCGACGGCCGCGCCGACGGCAGCGGCTCTTCCGGCACGGACATCCCCGAGCCTTCGGGCGACGAGATCCGCGTGAAGCTCTCCATCCGCGCCGACAGCATGTGGATCGACAATTGCGAGCTCAAGCTCAAGGACGGCGCGACGGTTTATCACGCCCTCAAGGCCGCGCTTGAGCAAAACGGTATGAGCGCCGAGGGCATGGAGCAGGGCTACGTCAGCTCCATCACCAAGGACGGCTACACGCTCGGCGCGCTGGACAAGGGGCCGAACTCCGGCTGGATGTATCAGGTGAACGGGACGCTGCCGCAGGTGACGCTGACGAACTACCGTCTCGCCGACGGCGACACGGTGCTCTGGTACTACACACTCGACTGGAAGACCGACCCCGACGGGCTCAGGCCCGTCCCCGGCAAGAGCGTGGACGAGGTCGTCGCCATGATCGACGCGATCGGCGTGGTCGACCTCTCCCGCGGCACGGCCATCCGCGCCGCCCGCGCGGCGTATGACGCCCTGAGCGACGCGGACAAGGCGCTCATCGGCAACTACCAGACGCTCCTCGACGCCGAGGCCGCCTACGCGAAGCTGACGGCGGAGATGGGCAGGAAGCTCGACGAGATCTATCAGACGACCGGCGACTATCTCGCCGCACTGGGTACGCCCGCTACCGGCTCCGTCGGCGGCGACTGGATGGCCCTCGGCCTTGCCCGCAGCGGCCGCAACGTGCCGGACGGGTACTATGACGCGGTGCTCGACTACGTCAAGGCCAACATCGACGAAAACGGCCGTCTCGACTATGCGCGCGCCACGGAAAACGCCCGCGTCATCCTTGCGCTGACTGCCATCGGTCGCGACGTCACCGACGTCGGCGGATACAACCTGCTCTCCGGTCTCGACAGCATGGAGTACATCGGGACGCAGGGCGTGAACGGCCCCATCTGGGCGCTGATTGCCCTCGACAGCCACGACTACCCGACCTCCGGCGACGTGACGCGCGAAAAGCTGGTGCAGACCATCCTCGACGCGCAGCTCCCGGGCGGCGGCTGGGCGCTCGCCGGTACGGCGGCCGACCCCGACCTCACCGCCATGGCGCTGACGGCGCTCGCGCCCTACTATGACGAGAGCGACACCGTGCGTAAGGCCGTGGACGACGCGCTCGCGCTCCTCTCCGCCATGCAGGGCAGCGACGGCGGCTTCGGCACAAGCAGCGAAGCCTGCGCGCAGGTGATCGTCGCGCTGACGGCGCTGGGCATCGATCCTATGACCGACGGACGCTTCATCAAAAATGGGCTGACCGTGCTCGACGCGCTCGCGAGCTTCTATGTCAGCGGCGGCGGCTTCCGCCACACGGCGGACGGCGCGCTCGACGGCATGGCCACCGAGCAGGACTACTACGCCCTCGCGGCGTACTACCGCTTCGCCGCCGGTCAGACGAACCTCTTCAACATGAGCGACGTCACCATTCAGGCGAATACCCCGGCGACGCCGGATCAGCCGGGCACGGCGAAGCCCACCGGCGACACCATCCTCCTCTGGGCCATCCTCGCCCCCGCGGCCTTCCTCGCCGCAGCGGCGCTGACCCGGAAGAAGAAACAGGCGTAACGAAAAAGAACCGTGCTGACCTTTTGGTCTGCACGGTTCTTTTTGCTTTGCCGTAAAAAACGTTTCGCGCCGCAGCGCGAAACCGCGAAGCCTTATAAAGGCGAGCAAAAGAGGAGTGCCCGGCAAAGCCGGGCGCTCCTCTTTCCAGTCTCACAGAGTTCGCGCCGCCGCAGCGGCGCAAAAAAATCCAATCCGTTATTCGCGGCGGCGTGTACGTCGCGAAAAACACTTTGCGCGGGCCTCGGCCCAAAGGAACTGGCCTCGGCAGACCCGACGGCTGATGTCGGGCCAGCGGAGCGCCGCAGGCTGGCCAACGGCCAGCCGAGGCGCAGAGCGGAGCGAACCCCCCTCGCGCAAAAGGGCTTCGCTCTTTTGTGCGAAGTTTACTTGCAATATTTCTCGATATACGCGTTCTGGCTATGGACGATGACCTTCACGGCCTCCTCGCGGCCGAGAACGTCGCTCACGTCCGTCTCCTTGCCCTCAAGGCTCTTGTAGACGCGGAAGAAGTGGCGGATCTCGCTGGCCACATGGGCGGGCAGCTCGGAGATATCGGTATAGAGGTGGTAGGTCGGATCCTCAAAGGGGATGGCGATGATCTTCTCGTCCTGCGAGCCGCCGTCCTCCATGCTGATGACACCGATGGGGAAGCAGCGCACAAGGCTCAGCGGGCGGATACTCTCGCTGCACAGAACCAGCACGTCCAGCGGGTCACCGTCCTCGGCCCACGTGCGGGGGATGAAGCCGTAGTTCGCGGGGTAGTGCGTGGAGGTATAGAGGATGCGGTCCAGACGCAGCATGCCCGTCTCCTTGTCGAGCTCGTACTTGTTCTTCGAGCCCTTCTCGATCTCGATCACGGCCCAGAAGTCCTCAGGCTTCACGCGGGAGGGGGCGATATCATGCCAGATATTCATGTCGTTTTTCTCCTTCTTTTTTGTTTTCCGGTGTTTGTTCATCTTTTTTGTTCGTCCAATATCATAACCCGGCTCCGTCCGGGGTGTGTGCGCGGTCGGTCTCGGCGCGCTGCTGCAGCGCGGCGGCGCACAGGCGGCTGAAGTAGTGGTAAAACGGGAGCAGCAGGTGGAAGTTTTCCACAATCTCGTCCGCGAGGGCGGGGGAGAAGATCTTCTCGTCAAGCGGCAGCTCATGCTGCAGCGAGAGGGACTTCTTCTGGTACCACGGGCGCAGGAGGTCGCTCACCTCGCCCTTGCTGCGGGCGTAGTCCGGGCCGGTCAGGGTGAAGACGTCCTGCCGATTGAAGCGGCGCACGAGCTTTTCCAGCTCGCCGGGCGCGCGGTCGATCTGACGGCGGTACAGCTCCATCAGCGCGGGCGCGGCGCTCCAGAAGCTCATGCCGTAGCCATAGTAGTCCGGGGCGATCTCGAAATAGAACGTGGGGCGGCCCGTCCAGTCATCCTCGCCGGTGCGGACGCTGAGCCAAAGGTTGTCCTTATACGGCCCGCGGCCGAACAGGCGGCGCGCGTCGCGGTAGATGCGGCCGACCTTGAGCTGCAGCGGCTCGTCCGGCAGCATCGCGTGCAGGCCGTCGTAGATCTGCCCGCCCAGTGCGCGCGTCGGCTCGAGCAGGGCGGTCTGATAGATCTGCTTGTGCTCCATGAACCAGCCGCGCTCATTATTGAAGCGGATCCCCCAGAGGAAATCCACCGTCTCCTGCGTATAGCCCTGAAACATATCCGTTCTCCTTCCGCAAAGCGTCAAGTATATCATAGTTTACCCGAGCTCTGCGCATTTTTCAATGTGCGGGATGCAACAATTTCTCCCTCTCCGGCGTTTTTTCATTGACAGACGCACAAAGAGTGGATAAAATAGGTGAGGATTATAAGAATATGTCTCCGTATCTCAGTTGGATAGAGCGTCCCTCTCCTAAGGACAGGGACATCAATCACCAATGGCACCAATTCCCCTACAATTTCACAATATGCGTCTGTAGCTCAGTTGGATAGAGCGCGAGCCTCCTAAGGTTGTGCTCTACCAGCTGCCTTACGGGGAAAAGTGATCGTTGCCA
>ERZ773187.1578-NODE-1578-length-16785-cov-5.208548_pt1 | contig 16785 bp, 15 predicted proteins | sample MGYA00511242_ERZ773187 | MGnify/ENA primary metagenome ERZ773187 (study PRJEB29015, sample SAMEA2737744) | human gut metagenome | biome: human gut; feature: human-associated habitat; material: faeces | place: China | collected 2012 ... | reverse complement strand
GATCAGTGTTCCCATAGAGAAATCACCGCCATCAATCACTAACGTATCCGGGTTCTTTGCCTTCTGCTCCTGAATCAGTGTATTGATGCGCGCAAATCCGCCCACTTCCTTCTCCTGCTCATCAACTACAGTTGTAAAAGTATTCAGGTGTGAGTGTATGTCGTGTGTGAATACAATATCTACCGTTTTGGCAGTATCTGCCGTCTCTGCGTACACCGGCTGAGTGCCAAGTAATGTTGTGATTGCCAGAGCTCCTGTAAGTATCGACATAAGCACTGTCCTTATTTTTCTCATCCTTTTTCTCCTTTGCCATACCCTTTCTGTACATTCAGGGCAGATCATTTCCATTCCCTCTGCCCTTATCATTCGCTCCACAACAGAATACATGCTCTGCGGACATTCTACAAGTGGGCAAAAGCTCAGCTTGTCAAGTACTGTCAGGAACGAAAAAGAAAGAGCCAAACCACATCTGGTATCATCTGCAGTTCTGCTCTTTTTCAATAATTCTATTTTACATAAATTTTACCTGAATGTAAAGTTGGATTCCCTTTTATGTCTATAAAAAATCAGACCTCCGGATTCCATCCGGGGGTCTTTACGCATGAAAAAAAATATGTCCTATAGCCACTCCATTCCGCTGTGCTCTTCCCTTCACATCGGGCGGTGACTGTTCTTCTTTTGATGATTGCATTATAGCACTAGACATTGATAATGAAAAATTATATAATATTATGGATACATAAATTTTTGTTATAGCAAATAATGAAGGAGCACTATGTTAGACTTCCGAACCGATACATTCTTAACCGTATGCAAGACCATGAACTTCACCGCAGCCGCGAGAGAACTCCACATCACGCAGCCGGCGGTTTCCCAGCATATCCATTTTCTGGAAAACGAATATCAGACCACGCTGTTTGAATATCATAATAAGCAGCTTTCGCTTACTCCCGCCGGAGAAGTTTTGAAAAGACGTCTCACCTCCATGAAGAACGATGAGAAGAATATCCAACTCGAAATCCGGAGTCTGTCTAACCGCATCGAATCGCTCTCCATCGGTGTTACTATGACCATCGGAGAATATGCGATTGTGGACAGGCTGGCATCTTTCCTGCTTAATCATCCGCATATGAATATTCATCTGCACTACGGTAACACGGCACTTCTGCTTGGGCTTCTCGATGCCGGGGAGATTGATATGGCAATTATCGAGGGAAATTATCCGAAGGAACATTATGCGCATAAAAAATACAGCACAGAGGACTATATTGCCGTCTGTGCTGCAAATCATCAGTTTGTATCCGGCACCCCGTCCACCGTCAGTGACCTGATTAAGGAGCGCCTGATTGTCCGGAAAGCTGGTTCCGGTACACGAAATATCCTGGAGGAAAACCTGCTCGCAAGGGGACTCCGCATCTCGAACTTCACTCACTATATTGAGGTGGAGAACATGCATACCATTATCAGCTTTTTAAAGAAAGACTGCGGCATCTCCTTTATGTATAAAGTTGCTGTCTTAGAAGAGTTAAATCAGAACATCCTCAAGGAAATCCAGCTTGATGACTTTAAGATGAAGCATGACTTTGACTTCGTCTGGGGGAAGAACAGTATTTATACGGAAAAATATCTTGCGCTGTGTGCCGAGCTGCTCGGGAACTGCTGATTTCACAAGGCTCACGTATTTTTCTCTCCTTTGCTATTCCCCGAAAAATACACTGTCTCCCATCGCCTCATATTTTCCAGTAAAAATAAAGAGCAAAACTACTTCCATATATATGATCGCAGTTCTGCTCTTTTTGTATTTACTATTTTACATAAATTTTACATTGATGCAAAGAAGTCATGTTTGTTTTAAGACTGTTTTTTCTGTGCTTTTTTCTCAGCTTTTGCCTGAAGCTTTGCAAGTTTTTTCTGTGTTGGTTTGAATAACCGGAAAATCTTGTATACTTCAAGAATGATCAGCAAGCCAAAGAGAATTGTAACTACACGCATGATCGTTGTTGAAATTCTTGTTCCGTCTTTGATATGGGAACCCGGCATTGCTCCATTCATGGCTTTACAGTTTGCAATGGTATAAAGTGTATGATGCATTGCCTGTCTTGCATAATAGTAAGTTGCCGGATCATTCTCATCAAAGTTATATCTTGCGGATGCAGGAAGTGTTGTAAGTTTCACATCAGCTCCTGCATCTGTCATCTGGTAACCGTCCATGAATACACCTGTATTCGCATTGTCTGTCATAACGATTCCGTCAAATGCCCATTCGTTACGGAGAATGCCTGTGATCAGACCATAATCACCGCCTGCCCAGGTAGCACCTGCTCTGTTGAAGGAAGTCATGACACCCTGGGATGCGCGGATCTGTTTTGAAGCATTGACATAAGTTCCGTCTTCCTGTTTTTCCACATAATTTAAAGTAACATCTCCAGCCTTCATGCACATCTCGAACGGTACAAGATAAATCTCACGTGCAGACTGCTCGTTAAACCATGTTGCGACACTGAACTGTCCGTCACGGTCACCACGGTGGTTTTCCTGATCGTTGAATGCAAAATGTTTGATGTAGGTATACATCCCTTTGGAAGCTGCTCCGTAAATTTCTCTGGAAGCTACTGCTCCGGAAAGGAATGCATCCTCGGAATAATATTCTCCGTTACGTCCGGAATAAGGAGTTCTGTGGATGTTCATAGACGGTGCATACCAGCCGTCAGCTCCACCGAGCAGTCCCTCGTTACCGATCATCTCACCATATTCAGATGCCAATTCAAGATTCCATGTCTGTGCTAATGTCATTGCGCTTGGGAACATTGCTCCGGTACCGCCATAGATCAGTCCGGAAGCCGTATCTGCATCGATATTAAAAGGTTTTTCTACAGAATCAATGTATTCTATACCGTAACCGGATACTCCGATCGTATTGTAAATTTCTTCCGGTGTCAGTTCATCTAAAAGGTCCTCCCAAAGCGGATCATCATAATCAAGACCTCTCATGTCAATGAGTGTTAAGCCGTTGTCTGCGCCATAGACGATCTGTGTATCTGCTAACGTCTCTGGATCGATCTCTGTACCACTGGAAAAGCTGTCAAGCTCTGCGATCAGATCATCGGATGCTGTTTTCACATAAGTATAGGATACTCCATCTTCTCCGTTAATCTCATTTCCCCAGGTACTGATCTGTGTTCCCGGTGTTCCGTCATGTGTCGGGAATGTTCCCTCCCAGTCGGATCTTGTAAGATAAGTCACATCTGCCTTGCAGTCCTGTAACTGGTTTGTGATTTCTACGCCAGAGTAAGAATCAGTTGCATAAGTTGTCACATCTGTGTCCGTGTTATCCGGTGTGTAAACTGCTACAAATTCTGCATTTCCACCTGTTGTTGCTTCCTCTGTGGAAAGTCCGCCGGCTGTCAACAGCTCTATCTTGCTTTCTGCCTCTTCCTGAGTTGCAGATTCTTCGTTATCTGCTGTTTCTTCACTGTCTAAGTCTGCTTTTTGAGCTGGCTTCTCAGATTTCGCCGCAAGAATATTGTTAATTGCTGCATGTGCATTCGCTGCTGCTGTAATGTAATAATCTCCTGCGTCAAAAATATAGGTTTGTGCTCCATTCTCATCATAAGCTTTTAACTGCTCTTTGGAGAAGGTACAGGTTACCGTCTCTTTCTCGCCCGGTGCAAGTTCACTTGTTTTTCCATAAGCGGCAAGCTGTACGGAAGCCTTTTCCACTCCGTTTGCTTTATCATATTCTGTATATGGAGACTGGGCATAAATCTCAACAACATCTTTACCTGCCATATCTCCTGTGTTTTCCACATCAACGGTCACGGTACATTCATCACCGGACCAGTTTGTCTGCATATTAGACCATGCAAAAGTTGTATAGGAAAGTCCATATCCAAATGGATAAACCACTTCCTCTGTGTAATCGTAATCTCCGGCATTTCCCTGATTTAAAACAGCGTCTTCATAGCGTGTCTCATAATATTTATAGCCTACATAAATGCCCTCTTCATAGGTTACATAGTTGTACTTTGTAAGTTCTCCATTCTCATCCACATACTGGTAATCACCAAAATTCTGTGCTGCCGGAGATTTGGACGCATCTGCAGCAAAAGTATCCACTGTTCTTCCGGAAGGATTTACCTGACCAGTTAGAATGTATGGGATTGCTTCAATCGTTGTACTTGAAAGTACTGCCTTGATGTTTGTATAATCCTTTACCCAGCCAAGCTCTAATGCAGCATTGGAATTGGTTACAAGAATTACATTATCGAAGTTATCATTTAAATAAGAGATAATCTCTAACTCTGTCGAATCCGGCTCTAAATAACTCTTTGCCTTGTCTTCTTCGCTCTCTGCATGGTTATACATGGAACGAGGCATATCTCGTCCTTCTCCTGCCACTCTTTTTAAGAAATAAACAGGTACTGTATTTTTCACAGACTCCATAACCTCTGCATTTTCCTGCAATACAGATAATGGTACTTCGTTAATTGCAAAATCCTCTGCGTCACCATAACTGATAGAACCTGAACTGAGTCCATATTCCTTGGACTGTTCGGAATAAAAATTCATTAATGTTGTATTGATTTTTGCTCCTGCATTCTCAAAAATCTGTGTCAGGTTTCTTCCACCCATCATGGAATCTCTTGCTGATACGGTTGCCGAATTGACACTGAAAAAACTAAACTCTGTATCCTGTGCCATAGGAAGTATTCCCTCATTGCTTAAAAGAACCGTTCCCTCATCAGCGATCTGCTGGTGGAGCGCACTCTCAGCCTCCCCGATATTATCTGTCGTATAATCTGCCTTGTTGTACTCAAGATCAAGTCCTGTTGTATCAACATCAGAATTGTCAATTTTTGTATTGATTCCACCAATCATGCTGTCCATCATTCTCGCATAATTTGGAAGAATAGAATTCACTGCTGCGATGATCACTGCAAATACAATGATCAAAATGGAACGTATTGTCGTTCCCACAATTTTTCTTGCTTTACTCATATCTTTCCTCCTGTTTACATGATATCCGGGCAATTCAGGATGAAGCATTTTATTTTAATCTTGGGAGGATTAACTTTCTGCTTTCATCAGCACTGCCCTTATATCTGTAAAAAGAAGATACTACAATTTATAACAAAAATGCAGGCTTTAGCGCAGCCTGCATTTTTTAAGACATATTTGGTCAATCTTTACCCTGAAAGATCATACGGATCAGATATTTCTGCTCCTCTGTCTTGATGATCATTTGTCCGTCGTATTTTTCTATAATAGAACGGATACTCTTTGTTCCAAAACCATGGCTTTCCCTGTCAGCCTTTGAAGTGACCGGCATTCTGCTCTCATCAAAAGCAACCGTTCCCTGATAAGGGTTGATCAGCTCGATCAAAATGATTCCCTTTTTCCTCTGTATCTGAACAGAGATCCACCGGTTTTTTGCATTCTCAATTTTCCGGTTCGCCTCGATCGCATTATCGAGTGCATTTCCAAACAACGTATAAATATCAAGCTCATCCATAAATGAAAGCTGCGCTCCGTCAGCAATACAGCTAAATGCAATATGATTGATCTGACAGGTCAGTTTTTTCTCTGTCAGAACGGTATCTAAGATTTCATTTCCGGTTTTTACTACTGCTTCATACGCGGCAATCCTGCTCTCCATATCAAGAAGCTTCGCTTTTCGTTTGTCTTCATCACTCATGGTGGAAAGCGCCATGAGCTGATGCTTCATATCATGATAATGCTGGTTCACAACTGCCATGCTCTCTTTTGACATCTCGTAGCGCAGCTTCGTCTTTTGCCACAACTGCTCTTTTTTCGTAAATTCCGTCCGTTCAATCTCGCGACGAAGCTGTTCCCTCTGGCTTGATAACATGAAAATGCAGCACGGAATTGCATAAATACTGTGAATATGCGCATAGTTCAGTTCTCCTGCCACAATACTGAGTCCCCACACGACCGCAATCAGGACAATGGACGAAGTGGACGCTGAAATCCCCTCCAATAAATAGGTTCCCTGATATGCAGCGCCTTTCGCAAACCAGAAATATGCGAGAAGAAAGGAACCGACCATACACGGAAGATAGATCAATGGGTCAGTATTGCCAATGCGCCCGCCTGTCAGCCATTCTGTCAGAAGCCTGATGCAGTAAAAAATATGCTCCACACCATAGCTTAATGCAAAAATATACATTGCCTCACGCAGACTGCACTGCACAAAAAAATAAATGCACCCGATCACAAGACTCCATATCACAAGAAACCAGCCTAACATCATCATGGAAAACATGATATTCTCTCCCATAGATATCAGTGTACCCTCATATTTTGTCTGCGCCAGTTTCATAATAACCGTCAATAGGACTACGCCTGTAATCATGCATGTAACTGCTTTCCACAGACTTTTTTCTCTGCGGTTTAACGGAAGGCAGAGCCCTAATGCCGGGAGAAGCATTTCCCAAAAATACAGTGATCCCGCCATATTACATCTCCATTCCTACATAATCTGCAAGTGCTTCCAAAAACTCTTTTTTCCGGCTGCGGCTTAAAAATATTTCTGTTCCGTTCACGTAGACAGTGTCTTTTTTGACTTCATCCACATATTTCAGATTCACAAGCTGCGACTGCCCGCTTTTCACAAAATAATATTCCGATAGTTCATCCGCCATTGTTTTCAACGTAATTCCATGCTTCGAATACACTTTATCTCTGGTATGGAAAAACATATCATGCCCTATCACCTCAATATATAGGATGTCCTCGGTAGATATTTTGCACTTGCTCTCGCCCTCTGCGACTAAAAGCTGCTTCTCCTTGTGATGCTTTGACGCAATGGAACGCACTCTATCCATTGTCATGGCAAGCTGTTCATAAACGACCGGTTTTAAAATAAAATCCAGCGCATTTACTTTATATCCCTCAATCGCATATTGGGCAAGCGCTGTAATGAACACGATCTGTGCATCTGCATCCACTTCCCGGATTTTCTTCGCAGTTGTCATTCCGTCCTGATGTTTCATATGGATATCAAGCAGGATCAGATCATAGTCTGCCGAGTAATCATCCAAAATATCAATTCCGTCATTGAAAACTCTTACAATAAATGCTTCGTTATGCTCTTTTTCGTATTTTCTCAGATGTTCAATAAGTGCTTCCTGACACACCCGCTCGTCCTCTACGATTGCTATTTTTAGCATAACCTCGCTCCCCCTTTAACAAAAATACTCCTTTATTTCATATCGCTGACATTCCTGCTATTGTTCCATGCTCACTTTTGCCTTCGCGAATATTATAACATGTACCACACCTATCCTGCCACTAATATCCTAGAAAGAAATAGGGAGCTGACACGATTGTGTCAACTCCCTCAAACATAATACTTAAATTATTCTGCTTTTTTTGCTTCCCCTTCTGGGAAAATGATTTTATTTACAAAGAAGAATACTACCATGGAAACACCACCGTTTAATACGGTTGTTCCGATGTTATAAAGCCAGTCTGGTACGAACATTCCTGCAACAGCAACCCAGATACAGTTGATGGAGTTTACGATACAGGTAACGATGCAGAATGCGATCAGATACCACATTCCCTGATACCAGATGTTTCCCTTGCTGCGGAAGACGAAGCTTCTCTGGATTGGGAAGTTGATGCACTCGCCGATCACCATGGCAATCATGTAAGCACAGAAATATGGCAGTCCGCCATGTGCGGCATCATAACCGATGATGTTCCACTTGAAGGTCTCTCCAAACAGTGTGATATCGATTCCCGGGAAACCAAAATCAATGTTTGGAAGTCCTGCGAATGCAAGCGGTAAAAACAGTAACATCAGATATTTCAATACTGTAATTAAATTGCTGACGATAACAAATAATCCACCCTCGCGGATCCATTTGGATGCGCCCGGATGTTTCTCGGCAAATCCTGCCCATAAATTTTTCAATTTTTCCATAGTAATTATCCTTTCACGCTCTGACTTCTATTTCTTTATTACTATCCTAACATAAGGATTTTTCTATAGAAAAAATCTGCACAATCTGTGCTTTTTTTAGCATAAATGGTAAAGTATTTACAAAAATGGGATCATATATACCGGCAGATAATGGTATACACTTTCCGTAAATCATACTCTTTTTACAGATTATAACGCAAATCCCCATTCATTATCCTGCATTTCATACGCGGATCCCCATAATCCTAATTAGCATATGCGATTCGTCGACACACTATTCTTTTCACACCTTAAGATTTTCATTTATATTCATGAAAAGGACGAAGTTTTCCATTACGATTCAGGCTTAACAACTAATATTCCTTCTACAATTTTTCTAATATTTTAAAACCAAGCTCAAAGGCCAGTAGCATGATTTTACTCTTTTCATCTAATCTTGTGCTGCCTGATATACTTCTCGGCTCCCAGGATGAATGGTCAAGGTTATCTCCTGCATAAAAGAACTGAAAAAATTCTGTTCCCCTGAAATCGCAGAGTGCCTGCATTCCGGCACATTCCATCTCAACGCAGACCGCACCCATTTCTTTCCTCTTATTCACCTTATCCCTTGTTTCTCTATAGCAGGCGTCTGTTGTCCATGTGATTCCTTCCACATAAGGATATCCAAACTCTTTCAGTACTTTCTTAAACTCATCCCTGTACTTATGATTCACATCAATTGTGTCACACGGCTTCGCATAGTGGTAACTTGTTCCCTCATCCCTGACAGCCTTAATCGGAATAATAATTCCACAATCTTCAATCCGCTTATCTAATACTCCACAATTTCCAAGCAAAATCAGTCTTTTACTTCCCATTGCAATTATTTCTTCATACTGTCCCACACACAAAGGTTCCCCGACCATTGATTTGAACATTGCAAATCTTTTTCCTTTATATGTAACTTCATAAATAGGATTCAAGCCACTTGCAGAATGAACACTCGCTATTTCTTTTGCCCGAAAAAATTTCAGTACCTCATTGAAAAGTTTTTCTGAAAAACAGGAAATCGTAACTTCCGGGAAATTTTCAATCTTCTCCACACACATATCTGGGTTTATAATTGCAGTTTTATTTGCGTCAAATTCTTCTAATAACATTTTCTATCTATCTTACCTTCCTGTTTTTTTGAATCCATGCTTAAAGTGCTTGTATTAGTTCGTTATTAAATTATTGTTAGTCAGACAAACTGTTAAGGAAACAATCGGAGTTGGTGTAAACGAAAAAGCAGCCTTGAGTTCTGATAAAAACTGCCCTTTCGTTTACATCAATTTCGATTTTACCTTGGTGAACAAAGTCGCGTCCCTTTAGCCGATAGCTATGGGGATTCAATCGTTGCTCTTTTCCTTAAGTTTATCATACCGGATGTTTTGGTAAAAGTTTTTTTATTCAAGAAATCAATTTCAGGCATGACAAACAAACCTCCTATGCGGAAGTCATTTATTCTATGCAATTGTAGATCTTAACATCTCATATGTGCACGAAAAGAAGAACTGTATTTATCTTTGCAGGGTGATACCATATTCCCTCCGCAAGAAGAACATTTGCATACATCGATGTTATACAAAACCTTTATCATTTCTACTGCATTTAGATTTTTTAATGTAGAAATGTATTTCTTACATCCAAGCAGGTTTCTGCAGTGAGTTATCTTTTTTCTCTTGTTTCTACATGATAGCAGACCATAGTGCCGGATTCTGACAAATCGTTTGGGAGGAACATGCATCATGAATCGATGGATGAATTCTTCTCCTGAAATTGTTTTCTCTTTCCAGCAGCCTTCGTTTTTATAATCTTTTACTATATATGTAACTGTCGTATCTGTCATGGATTTGATTCGATGATTACTGATTGCTATCCTGTGGGTATATTTTCCAAGATAATTGATAACCGACTGTGCACCATTGAAAGTTTCTTTACAGTAAGTGACCCAGTTCTTTTCATAACACTTATCAAGAAGTTCTTTAAAACGATAGCTGTTCTGATATTTCTCTGCTGTACCATGAAATTTAAGCTTAGAATCATTCCACAGGCTTTTTAACTCATCCAGATATTTTCCACGGAACACTTTCGAGATAACACCATATGGGAGAAAAAATTTTCCACCTGTATCTTTCCATTTGTTTACATCATCAAGCCCACCTCCAAGAACAATGGTATGAATATGAGGATGATAATTCATTGCAGAACCCCAGGTATGAAGAATGCAGATATACCCTATATTAGCTCCTAGATACTTTACGTCTTTTGCCAATTCGTTCAAGGTTGCTGAAGCAGCATGATACAGTGCATCATACAACAGCTTCTGGTTGCTGTAAATGATGGAATTCAATTCCTCAGGAACTGTGAATACTACATGATAATAGGGTGCATCAAGTACGTTCTCTTTTTGTGCATCAATCCATTTCTCTTTCGGAAACTCCTGGCACATGGGACAGCATCTGCTTCTGCAGGAGTTATTATGAATGCTGATACATCCGCAGTCCTCACAAACACTGATGTTTACACCAAAAGCGCCTGTTTTACAGTTCATGATATGATAAGCTGTTTTTCTATGATGAGCAGGAGGGCTATTCCTCTTTTCATAAGAAGGATAAAACCGTTCAAATACATCTTGTATCGTACATGATTTCTCCATAATCATTCACCGCCCATCTCATCAAATGGACTCCTAATTCCAAGCAGAGTTTTATTGCTTACATGCAGATAAACCTCTGTTGATTTTGGATCACGATGTCCCAGAAGCGCTTGAATATATTTTACATCACAGCCGGATTCAAACAGATGACTTGCAAAGCTGTGACGTAAACAATGCGTGGAGACGTGTTTCTGAATGCCTGCTCTTTTGGCACTTTCACGAAAAAACTGAATGACACTATCTTTTGTAAGATAATCCCCAGTCCATGAACTTGGGAACAAAATCCCTCTTGGTCTGCCACATTGAAACCAGTATTCTGTCAATATCTCGAGCGTCCGGTCTGCAAGCAAAGTATAACGATCAGAGCGACTTTTCCCATCACGGATGTGTATGGTTTTGTTCGTGCGTGAAATATCATCATAATGAAGATGTGTGACTTCTGAAACACGAAGTCCGCCTGAATACATAGTAGCAATCATAGCTTTGTGCTTCAGATTTGGCGTAGCATCAAGAATAGCTGATATTTCTGTTTTTGTAAGCACCGTTGGTAACTTCCTGTCCCTTTTCATACGAGGTATGTCATCATCATCCCAATTCTTCTTCAATATTTTTTTGTAAAAGAAGCGGATTCCTGAATGGTAGTGATTGTATGTTTCCGGTGAAATCCCGGAAAGTTTCTTTTCAGTTAGGAATATATCAACATCGTCAGTTGTCAATGCATCTATATCCTTGGCTGTGTGGTTCAAAAAATGAGCAACACTGGTACAGTATGCATGAATCGTGGAATCCTTGAGATTCCGTTTATTCGCAGCAGATCGAATCTGATTAAAAATTTCTTCGTACATAATAAAATCCTCCATGTAAAATCAGTAGTTAATGAAAAAAACTGCTTACATGGCGGTGCATTAGCATAATAAAACCGCTTGTCAGAAAAGCGGTCAAATGGTATTCTTTTCATAGGCAGTGGTGTCTTTCTGTATTGAATTGTTTTGTGTGGTAACTTTACAATATCAAATACTGGTAAGAATTGCCATTGCCTATTTTATTATTGAGAAAAAGAAAGCTGCGCCACAGCCTTGGCAGGCCATCGCGCAGCGATTTTGTTCAACTTGAAGTTATCGAAGAGCATCCCCTAATTGTAACAAGCCACTACGGATACTTTCTCCAGCTCCACCAATAGCCTGTGCTATAATGATTGCGGCAACTATAATTGCCACTGCAACAATAATCTTTCCAATCAAATGTTGATATTCTTTCATTTTGATTACCTCCATCTACAAGTTCCGAGTTGTCTCTATCTTTATCTTTTAATTATACACAGGATTTGAATCTTTTTCTACTTATCTATAATCAAAAAATCCTCTTCCTTGTATTATAAAACCGCTTTCATAAAGTTTTTCTTCTTTTTCAGAATACCTGCGTATCACTACGAATATTCCGATTGTCAAAATCACTCCAAATACGATTCCTGCCAGAATTCCATTCGTCCCCATTCCATAACTCTCATTCAGATAATAAGATGGCAGGAAAGAAAGGATTGTTCCCACAACCGATGGCGGTATAAATCTTAGAAAATTCTTATAGCATAGGCACTTTACTATTTCCTTGTCTGTCATTCCCAACATTCGCAAACTACAAACGGCCCTGCTATTTTCTTCCTTCTCTGCCTGGATACGTGAATGAATTAACAGAAACTCAGCCATTATCATAAGCCCTATCACAAATGCCATCAAAAATAATAAAAATTGTCCTGATTTCTTTGCATCCTGGTATTTCTCCACTTTCGAAGACAATTCATAATATGTCTGCTCATCTTCATTCAACTGATTGCTTTCCTGCAGATATTCTTTTACTTCACATACTCCCGCATAAGAATCTTCCCAATTCTGAAACTGAAACAAGTTTGCGATACCAGCACTACCTGTTATATCTGCACTTAATTTTTCGAAATCAGAATCGTTGATGATCAATGTTCTATCTGCAAAGGTCGGATTTTGATTAAACAGTATCTTTACATCTGTTCCAACAGACTGCAGCTTTCTGTCCCCGGAAATCGTTACAGTAGATACTGGCTGTATGTTATGTTCATACCCATCTTCCAGATTGTACTGAAACAAATTCAAAAACTCGCCTTCCTGAATCTGATAATCACATCCAAAATCCCGGTTTATTTCTGTCACCGGAAGGTAATTAAAAACATCATCTCTGATATAGGGAAGCTGAGTGACCTGTTCTACAGTAACACCATTTTTCTCCAATATATGAAGGACATCCTGTACTGAAACCTGATTCATTCCATAGATTTCTGAGTACACCATGTCATAGGGAGAATAACTTTTTGCATCCTGTAGAAAAGCCGGATATAAAGTCACACATACCCCCGTAAGCATAACAGATACCGCTATTATGAGAGAGGATAAAACATACCTGCATCCCCATTCTTTCTTGTGTCTGCGGACAAATGACCATTCCACCAGATGAAACCTCATGTAGTTGGGTGCAAGTCTGCATAAGAACGTACCGATCTTTCCTGTTTTTTCTGCCCGATATTGTGCTTTTAGCAGGGTTCCGATTTTATCCAGCATAAGTCTCCCGGCATTCAGAATAAAGGCAACTGCCACCACTACTGTATATAGAACTGCTGTAAGCTTATATGCTTCCGGGCAAAACTGCCATTGCACTCCGTGAACATCTATTGCATAAATGATAACGGAAAAAAATAAAAATGACAGCACAGTTCCTGCCGCAAGTGCTATTGCCAATGCCAGCACGGATATAATCACATTTTCAAAAAGTAAGTTTCTAAACGCTTCCTTCCGGCTCATGCCAAGAGAAAACATCACGCCGTATTCCTGTTTTCTTGATGCCAGAAATGCCTGACACGAAACAGGAAGAAAAAAAACCAGAAACACTGCAGACAGAAAAAATGGAAGATAAATGTTATTGGATATAGATGAATTTACAATCGACGCATTCATAAACGTCCTGTTTGTGGAAATAACTGCAAAACAACAAAATAATGCCGTTGCAGATAAATTGCATAGAAAGTACAATCGATATTTGTAAAAACCAGCTTTCAGCATCTTTCGGGAAATATCAAAAAAGGTCATCTTTTCCACCTCCCAAACCGCACAGCGTTTTCCATATATCTTCTCTGAAATTATCGGCAGTGTTCTCTTTCTTTACTTCTTTTGCCAGATTCCCATCCTGTAGAAAAAGTACCCGGTCACAAAAGGATGCCGTATAAGCATCATGTGTCACAAGCAGAAAGCTGATGCCAGACCGTTGATTCATCTGTTTCATACATCGCATCACATCCCCGGTGGTCTTTCGGTCAAGGCTTCCTGTTGGCTCATCTCCAAAAATAATATCCGGTTCATTGATCAGCGCCCTGCCAATCGCAACTCTCTGTTTCTGACCTCCCGATATTTCCGTAATTCCTTTGTCAGCTAATTTTTCAATGCCGAGCACATCCGCTATTCTTGAAAAACGCTCTTGCTGGATGTCTGCTTCTTTTCGTTCAAGAATGAGTGGTAACAATATATTTTCTTTTACCGTCAAACTCTCCAAAAGCTGGAAATCCTGAAAAATCATTCCCATATGCTTTCTGCGAAAAAATGCCTTCTCTTCTTCCGTAAGCTGTGAAAACGTTTCTCCTCCTATTACGATTTCTCCATCGTCCGGTGTGTCAACCCCGGTCAGCACATGGAGCAGAGTAGTCTTTCCACTGCCGGATGGTCCCATAATAGCAACCATTTCTCCTTTCATAACTTGCAGATTCACATTCTGCAAAATCCGCATAGTTTCTCCTGCAGTTTTATAACTTTTTGAAATATGATTTGCATTTAATACATACATCGAAGTTCCTCCTGATAATAAATTTTAAATTTGATTATCAGAAGTATTTAATCATCCATCCGAACCGATAGACTGCAAAGGGTAACTCCCGGTCTGAAAGAAAACTCACCTTGTCCGAGGTCTTTAAGGCCATCATATACCCAGAGCACCATTATTTCTATTCCACCGAAACATATACACTCATAGAAATGCAAACATATACTTTCGCTTATATCGTTTTCACTATTTGACTTTTCCAAGCATTCCATCTGCTGTATAACTATACTTTCCAAATCCCCTTCTGTATAATATCCACTCCAGATTCGGAAATTTAGCGACAAAAGTAAAATCAGCATGATGGAACTTAAAACCATAATAGCAGCAATTCTCTGCTTTTTTACTGAAATCATATGAATCAAACCCTATCCTTCTGCTTTATCATCTGGAAGTTATCGCTTAATCTTTCAAATTAGTTAAATCCTCTAAATACATTTCTATATTACCACACTCTGGACAGACCGCAACTTTTACATCATCTATAATTTTTGCCTTTTGTTTTTCATCTACATGAACAACAATCCCATAGCCCCCACACATGAAATCAAATACATAGCACTGTAAAATCAAAGTAAATATTTCTATCAACAGAACCTTTTATGACAACATCTCTTTCACACAAATACTCCGATAATCACTCGGTGATATTTTATATCTTTCTTTAAATACTCGGTTAAATGTTCTCTGACTTTCAAATCCACTATCCAGACAAATGTTTGTAATAGAATCACTCGTATTTTCCAAACGATGGCATGCATAGTTCAGCCTTGCATCGTTAAGATATTGATTAAAGTTTCTATGGAATGTTTTGGAAAAGAGTCTGGATAAAACATATTTGCTCACCCCCAGATCTTTTGCCATCTCTTCCAGAGAAAACTTCTTCTTAAAATTTGCTGATATATAGGAAACTGTCTGGTAAATAAGATCGTTGCTCCCCACATTACTCTTTTCTACCAAATTTAATTTTCCTATGCAGCGTGCCAACACAATTTGAAGATATGCCTGTGCAACAGTAATATCCGACTGTTCTGTCTCTAAAATTGCATTTATAACTCTATATACCTCCGGTTCAACCTTTTCCGCTTTGATGATTGGGTATTCAGGAGCCATGGATTGCATGATATCTGCAAATTTGGCTATCGTAAATGGCGATGCAATCAGATAAGTCGCTTTATTTACACCGGGTGTCAGTACCTGATAGTGATGAATAACATCTGGAAATACAAAGCCTATATCTCCTTTTTCCATATGGTATAGTTCCTGTCCGACACCAAGTTCTAATGATCCACTTGTTACACAAACGATCTCCAGTGCATTATGAAGATGTGGTTCAATATGTTTTGACTTCCTATTTATTGCTATAATCTCCTCTTTTGTGTCAACATATTTTAACTGCATGAAATACTCCCCTTTGCAACATTTGTCTATATCTTCTTTCGATTTGGCAAGCAATCCTTTTACACCTATCTTATAATCAACTTGTAAATAAGGAAAGGAGGAATTGCAAATGAGCAACCTAAAAAAATATCTGAATGACCTTTTAGTATTCTACACTGAATATTTTGAGCATCCTTACCATGTATAAATACTAAAAGGACTATTTTGTGAAAACTGAATATTTTCTTAAGGCCATTTCACAAAAATGAAGTGGTCCTTTTTTATTTTCAAAATACAGTTCTATCACTTTATATATAGAAAAAAGCACTGTCTCATCGAGCAACGACCAGACAACGCTTTCTCCTGTCAATTCTAATTTATGTCTGATGCATCTGTTACTTCATCTGCAGCAATTCCTTTTTCTGCTTTCAGTTTTTTATTTGCATCTTCTACATTCATTCTTGAAAGTACAAACATAATCAATACATCAAAGATTAACGGAAGCCAAAGATACATAAACTGCATCATATCAAGTGCAGACTGCGGCTGAGTTACATTTGTTCCGACATATCCACTGAACTCAAGCATCCATCCAACAACAGCGGTTCCAATACCTCCACCGATTTTTACACCAAGAGAAGTACAAGAGTACATCGTTCCGTCAATTCTCTTTCCCTGTGTAAGATAAGTGTACTCTGAGCAGGATGCGATAACTGCATTCATATCTCCCTGCCATGGTCCCTGACCTAAGGCTGCAAGAGCTGTAAATGCCATCATCAGCGGAACACTGCCCATATATCCGGCAATAACAACAAGTGCTCTACCAATGACTGCTAAAACATAACCTCTCAATTCCGGTCGGTTACGAAACAGACATTGATATGTATCC
>ERZ773187.1573-NODE-1573-length-16843-cov-32.652609_pt1 | contig 16843 bp, 25 predicted proteins | sample MGYA00511242_ERZ773187 | MGnify/ENA primary metagenome ERZ773187 (study PRJEB29015, sample SAMEA2737744) | human gut metagenome | biome: human gut; feature: human-associated habitat; material: faeces | place: China | collected 2012 ... | reverse complement strand
TGTGTTTGATTCATTAGTGCCTCAGTGTATCGACCAGACGCGCCACGTTACCCCGAGCCCATAGCACGGCGGCGCATATCATCACGTTTGCCAATACCACCAGCCAGTGGGACTGTACGTAAAGACCGAAGATAAATTGGAAAGGTATGCTCGCGTAAATCAGTACAAGCAAGTAAGCAATGATGGAGATACCAGGGCGATGCCTGGCACCGCGACGTTGATAAAACATCAAAGCGCAGACAATAACGGCACATATCACCGCATTGGCCAGCGCTGCCGGGTCATTTATTACCATTCGAACCTCCTCCCCTTAATCGGGAAAGTAATCCGAACAGGCTGCTCAAGTCCTGGCTGTTAATGAAAGTCAGGACCTTGATGGTGACAGCAGATGCCACCACCGCACCGAGCGCATCAAGCGGACGATCTGTATAGCCTGTCCAGGTAGTAAATTTTGAGCCTAATAATCCGGCAGCCAGAACACCGACAATAAACGACGTCATGAAGTAAGCTATTTGCCTTCCACGTGTCAGGTTTGCGGTCGTTGCCACATAAAACACCGCGCCGCCAAAAGCCCCAAATACCACACCAAAATCGGTGTGGGTGATAACGCCATATACGACGGAACCAATTAAACCGCCGCCAAAAATCAGGCCGGTACCAGTTAAAGGATCGGACATTAAGCCCCCTCTTATTGCTGTGAGTCCTCTCAGAATTGAGGGGAAAAAGAAAAGGCCACGCATAAGCGCAGCCTCAAATGATTTGTACCTCAGCTTTCCGAGGAGCCTTATTCATGGCGAAAAAAAGCCCGCTCAGAGGAACGGGCAGAAAGTAGGCATTCTAGGTAGTAACGAAACGAAGGCACTCCTAATAGTCCGAGCTACCGATTTACCAGGAAGCATTCACTTTTGCCGTTACGTTCTATAAACATAGACAGGCAACCGCAGAAGTAAACCTTCCATAAATCTTAAATATGTTTAGTGGCAGTGTGGTGCCGGGTGCCTCCCGGTGAGCATGCCCCAGTCGGCATGGCCCGCGCTGCATTTACAGGTTTCTGTAACTGACTGGTCGCCCCTCCGCACAGGGGGATTCACCACGTTGATAATTTATGGTTTTATCATTCCATGCGTCAATAACAGACTTACTTCCCAAAGCATTTAATACAAAATCCGGTTATGCTCAGTGTATGCAGTCGATGTATCTTCTTGCCACCAGCTAAGCAACTACTCGAGTAATCATGTCTGAACTCGGATTAGCGGACATTATGATAGTCTTTCACCTCAGATGAAGCATATGTGCATTGCTGTTGCCTCCGCATTGAGCAAACGATCAATATAATAATGAACGCTTTTTTAATTGAGGAGTTTGCTCATGAAAAGAAACTTACAGTACGAGTTTCACCATTTTGGCATTCCATTACAGGATGGAAGATGCGAAGGAACGTTCAGTGAGAAGGCTGGAATGTTCACTTCCGACAATCCCGGGAAATTTAAAGTCCAGTGGCATCGCTTTACTGACGACTCACCACTTCATCCTTTACTGAAAACGGTACCTCATGTTGCGTTTAAAGTTGATAACTTATCAGCAGCCATCAGAGATGAAGATATAATCCTCGGCCCCTATGAGCCCATAGATGATTACTTCGTAGCAGTTATCAATGACGCAGGTGTTCCAATCGAACTGATTCAAACAACCCTGACGGATGAGGAACTTTGGGAGAGAGCAAGGACTGGTAAAGGAAGTCTCTATCGTAAATAAAAATGATACCGTTAGCTGTTTATCTTAGAGAGATTCAAAGTAATGATACGCTTTTAGTAACTCTTCTTCCGAAAGGGGCCCGTCTAAGTTAACCCCTGTGTCACTCACGATTTTATTCAGCAACGCTTCTCTCGTCATGCCAACTCGATTGGCTACATGGTTGACACAACTTCGTGCATGCGAAGCGCGGGAGGTAAGTGGTAAAGTCGAGTGCAGCACCTTTTTTCTTGATGATGAGTGAGACATAAAGCCCTTACGAAGACAAAAAAACCCCGCCAAGGCGAGGTCTTAATATCTTTAACGTGAGCGAAATACCCCATCGTTGGAACGAGATTAGCCAATTTCCGCCACGTTTGCAATAGCCAGTTATAAAATCATCTCGTAACTCTTTCGAGCATCTTTTCTGCGAAGGATTCTTCAACATGGCAGAACTCCACCAGCCTATCGAAGAATAATTTGAAGTTTCTGCGCCAGGTGGTTTCTGTAACTCCCAGCGCCTTGAATACCTCCGTATCTTTTAATCTCGGGTAACCACGTCCACTGCAACGAGGACATTGCTTAAAAACAGGAAGCCCCTGCAGCTCAGATTTTTTCTTATCAAGAACCTCGCCACGGCCACGGCAGCGGCATTCGTTCTTTGTGCTACCCTTCCCGTTGCACGCTTTGCAGATTACCCTTACCTGCTCACGAACAACTTTCACCTCTTCCCAGTCCGATGGCGATATCCCCTTTGTGACCTTGACCCACTTCGGTGGCTTTCCCTCCGGATAGGTCACCTTGTTGGTGAATACCTCAGCGTCAATGAACCCGGATCCGCCGCAACTACTGCATGTCACCTTGCTGGCCGCGCTCAGCGAATAGTCCCGGAAAACGTATCCAGCAAGTATGCGCAAGAACTCAACCCGCTGCTCTTCCTCCATAGCCTGAAGAGGCTTACTCAGGTTGGCGCGCTGAGTAGCAAGCTCATTGATAAAGGCGATTATATTATCCGGCGCCAGAACGCCCGCTTTTGCAAGGTAGAGTTCGATACCTATCGCCGATTTTGATGTTGCCAGCCCCAGGGCAGCCATGACGTCGGTAATCGTTAACGTATCAGCGGTGATCCCGCATGGTACAGCACCGGGCATCATCGATTTTGGTGAGAAAAATTTTGGTAACGCTTCAAGTTTCACAATTATGCCCCTGCTTTATAGATGCGGATTTGGTTTCTGAGGATTCGATAAGCCACCGGGAACGAACCCCGATAACGGACAAGACTCAGACGTCGCCAACGCTGGCGAATAGCCTCGATAATTTCTGGGCTCACTTTTTCGCCCTCCGGATTCTGGCTTTGGCGTTACGCTCGATCTGGATAAGTTTCTCGATGTTCTTACGGCGCTCTTTTTCCTCTTTGCGCAAGGCTTTCACGTTGTCTGCAAGTTGCGTCTCCTTTTTGGCAAGTGACAGCATCCAGTCGAAAGGATCCACTGCGGCACCACATGTGCGGCAACGAACCTGCCGTTCTTTCTCGTTGACGCTGACGGCAGGATGACGGCAAAAAGGCCGCTCGGATTGCTCATACAGAAAGTTGGTCATATCACGCGGCTCATCCTCTTTTGTGGGAAACGCGACAATATTGCTCAGTTCGCTTTCGGTTTCAGTCGTCATGATTTAATGAGTCCCTCTCTCCGCCAGATTTCGAGTGTCCGAAACACGCCTTCTGCATGCATCAGGCGCAATTCCTCATGGGTGAAGTCGGTGGTTTTCTTTCTGCCGTCGATGAGATCGTGGCAAGCACTGCAGGATATAGCGCCCTGTGTATCGTCCGGCTTGCATCCAGTTCCGCAGGTACCCGCCAGGCGGTAATGAGCCAGTACGCTGGTTTCCGGGTTGCCGTTGCAGTAACCAGGGATCCGCACTGTGCATTCGCGGCCTCGGGCCGCTTTGCGAAGGTTCGCCATACTCACTCCCACATCCTGTTACGCCAGCGAGAGTCTGCCCGCGGCGGATTTTTGTCCTCCATCAGCTGTGCGCTGACGGTCCATGTCATAAAGTCAGGGTTTAAGCTTCGTTCGACTTTTACGCCCCGCTGACGATATCTCGCTACCAATTCTTCGGCCTGCTGCGTTGTGCATTCGAGATGGTGAAACCATGAGCGTTTCATCGGCATCACCCCGCGAAGCTTAAAAGCTGGTTGGCGGCGTTCTCAGCTTCCTGCCGGCTGTTGAACGAACGAGAGAGGATCCACCGCCAGAGAACATCGAGCGATGATTTGTACAGTTCCTGGAACTCGCGTTCATCCATGCTTGCGAAAGAAATGCTGCGAGGGTGTTTTTTCAGCGTGCCGTCCGGCAGCTGTATGGCGTCATAGTGGCCGGCTTCAACGATGACCCACGCCCGGTAAGCATCGAAAGATTTGCAAATACTGATATAGCCGGATCGCTTCTCGGCTATTCGGTCGAGATATTGCCCGGCGGCATCAAGTAACGCCGATTCACTTCCGCCATATGCAGCAAGGTATTTGGCGTAACCTGTGATAAGCCTGCGCTCATTAGACGAAATCGCCCCGCCGGTAGGTTCCCAATATTCAAAACCGAGATTGAGTAAAGCAAAGTAACGGCGGTGAAACGCCGGATTGCGGACAAGCTTAAAGTCGGCCTCCAGAACGCAGCCGAGCTTGCATTTTGATTGTAGAAATTCGCTGGTCTCCTGCGTGGCAGGGATCAGTAAACCTTGTGACTGCTTTATTAAGTGCAATTGCGCCATGGTTTCCCTCCGTGGCGCAGTAGGTCAACGGTTGTTCAGGCCGTTGATTTCATATTATCAGAAGGCGGGATAACCCGGTAGCCGAGGCGATGCAGAAAACTGGTCATTGCGTTGAGATTAAATACTCCCTCGTCCTCAAGCAGTGGTCGCATAGAAGTAACACCATTTGCCGTGTATACCAGAACCCGGCCTGCTGCCCTGATGCTGCCAACAACTTCACCTGTAGAACGTTTAACCAGATCGTAGTACTCATTACTCTCATTGCGCATCCCTACCTCCCGGAAGCAAAACCATATACTGTGTTTTTATACAGTATAAATTAATGTTAAATCACTTACATGCGAAAATTTCACGGTAGCGGAAGATATGATGGCAGATGAAGATCGTCCTACAAGCCCCTATTTTCAAAAGAGATTATCAAAATTGAAAGTTTGGGAGTTTTGTTTTACTTTCCTAGCTAACGGAGTTAAAAGCTTTGCGCGGTTATCGAGGGCATATTTTGTGTATCGTATAAGCCCCTATTTCACTCGAACAAAGGGGAAAGCCCAATTTCAGAATTTAATTAATTCCAGATGTATTGGTGCAGCAGAAAAAACTACCTAGCCATAGGATGCACATTTTGTGTAGTGTGCACTCCCACTATTTACCAGGACAAAAAAACCGCCGAAGTGGGTTGAATTTACAAGGTTTATTTAGCAGCGATTCCCTTCTGTTGACATAGCTCCAGCAAGTTAACTCTCACCAGCACCTCAGCGAACGGTGGCTGCATGACGTTGCCACCCACCTTTCCGTCATTAGACTATGCTTTTAAATGTCGTTATATTTCAAGGCAAGCAATCTTTTTGCATGTTTTACATTTTCTTAATTGTTTCAAAGTCATTTTCTTCATAGTGAGGACCAATATGATTAATGGTAGGGATGAGATTTTTGCTGTCAAGGGGGCCTTTTCTAAGCCCGATGCGTCCAACTTGGAGTCAATTTGCGCGAATATTGAGATAAAATTGAACGAAATGTATGGTCCAAAACAGGAAGAAAAGCATACTGCTTTATGGAATCCCATTAGATTTTACATTTTCAGAAGCACAACTTCATCTACTGGTGAAATCTATGACATTATGATCGGTGTACATAGTACCGCAGCCGTTGCCCGCGAGGGGCGAGAACAATTAATAAAGCAGGGCTACGATGTAGGTGATTTGGTTGCTTGGTAGACAAACATCGTATGGTTTGTTCGTATGCCGCGCTAGCTGCGCGGCTTTGTGTTCCGCGGGGGATTTAAGCAGCCTCCCTCCCATGACACATCTCCGGCAGATTAGCCCTCACCAGTGCCTCAGCAAAAGGCGGCGGCACGGCGTTGCCGCAGCGGGCCACCTGCTTATCCTTCGCATACTTCACACCGCGGTAATCCTGGTCGATGATGTACCGCTTCGAGAACCCCGATCTGCATAAATTTTTATTTTAATCAACTATAAAAAAGCCCTCTCCGCAGAGAAGGCTTTTCATTTTTTGCTCTGAAAATAGATTGGATAACGCAGTAAACAAGACCACAAATATGAGGCATTGAGCATCCCGCTAAAATCGTCAGGGCTTCATCAGATAGCCCCAGAAGCCCAAGCCCCACGCAGACAAATACTGCACTCACTACAACAACCTGAACAATCATCACGATCAGAAGGGTTATTGCATACAAATCTTTAATCCGAGTGTTTTTACTTTGTGCGCCATGTGTCCCCACTTAGCGCTGGAAGCAAGTTGTCAGTTGTTCAGGCTGACATTACTATTATGTATGGTTGATTATGGAAAATCAAAGGGTGAAATTATGAGTTAATTGCATATGGTTTTGGCTGGAGTTTTACTATCGCGGCTTTAATTACAGAGTTGCTTGGTTTGTGATCCATACCATGAGCAAAGAGATACACAGTTTCCTTACCCGGCTCTGTAACAGAGAAACGGCCAACTCTTCTGCTAACCAACTTACCATCAACCAAAATACGTACAGCCAGGTTGCTTTCGTGAACCAGGATCTTTTCTGGCTCCCCGCTTTGTTGAAACACTATGCAATCAAAACTCATTTTACATCCTCTTGTTTCAGGTAAACTTGGTCGCTACCTTTCGGTAAAGTTATCGACTTCTCGCGATAAAACTTAAGACGCTCAATAAACTAGTCTCTTAGATTCTCGGGCTGCTCCCGCATCACAACCTCGGCGACAACCGGCATGTTCATGCGCTCTTTGTATACTACTCCGGAGGCCGAAAGGTTAACGTTGACCTTGTCACGTTCTTCCTGACTTTTTGATGCTATGTTGAAGTCTGACATGATAATAGTTCTCATAAGTCGTCAATTTTAGACATATAATCATAAGGAAAATGACATGGCCATTAAGGCAAAAGATATAGAAATTCTACACCAGTATGCCCAAGGAGTGATGAAACGATCCGAGCATCACGCTAAAAATGTTGGTGTTGTTGCCCTTACGCTGATTGGCGGCGTCATTTGGAAGGCGATACCCGGCACTATAGAAATCAGAACCCATAAAGGCAGCCTTGCAAATATGGTGTGGTGGAAAAGCGAAGATACTAACAAAAAATACGCAATTTCATACAACCACGATACACTTGAAATCGAAATGAGAGAGGGGTCGGTTAAAGGGGATGTACTGTTCAGCTTAACCAATAACACCAACACTGAAGATGTATTGGGCATGTTGAAAGACCTGTAAATTCAAGGCGGCACAATCACCGCCAAATTGCCTACTCATCCAGCACCAGTTCAATTTTGCGCTCACCGGCGGCGGACTGCCGCACGCGCTGCACGGCTTTGCGTACTGCGGGAGATTGAGGCATTCATCAGCATCCCTTGCCCGAAACATTTCCGGCAAATTCGAGTGTACAAACGCTTCTGCAAACGATGGAGAGACAGCATTATCACAGCATGGACATGCTTGTCCTTCGCGTATATCACGCCAAGGTAACCCTAGTGAATGCTATGCCATTCGGAGGTATATTGGTAGCGGAGTAATTACTATGGCTTACAACTAAAGCTAAGCGCGATCCTCCTGCTCTTCTAATAACCGATCAAATAGCATCGTAAACACGCCCCTACAAAAACTGTTAGTCAATGAAATACTGGTACAGTATATGTTAATATGACTATATTGTACCTAAAGCTCATAGTAGGAATCTAATGCCTAACCAGACACAGCCAAGTGAAGAGCTGAGGATTGAAGCAATCCGTTGGCATCAAAAATTGCAGGAGATAATCTATCTTGAAGCTGGGCAGCACATGCGTGCTCTTAATCAACTCATGTGGCAGATCCCAAGCTTCGTGATTGCTGTTAATGGTGGTTTGTGGTACGCAACTACATTAGCAAATGAAAACTCGTTGTGGATAATATTTTTAGTTTTAGCGTTATTTGATGCGACAACAATTGTCACCCTCTTCCGCTTGCGGCGTCTTATTGGCACGAAAATCATCAAACAAAAAGAAATAGAAGACCCATTAAATAACCCTGTATTAAAGGAAATCTCATTTAATTGCGGATTCAATTTAAATCCACATCCACAAAAAAAACAGAAGAGCTATATCGTTGTTTTCTGTTGGACGATAATGTTATTGGCATGCTTGACTGTCAATGTCCTTGGGTGTTTCTCTCCAACATTACTATCAAAACAAAACAAAGAGCAATCCTACAGAGCAATAATTAAAAAAAATGGCGACGAGATTGTTATTGAAGCAAGGACGGGAGATCAAAAATGACCTCATGGAAATTTTATGATGACAATGCCGAAAGGTTATTCAATGATTATGTTTCATTGAGTTTTTATGATATCTTTCAAGATGTTGCCGTCTTTTTTTCAAACTCAATCAACACAGTGCTTGACGTAGGTGCTGGTTCCGGTAGAGATGCCGCAGCACTTGCGGAAATGGGGTTTTACGTCACAGCTGTAGAACCTAGCGAAAGAATGAGAACTCTTGCATCTTCTCGCTATAAGTCAGAAAAAATAAGCTGGGTAAATGATTCATTACCTCTATTGCGTGAGGTAATAAAAAACCAACAGACATTTGACCTAATACTTATAAGTGCTGTATGGATGCATCTTTCTGTTCAGGAGCGAATAGAGTCCCTAAAAAACTTGAGAACACTGCTAACCCCTGGTGGGAATATAATAATAACATTACGCTTAGGTCCAGAAGAGCCTGATAGAAAGATAAAAACCATTAATACTGAAGAGTTATTGGAAAACGCATCAATGTTTGGTCTGACTGTTGCTTATGTTAGCGAAATTAAAGATGATAGTTTTAATCGCGCTCAAATTAAATGGCAAAAAGTTGTATTAACTAAGCCCATCATGTGATGGGCCATTTTTCATTCACAAAGACCATAACGAGACGAGCACACCGAGGTGTCCATGCTGGCTTTCACCAGGTCGTAAACCTTGCCCCCCCTTCCTGTCTTGGCCCATTCGACAACATCGTCTACTCCAGGGGAATTCAGGTTTCCACGCGGACCGTAAAATCCCGACCAGTCGATGTTCTGCACGTCCGGCTCTAACCCATAGAGCTGGACAATACGACCGAGAGGTAAGTCGAATTTTTTCATCCACCGCTGGCTTATCTCTCCGACACTCATCCAGTGCACCCAGCGAGAGGTAAGGCGAACCTTCAGCTCCCATTCTTTGTGTTTTTGAATGTGCTCCGGCCACCGCGCCGCCGTTTCGGCGATTTCTTCTTTATTGCACAATACGCAGTTCATGCAGCCAACGCGTGACGCACCTTTCGTGTACAATGGGTTGGGTGATATTCCAAAGTGCTTGTGAAGTGCAAAAACATCAGCGGCAGTCCACTGGTGAATGGGAAGGAAGTTATACAGAAACTCAGGGTCGCGCTGGTCTGCAGAAAAGCGCTCGTAACCTGCGCGCTTTGATGACTCATCCGCCCGAACTCCGGACCACTGAACAACAATGTCGCCATCGTCGAGCATGGGCCGCATCGCGCTATCGAAAGCGATCTGAATTTTCAGTTCATCAGTACAGAAACGGTCACGCAGCATCGGGAACTTTCCATGCAGCAGCGCGCAGTCGAGAAAGCTATTTCCGCTCGGATGCATAACAGACAGTGCAGCCTCCAGTGCGGTCTCGAACTCAATACCCCAGCGCTCTGCAGTGCGAAGCCACGCCCGGCCGAATGCTGTATCTGATCGGCCAAGCGACGGCATTACCACTCCGCGGTAAGCCCCCATGCGAATAGCCTGCCGCTTAACCCAGTTCTTCCGGATATAGCCGCGGCGACGCTCAAAGTCTGCTTCGGTATATATCCGCTTAACAACCTGAACAGGAGCGCAGCCGATTTGCTCATGAATGGTTTTCGCAAACTGGACCGTAAGCTCATGCTCATTATCAGTATCGGCCATAACACCTTTCACCCTGTCGCCGAACAGCGCATGAGCCACTGCTAGTGTGGCTGTGCTGTCTTTGCCAGCCGAGTAGTTAACAACGATTTTATGGTCGTCAGGAATGCGAAACTCCTTCAGATAACGAGCATATGCGGTTTCAATCTCGCGGATTTTTTCGCTGATGTCAGTCGGGACAATTATCATTGCTGCGTTGCTCATTTGTCGGCCCCCTCGCGCAGCTGCTTGGCGATATCTTCTAGGATGCCATCAGCAAAAGAACGGTCGAAATCACTCTCAGGCGCACCCGCCATAAACTCAATGCTCGTCTCGTTTTGCTGTGCAATTTTTTCGATTTCGTTATCCATGAATAGCCTCCTGAACATCTAAAACTCGCTGAAAAACAGGACTGCCAAGCAGGCTGTAATTCATCCCTGACGCTGCCTTTGGCACCATCCCAAGCCGCTTCATGTCAAAATCGATGACGGCCCGCTGATCGCGGAACAGCCCCAAACGACCATGCCGGACAACCTCGCCGGTCGCTTCTGCTTCGGAAAAATACCGCTGGACAGTAGCGCGGCTCAGCCCCAGTTTTTTCATTGCCTCGGTGGTCGTGAGTCGTCCCTGATGTCTGGTGATCCGAATCACTACGCGGACGTACTCTCTGCGCTCAACTGCTGACAATGCTCCAGCCATACATACCTCACTTAACGACGCGCAGATGGCGTACGTTTTTGCGATAACTATCCCAGTCAAAGTTCACCCACATACCGCCGTCCATCTGGAGACGGTCAAGGATCCTTGCCCCGAGGGTTTCTGTCAGCGATTCATAATTCAGGTTGGTCAGGATGCCAACCGGGCGAATAGACGACAGGCGACGATCGATAACCTGGTTCAGAATGACCTTTTCGCCGCTGCTGCCACGCTGAATCCCTACTTCGTCCAGGATAAGCAAATCTACCCGGCAAAGGTCATCCAGTAGCGAAGCTTCTGACTGCCCGTCGTCATAGCACTCGCGAACACGTAGCATCAGGTCAGGAATAGTCACCACCAGCACAGAGCGACCACCAGCCAGCAGGTGATTTCCGATTGCGGCCGCCAGATGGTTTTTCCCGGTTCCCGGCGCTCCGCTGAATACGAAACTCGCAAACCCAGAGCCGAAATGCTGCGCATAACTTTTCGCCATCGAGAGCGCCCGACGCTGGCCATCCGACTCAACCTGATAGTTAGCGAATGTGCAGCTGCGGTGCAGATCCTGAATTCCAGCACGTCCAAAGATTTTCTCTGCACGTGCGCGCTGGTTTTGTTTTTCCAGTTCCTCGCAGCACTTACGGCCTTCTTCGGCTTGCCAGGCACGCCATTCATCAACGCTGCCGAATTTTGGCTGAACGCCAGGGGGAATGAGCTTTTTCAGTCGCTCCAGTGCTTTCCCGGTACCAATCATGTTTTTCATCGCTACCCCCTGAATCCCGCTGGGATGGTTTTGTCAGGTTCCGAAATCTGATTGGGATCTCGAGCTCCTGGCGCCTGCTGAATCGCCCACGGTTCGCTGAAATGCATACCAGGGCCAAAAAACGTTTTCGCCTGTTTCACGTACTGCGTGTTCAGGATTCCCTCGGCTTTAACGAAAGCCGCGTAACGCTCCACACCTGCGAGGATTTCCGCCGTAGTGGTTCCGTCCCTGATTCGGGCATTCCAGGCTTTGAAGGCATCGGATTTGCTGTTACCCCCTGCCCGCCTGGGATAAACCGACCAGACCTGCTCGAAATCATTCGGGTATATTTTTAGGGGATCAGGTTTATCGCCTTCGTCCTGGGTCTGATGGTCTGGGGGTGTGGCGAAGCCATGCCCCGAACTATCTTCTTCCTGATCCTGTTCCTGCTCCTGATCCTGTTCCTGGTTAAGGAACGGTTCGAGAACCCTTTCGGAACCCTTTAGTTTTGCGATACCGATGTGGGATATTGCCGAGGCTAAAACCCGCGCCAGCTCTGGCTTAACCGTAGATGTGTCCGGGACCTGATCAAACAAACGCAGGGCTGCAATTCCCTGGTTTGGGTTTTCAACTGAATTCCAGGTCAGAAAGTTACGAATTAGCACCCATTTCGATGATGAATCACGCGTTGCGAAACCGTTAGCCGACAGCTCATCAAACCCTTTCGAAACCCTTTCAGGAGTCCAGGCTAAGTCTTCCGAAACGTATCCATCAGGCAGCCGGAAACACCCAATCATGTTCGTGTGTTGCCCGGTGAGCAGGTACAGCGCCAGCAACCTGGCATCATCCGATACCCGGCGCATTCCATCGCTTATCCAAAATGATGTATGCACCTTGCCGTAATCACGCATAGAGACCCCGTTGTTGCTTAAACTGGTGTGCTTTCATCACCAAGCACCCACCGCAAAGCCGCTGCGTATTCGCCGCTGGCGGTTTGAAGTTGCTGGGTGATTTCCTTACGGGATTTGAGACGAGGCTTTGTGTCGCCGAGGACAGCGCGCTGACGGCGAGCTTTCTCGTGGCCAGTTACACCCTCTGCAGCTGCCTCTAACTGTTTGACCGTTTCCCGTTGCTTTTCAGGTGGCATATCGACCATCTGACGCGCTTGAGTGACAGTGACTGTTCCAGCCTCAACCGCCGCTTGGACTGCCTGCGTAGCATCCAGTAGAGCCACGGTTGCCTGGACCGTTTTTACGCTGCAGCCAAAAAGCAGAGCAATGTCATTTTCGTCATGACCGTATTCCATCTGCTGCACCATTTTTTTGGCCCGGCCCAGTGGGGTATCTGGTTGCGTTATCTCGTTTTCGCTGACCATATACTTGGCCATTTGAATTGCTGAGCCGCGCTTAGCTATACCGGGTAACGGCCAGGGTTCCAGCCCTGCCCGTTTTCTCCTGGCGTTTGCTTCCTTAGCGTTCTTTACGCGCTGCCGACCTGCCACCACGCAGGTTTTCCCTGTCTCCGGGTCCTTCCACACGATAATCGGTTCGAGTACCCCAAGTTCCATGATGTTGAGGATCACAGCTTCATTAAGCGGTAGGTGTACTCGTTCGTCGTACAGCGGGTGTGTTGTATCGGTAACCAGATGCAAACTTTCCGGTTCGAAAAACAGAACATTGCTTTTGCCGCTGGCGCCATAAGCGTCGATAGAATTTTTAGCCATGGGCGCCCTCGTTATTGATATTCAATTGGTTCGTGTTCATAATTTCCCCTGTGAATTGATCCAGTTAATTCGCAACGAAAGCCGTAGGTGTTGCAGCACCGCGGCTTTCACCTTTCTGAACTCCAGCATCACGTCACCCCCAGCATTGAAGTGACAATGGCCATCAGTGGCGCTGTTAACTCCGGATCTATCCGGAACATCTCGACTATTCCCTCGCTCAGTTCTTTCAGCTTCTGATGGCGTGGTGCCCCCATAGCAACGGCAACCTTCGCTTCGCTGGTTTCTTTCTCCAGACGAGCCAGTCGGGACATAAAACTCTCTTCGGGCAATAGACGGTGGCGGTATTCCAGAGGAAGAACGGCCATGATTGCCGGAGTAAGAAGACGCACATTCTCGCGATACCTCTCTGATTCAGTAGGATTGTCCAGGTAGCGAAAAAGCTTCTGCCGGGCACGGCTGATGTCATCAGGAAAGTCGATCTCCTCGCCGCCCTGCTGCCGCCATTCCTCGACGATGTACGCAGACACAACATCCTGACCTTCAGCCGCTGCCCAAGCGCGAACGGCGGAGCGAATGTGGTCGTGCTCTGCCACTATCGGCTGATTTCGCTTTATCAAGGCGCCGGTCTTGAATCCGGTATTTTGTTGAAAGGACATTATTTGCATGATCCGGCCTCCTGTTTCGGAAGGCCGTCAGTTGGATTTGGATAGAGATCGGGGCGCAATTCGTGGGGAGTAACGCCTGTAGCCTGAAAAATAGAGGAAATACGACCCTGAGGCACAAGCCCTCCACAACGTTTTTTCCAATGACTAATTGTCATTGAGGATACGTCCAATTTTTCAGCCAACTTTTTTGCGTTACCGGCATTTTTTATGGCTTTCTCTAATGCATTCATAAGTGACTCCCTATAAGTTACGAGCCAAATTAAACATTATGTTTATTTTAATGTCAACTTTATGAATGTTGTTGGCGTAAACATTTAGTTTAAAATCGTGATATATGAGAAAAAATACGCACCAAGCAGATAACCCGCAGGTTCAGCGGCTTAACGAAATCATTGAGAAGAAGCGCATATCTAAAGCGGATATAGCGAGGATTTGCGGTGTGAGCTCTCAGTCTGTTAACAACTGGTTTGTGCGCGGTGCCATAGGAAAAAGCTCCGCCATCAAACTTGCTGATGCGCTTGGTGTCAGCCTTGAGTGGGTTTTAGGCCAAGATGTGGGCTCTAAAGACGGGTTGAGACCTGACGAACGAAGGTTGCTTGAGCTTTACAACCAACTGCCAAACGAAGAAGAACAACAGAACATGTTGCGAGTCGTGTCACTGCGCCTCAAGGAACTCGACGAGTTGTACGCCAAGTACATGGGGCGGCGGATTAAGGGCGATTCGGAGTAACACGACGCTGACGTACAGGAAGCATGGGTAGTTGGCGGAAAGATTATACGCTTAAGTGAATTTTTTTATATTTGGGCGACAGCATTCACAACCATGATTTTTAAAGTATTTTTTTGTAGAAATGATTGCCAGTAATTTTGAGGTCGTTTTTTTTCTTACACACAGTAAACTTAGGGTAAAGTTATGATATCGGAACAGGCGGAAGTTGCTAACGACATGGTTGATACAAACAAGAAATATTTGATTTGGAACAATAAAGGCGGCGTCGGGAAAACGTTTCTAACCTACAATCTTGCTGTTGAGTATGCAATTGCTCACCCTGATGAAGATGTGGTTGTTATTGACGCCTGCCCTCAATCGAATGTTTCCGAAATTATCTTGGGCGGAAATGGTGTTGGTGAAGAAAACCTAAACCAGCTTCGGGATAGAAATACAACGATTGCTGGATATATAAAAGAGCGCTTTAGCTCCTCTCCTCTTTCTCGAATGGGTAACGAGTCTTCATACTTTGTAAAGGCTGACTCGGTTAACCACAAAATGCCAAAAAATCTTTATCTTTTGCCCGGTGATGTTGACTTAGATATATGCTCTAGGCTTATTGCACATATCGGCTCCTCTCCAGTCAAAGAGGCATGGAAAAAAAGTCGCTCACTTTTGATAGATCTTATTGCGTCATTTGAGTCAGACAAAACCATTTCCGAAAGACCTAAAACATTTTTTATCGATTGTAACCCTAGCTTTGCTAGTTATACAGAACTCGGCGTGATCGCATCAAATAGAGTAATTATTCCATGTACAGCTGATGCTGCCTCAATTCGTGGTATCAAAAACTTAGTTAAATTGATTTATGGAGTTTCTATTGATAGCACTGAACAAGACGAAATGTTCCTTGATTTCAACAAGGAAGCAAAACAAAGTAAAATAGAATTCCCCAAGCTACATCTATTCGTCCAAAACCGATCGCGAACCAACGAAAGCGACGCTGCAAAAGCGTTCAAGTCGCACGCTGAAGAAATAAAAAGAATCACATCTGAATTATTAAAAACACATCCTCATTTATTTACTGATGAAAGCATTGATGATCGCGTTAAGCACGTAAAAGATGGTAACACTCTTGCCGCAATCATTAATCATGAAGGCTGCCCATTAAGTGATCTTCAACACAAAAGTTACACTATTTATGGTATGGCAACACAAGCAAATAAAGCTCAAATTGATGCTTTAGAAGCTGATGTAAATGGTGTTGTCTCCTGTATCTGATTAGTTAACTTGATATTGTAACCAGAAATTAATATCTATTTACAATCCACAACCCGGCCACCGCGCCGGGTTTTTATTGCCCTTCCCACAACAGTTATGCCGCGTCCCTGTTAGCCCCCTTCTCTATGTCTAGCGTTCCCGACTTCCCACATGTTGTTCGATCAAGTGACCATCCACTACCAGATCCACCACAACCATCCTAAATGCATCAGTATCAGCTCCGCCTTATCCTCATCGTAATCCACACCCTCCACTTACTGATGATTTTCTAACCGACAACTGCTTTAAAAAGATGCTGCAAAGGCCTATACACATTCAAAATTAAACTTTTTGTTTATATTTATAAACTCATTTAGTTGACACAATTATAAACAAAGTGTTTAATTGCCTCGTAGCAACAATCCACCGAGGCATGGAGCCCACGAAGTAGCTGCCGGCGGCATACGAAACACCGGATGAGGTGGAGAAATCAACGCGCAGTAGGTTCAAACGTTCCGCTGGCCGGCGACAAGGCAGAGGTTGAAATGAGTAAACAAGGCATCAGAGCCATGGTCATTTCGGCAGTAATTGGACTCTTCATATGGATCGCGCTCTTCAGCGCACTGAGGGGATTGTTTCTATGAATGATTTCGCACGCAAGCCCGCTCGTCAGCAGGCTGTTCGTTTAAGTCCGCTGTCAGCTTTCATCCGCCGGGTGTGCTACATGCTCGCGCAAAAAGGAGACCCTTCATGAGCACGATGTTTGCCCTGGTTCTCACCATCAGCACGCTGACGGGCGGTAATCAGGATGTCCTGCTCGGCATTTACGACACTGAGAATGACTGCAAGGCAGCTGCAGAAGAGCAACACGTGAAAGCTGAATGTTATCCACTGAAGGGTGTACTGGACGAGCATCCGGCCGGGTTCACGGTGCAAATGTAGGGGGAAAAATGCAGAAGAAATGCGGTTACTGCCGTAAAGCAATCGAGGGAAAACCAGTGGTGAGCACCCTGTTGTACCTCCAGGGGAACCAGCTCGCACGGAAAGAAAAAGAGTATTGCTCAGAACGTTGCGCCTCTCACGACCAGATGGCGCACGAGGGCTAACGTAAACCCGCCGAAGCGGGCTGTACGTCCGGTGCCACCGACCAAAGTTACACCGGAA
>ERZ773187.1549-NODE-1549-length-17062-cov-31.480214_pt1 | contig 17062 bp, 16 predicted proteins | sample MGYA00511242_ERZ773187 | MGnify/ENA primary metagenome ERZ773187 (study PRJEB29015, sample SAMEA2737744) | human gut metagenome | biome: human gut; feature: human-associated habitat; material: faeces | place: China | collected 2012 ... | reverse complement strand
GAACCCTGAACCCTGAACCCTGAACCCTGAACCCTGAACCCTGAACCCTGAACCTATACTCACACAATCCTATTACCTATTTATATAAGGACGACAATCTATGTTTACAGTAACGAAACGAATCGAAGTATCCGGTGCGCATTTCCTGCACCTGGACTATGAAAGTAAGTGTACGAATCTCCATGGACACAACTGGATCATCACGGTCACGGTGCAGAATGACACGCTCGACCGCAATGGCATGGTCGTGGATTTCTCCAAGATCAAGGAGATCGTGAACCAGTTCGACCACCATGTCATCAACGATGTCTTGGGGGGACTGAATCCGACGGCGGAGAACATCGCGAAGTGGCTTTGCGACCGCATTCCTCACTGTATCCGCGTGTCGGTGCAGGAGACGGAAGGGAATGTGGCAACGTATGAAAAAGACTGAAGCGTACCGCTATGATGACGGGCTCTTCCACGTGACGGAGATCTTCGACAGCATCGACGGCGAAGGGAAACGCACGGGCCTCATGGCGATCTTTGTGCGCCTTGCGGGCTGTAACCTGCGCTGCAGCTACTGCGATACCGCCTATTCGCTCTCGCTCACGGACACGGCTGAAGCGCTGACGGAAGAAGAGCTTCTTTCCCGCATCCATGCCTTCCCGTGGAAGAAGATCACGCTGACGGGCGGTGAGCCGATGCTCCATCCCATCCGGCACCTCTGCGAAGTCCTTGGCAAAGAGGGCTATGAGGTGAATATCGAGACGAATGGCGCGGTGGCCCTCTTCCAAGAGCGGCCGCAGGGGACATTCTACACGATGGACTTCAAATGCGGCGGAAGCGGCATGAAGGAACGGATGCTGGAGGAAAATTTCAGGCTCCTTGGGAAAGAGGATGTGCTGAAATTCGTCGTGAGCTCTAAAGCTGACATGGATGAGATGAAGGCGATCATCGCCGCGCATTTCCACAAGGGCGAAGACCCGGTCTTCTATGTGAGCCCGGTGTGGGGACGCATCGCCCCTGCCAACCTGGTGGAGTATGTCAGACGAGAGAGATTGAATGATGTCCGGGTCCAGGTGCAGCTGCACAAGATCATCTGGGATCCAGAGAGGAGAGGCGTATAATGGTCGATCTAAAGAAATTGGAAGAAGCTGCGCGGCTCATCATCGAGGCTGTCGGCGATGATCCCACACGCGAAGGCCTCGTCGAGACCCCGAAGCGCTTTGCGGACATGATGGCGGAGCAGTTTGCTTATAATGCGGTATCCAATGAAGATATCGCCCGGGAATTTGAAAAGACCTTCGAAACGCCGGAGAGCGATATGGTCGTGGTGAAAGACATCGACATCTTTTCCCACTGCGAGCATCACATCGCACTGATGTACAATATGAAGGTCGCAGTCGGCTATATCCCGCGCGGCCGCGTCATCGGTCTTTCGAAGATCGCCCGCATCGCAGATGCTGTCTCGAAGCGTTTTCAGCTGCAGGAACGCATCGGTACGGACATCCGCGATATCATGCGTCTCGTGACACATGCCGATGACGTCATCGTATTCATCGAAGGGGAACACTCCTGCATGACCGCCCGCGGCATCAAGAAGCCGGGGACAAAGACACGGACACTGGCGTCCTCCGGCGCTTTTAAGACGGACAGCGCGCTCAGAAAAGAATTCTTGGAAATGGTGAAATAGAAAAAACGGAATCGTTTCGTAGAAACGGTTCCGTTTTTGTTTGGGATTTTGGAATTTTGGTGACTGGTGACTAGTGGCTGGTGACTAGGGATTAGATGATCAATCTCGCCCCTTCCTTTGGAAGGGGCAGCCGAGCGCAGCGAGGCGGGGTTGGCTGCGCTTTTGTTGGATAGTCGTTGTTGGATTCCTCTAAGCGGATTTCTCGCATACGACGTTTCCCGCAGCTCAGGATGACGACATGCGCTGCAATTTTTTATATAAAAGGGGATTGGGATGCTCGGTGTATTTTGCGCCCCTCCATCCCTGTTGAAGTTTGAAAGCAGGGATGGGTAGCCAAGGATTGGGGATTAGACATCAGGCATCAGACATCAGACGTCTGACGTCTGCCCTCCGGCCTTCGGGCATCGCCTCCTATATATGTGCGGCGAAGCCGCCACCGCCATTTCACATTTCTCATTTTTTACTTCAGCCCCACGTTCCATCCTCCCTCGCAGAGGACGAAGAAGAGGAGCAGTGAGACGAAGATGGCGATGCAGGCAGGGAGATGGTAGCTGGTATAGAAGGGATCTTCCTCTTTCTTGACAGCCTGATAGGGCATGGCGTGCATGACTTCGTAGAACTCATCGGGAATGAGGCCTTTGCAAAAATCCGCAAGGAACTGGGCATAGCGGAGCGTTTCCTGACTGAAGAAATAAAAGATCGGCGTGTAGAGCGGTACATGATTCTTTTCGGAAAGGATGGTAAGACAGCTCGTGATGATGCTTTTCAGTCGCTGATTCCGTTCCAGCGGCTTTTCTTCCATCTTGGTCGATACAGCATTGAAGATATTGTAGAAATGGTCCATTTCCTCTGCCCGGTATCGCGTATCCAGATCCGGCGGGAGGAAGGACTGGTCGCCGACCGCACGCCCCGGGTCTGCCTCTTCCCGGAAGAAGGCAGGGAAGGCATCCTCGATCTGATGGATGCCTTCGAAAATATGAAGGAGCGGGGTGTAGTCTTTCGCATAGTCCTTCAGGATATACTTGGCGATGTAGAGGCGGAAGACGATGTAGTCTGAGAGGAAGGCGCACCAGTTGTCCCGATCACGGTCGTGCATCAGGATCTTCTTCTCCTTCACGAATTTTCGGAAGATCACGTGAAGGCCGTAGCTTCCCTGCGGCTGGCTGGTATAGGAAAAAAGCGCCCGCCGGCAGAGGGTGATGCCCATACTGGTGAGGTACTGTGAGTGATCCATGGCGAGGCTCCTTTCTTGGTGGGTCAGCCCGTGGGGCGGCTCCGTCCACTGATTCTGAATGAAAACTTTGCGCGAATGAGGAATTAGGAATGAGGAATTAGGAATGCTGGTGCGGCGCATAAAAATATAGAAGCGCCGCGGAGTATAAATAGGGCGATGCCCGAAGATGGCATTTCAGTTACCAGTCACTAGTCACCCCTAATCCCTAGCCACTAATCCCTAGCTACCAGTCACAAGTCACTAGTCACCGTTCCTCATGATACCTTTCTGTATTATAGCACAGGCGATGAGTGAAACAAGAAAAGGTGATACGAGAATACCATCTTCTAAAAAAAGGCGGCGAAGCCGCCACGAGAGCCTTGAACCTTGAACCCTGAACCAAATGAAAGCAAAGTAAAAAGGGGCTGTGAAGAAATGAGGATTCATTTCTTCACAGCCCCTTTTTATTTTGAGGAAATGGGGATCCCATCCCTTGTCAGGCGAACATGAAGAGGAAGCCGGTCATGATGCCGGCGATGAGGGTGAGGGACGGGTAGATTTGTTCATAGTTTTCACGGGAGAAGACGGAGTGGTGCGTATGGACGAGCGTCTTTCCGTGTGCCTTGTGATGGACGCTCTCCGGCGTCATTTCAGATAGACGGAGAGAGAGCGCGCGCATGAAAGCCCGGGTTTCTTCCATGAGATGACGGAGCAGGGAAGGATTTGGGATGAAGTTGATTTCCTTGGCCATCACCAAAAGAGAGCTTTCGATGGAAGCGGTGAGGCGCGCTTCACGATCCCCCGTGACGCAGGCTTTTTCAATGGCAGCGTAGCGCTGGAACATCGTTTCCACATGCGCTTTCGTCAGCTTTTCTACATAGCAGCCAAGAAGCAGGTAGGACCCGTTCAGATCATGCTCGAGGGCGAGCATTTTGAGCGCAGAGGGCAGGGAAGACAGCGTGCTGGAAAGACCTTTCAGGATCGCATCCGTGCAGCCGAAGCCGCTCTTGTGGTGACGGATCATGCAGCGAGCAATGTAGAGACGGTACAGGGTATACTCAAAGGAGAGAGACTGTAGTGCATCCTGTTCTGCCAGAGACAATTCTTTCTGTCCTGCAAGGACGGCGCGCTCGATATCATTCACCAGCGAGCCGGTGGAAGCTTTACTGTATGTTTTCATCGCATAGTCTAAAAGCCGCGAGCCTTCATATTCCAAGTAGTCCAGATTGTTCATGGCGGATCCTCCCTCATCACAACAGGGAATGCTTTGCATGATTTCATTATAGAAGAACCAATAAATGATAGCCAATTAAAAATATTTATGATGATTTACAGTCTATCCTTTGCATCTTACCGGCGATAAGCTGCATCTTGCAGAGACAAATAAAAGACTTTCCTGTCATTTTGCCGCCATGACACCTGCTTTTCCCCGGTGCCTCTAGCCAAAATCTTTGCCATCCTGTACTATAAAGAGAAATGCAGGAGGGACTATGACACCGAAAAGAATCTCAATCACCATGAAAATACAGATGACCAGAGACGGTCGCCTCTCCGCGGCGATAGAAGAAGACCGCCGGCGCGAAGTGATCACCTCATACTCACAGCTGCTCTGCGGCGCCTTTGACATCGCGGGCGAGCATGAAGCAGAAGTCATAGAGACGATGGCGCGGCTCGCGACCGGACACACCAAGGATGAGATAAGGAAAATGGCAGAGGATGCCTGCCATGGCGGATCATCAGTATGACCCCGATCACCGCTTTTGAGGCGCAGCGCCAGAAAGCGGCATTTCAGACGTGCAAGGAGACGATCATGGAAATATTTACGATCAAAAAATCGGAGGAGGGCAAGCGCTTAGACCAGTTTCTGATGGAGCAGAAGCACTGGCCGCGCGCTTTTTTCATGAAAGCCCTTCGTACGAAGAAGATCAAAGTGAATGGCCGAAAGGAGGAGGCGGCCTTCCGTCTCTCTGCCGGCGACGAAGTCCGCTCCTTCGTGCTGGAGAAACGTGATGCGCTGCGCCCCGTCCGCATTCTTTACGAGGATGAAAATCTTCTTGTCGTCTACAAGCCTGCCGGCATCTTAACGCTTGATATCACGGGGAAGGAAAAGGATACCATGCTCTCGCGCGTCTCTGCCGCCCTCCTGCAGAAGGGCGGCGTGGCGGCCTATCCCGTGCATCGCATCGATTTCAATACCGAGGGGCTTCTCCTTTTTGCAAAGACAGAAGAGATCCGTGACCTCCTCGGCCGTCTCATCCGTGACCGCAAGATCAGCAAGTCCTATCTTGCCATCGTCCTTGGAAAGATCGAGCCGGGACACGGGACGCTCACCCACCAGATCTTCAAGGATGCGAAAAAGAATCAGGTCTTCGTCACGGACGAACCTGTGAAGGGATCGAAGACGGCCATCACAGAGTACGAACGTCTCGCGTACAGGAGCGGTCTTTCGCTCGTGAAGTGCCATCTCATCACCGGCCGTACCCATCAGATCCGCAGCCAGATGGCGCATGTCGGGCATCCGCTTTTGGGGGATGACAAGTACGGCGTGAAGACGACGAACCGCAGCTACAAGGAAAAACGCCAGCTTCTCTGCTCGGCTGAGATCTGTTGTGACTTCGGGAAAGAGGCCGGGCCCCTCTCCTACCTCGCCGGCATCCGGTGGAGCGTGGGGGACGTGGGATTTGTGAAGAAATACTTCGGGGGACAGTGATGGGCATTTCTTCCTGATTGCCTTTTACGGTACACTTTAAAATAAATATATGGTAACGCACAAGACGGATGAATTGTGGATGGATTCATCCGCTTTTTTCATGCTATGATACAAGCAGAACGAAATGTATCTTATCTGCACGAGCGTATCATAGCAGGATGCCTGTGCGGTCATACAGAGAGTGTATGGTAAAGGACAGAGAGGTGGAGATCATGGAAAAATTATATGAAGCATTCCTGGATAACTGGGAAAAGCACGCACCGGATTTTTTACTCTTCTTATGGGGGTCAGGGATCTTCAAGCTCCCTGGCAGCGGAAACGAGCCTTTCGGCATGGAGTAAGCAAAAAGCCCGATGAAAGACAGGGGAATCTTTCATCGGGCTTTTTTTATGGGAGAGGCCTTTTGCCATATCGTTTCCCTAAAAAAGCGAGAACTGAATCGCCTTGGGAAATCAAAATGAGTTGAGAGTTGAGAGTTTAGAAAAGGAGTTTGGGGCGATCCAGCTCTCTGTATATAGGATACCAAATGGACAGGACAGATGATGTCAATGTGGAAAAAATCTTTGAAAAATTTTCAAAATATTTTCATGGGTGCGATCCCTTCTCCGTATCATCAGCGTTTCCCTGGTATGAAACAACCGGTATTCGCGGAGTGACAGACTTCCCCTTCCCCTCTCACGTGCATATACACCGTTTCACTGCCGATGAAAAAGATTTCTCGCTATCGCTCGAAATGACAGGCGAAGAAGGTGGATCACCACACATCGTCTTTCATACCGTTCCCCAGCGACTAGTCCCTAGCCACTAGTTACCAGTCCCTAGTCACCAGTCCCCAGTCACCAGTCACCAGTCACTACACTCTCACCTTCACATACTCCTCCCCGTCCTCTTCGATGACGGCTTTCCCGCCTGTGAGGTCTGTCAGGAATTTGAGATGCGTCTTCGCTTCTTCGGGAAGGGTGAGGAAGGTCACCTGTACCTCGTCTGTGAAGGCACGGTCCAGGACGCGGATGTCCTTGTCTTTGATGTAATTTTCAAAGCCGCCGACCGCGGTGTAGGGGAGGGTCACGGTATAGCGGGCATACGGCGTATAGGTGACGATGGGCGCCGCCTTCACGGCATCGGAGAGCGCGCCGCTGTAGGCCCTTGTGAGGCCGCCCGCACCGAGCTTGATGCCGCCGAAGTAGCGGGTGACGACCGCGAGTACATTCGTGAGCTTTCGCATCTGGAGCACATGGAGCATGGGGTGTCCCGCCGTGCCCTGCGGCTCGCCGTCATCGCCCGATTTCTCAAGGATGCGCTCCGCATTGATGCGCCATGCGTAGCAGTTGTGCGTGGCGTCCTTGTATTTCTTTCTGAGATCAGCGAGCGCCTGCTGTGCTTCTTCTTCCGAGTTGACAGGCAGGATGTGCGTGATAAAGATCGATTTCTTGATTTCCATGTCCTGCCGATAGAGCTCGGCCGGCGCAGTGTAAGGGATAAGCATGATGGGTCCTCGTAGGTGTAAATGGTCAGGGATGGGATCGGAGATCAAAATGATACCGGGTCTATTGTACCAAAAAACGACCCGCGTACCAAATGCTTCACAAAAAAACGATAGCGGAGAGCTATCGTGGAAAGGGTTCAGGGTTCAGGGGTTCAAGGTTCAAGGTTCTATAGGTTCTATAGGTTCAGCGGGGAGGTGCGGCGTATTTCGTCATCCTGAGCGGAGAAAAACGTCGTATGTTAAAAAATGGCTTATCTGAAACAGGAGAACTGAGTCGAAGGATCTAAGCGCCGCTTTTTGGGACTCCACACATCGACCACTGAACCGCGAATGACAAAGATTTCTCGCTTCGCTCGAAATGACGATATGGGGAAGGCGACCTTGCGAAGGGTCAGCGTTTTTACATGACTGTTGTGTAGCCCCTTGAAGAAGGGGCGCGCCGAAGGCGGAGGATAGATCTGCCCCGAAGGGGCAGCCTTCTACGTGATGGAATAAAAGGGAATGTGAAATCGCCCGTTCTCTCGTTTCGTCATCCCGTGCGGAGCCGAGGGTCTTTTACGCCCTTGCGGTACTCTGTACTTATGAGGTAATGATAAAATCGCGTGGGTGCTTCGTCTGCTCCTCATCTGACGCTCGTCGCTTGACCGTTGTGCAAGGAAGATTTCTCGCTTCGCTCGAAATGACGATATGGGGGAGGAGACCTTGCGAAGGGTCAGCGTTTTTACATGACTGTTGTGTAGCCCCTTGAAGAAGGGGCAGCCCTCTACGTGATGGAATAAAAAGGAATGTGAAATCGCCCGTTCTCTTGTATCGTCATCCCGAGCGTAGCCGAGGGTCTTTTACGTCGCAGCGGTACTCTGTACTTATGAGGTAATGATAAAATCGCGTGGGTGCTTCGTCTGCTCCTCATCTGACGCTCGTCGCTTGACCGTTGTGCAAGGAAGATTTCTCGCTTCGCTCGAAATGACGATATGGGGGAGGAGACCTTGCGAAGGGTCAGCGTTTTTACATGACTGTTGTGTAGCCCCTTGAAGAAGGGGCGCGCCGAAGGCGGAGGATAGATCTGCCCCGAAGGGGCAGCCTTCTACGTGATGGAATGAAAGGGAATGTGAGATCGCCCGTTCTCTCGTTTCGTCATCCCGTGCGGAGCCGAGGGTCTTTTACGCCCTTGCGGTACTCTGTACTTATGAGGTAATGATAAAATCGCGTGGGTGCTTCGTCTGCTCCTCATCTGACGCTCGTCGCTTGACCGTTGTGCAAGGAAGATTTCTCACTTCGCTCGAAATGACGATACGGGAGTCTGATGTCTCCTAGTCTCTTGTCACTCCCACGCCTTAAGCCCCTGCGACGAGAGCCCGCCAGCCTTTGTGTTCAAGGCGGTAGAGCAGGAAGGTCGCGCAGGAAGCACGGATGATCTGATCGAGGAGGAGCGCGCACCAGCAGCCGATGAGACCAAGGTCCAGGACATAGAGGAAGAAGGCGGTCATGAGCGGGCGCAGGAAGGTGATGGAGAGGAAAGAGTAGCCGGCCACCTGTGCAGCCTTGCCCGATCCGCGCAGGATGCCTGCGGAGAGGATCGCGTGTGCTACCGGGAAGTTCACGACTGCGACGAAGATCATGATGACAGAGGCGATCTCCAGCGAGGCGGCGTCATCCGAGAACAGAGCGAAAATGTCAGAGCCGAAGAAGAGGATCGCCGCGCATACGATGGCCGAGAAGATGAGGCTCCACTTGATGCCGCATCTCTTGTAGCCGCGCCAGTCCTCCTCACTGCCCTTGCCGCAGGACTGCCCTGCCATGACCATGCTCGCCTTGCCGAAGCCCATGATGAAGTCATAGTATACGTCAGAGATGTTCATGCAGATGCTGTGTACGGCGAAGGGGATCGTGCCGAGCCCTGCCGCCATGCGACTAAAGAGTACCATGCCCACGCGCTCACTGCCCTGCTCCGAAAGGATGCTTAGAAGGATCGGCATCATGCGGTGGAAGTACGCACGGTCGGGAAGGTAGCTCCCGCCAGAGAAGAACGATTCATTTTTGAGGATCCATGTAGTCCATGCGAGGGTGAAGATCGTACTTACCAGCGTACCGATGGCTGCGCCCGTCACGCCGAGGGAGGGGATCGGGCCGAAGCCGAAGATCAGGAGTGCATTCAGCGCAAGGTTCACCACATTGCCGCAGACATTCGTCTTCATGATGACGCTTGTGCGTCCATAGCCAAGCTGCACCGCCTGCAGGATGAGCGTGAGCGAGGTCACGTAGACCGAGGCAAGCGCGATGGGGCCATACGCCATGGCTTCTGCCATGTATTCGTCATTCGCGCCCATGAGGTAGAAGATGTCATCCAGAAAAATGTAGAAAAGGATGTGCAGAAGACCCATGAAGATCGCGCAGAGGGTGAGCGACTTCTTCATGATATCCGACGTGCCTTTCGTGTCGCCGGCTCCCGCTTTTTGGGAAACGAGCAGTGTCACCGAGGAGGCAAGAGAACGGGAGAAGCAGAGCAGGATGAGACGCGGCTGCATGAAGATGCTGACGGCTGCGATGGACAAGGCTCCCAGTGCGCCGACCATGATGAGGTCGGTCGAAGCGAGGAGGATCATGAAGAGCCCTTCCAGTGCGGCAGGAAGGGCGATCTTGAAGTAGTTTCTGTCGTAGGTATGCATGAGAGTTCCTGTGGGATTTTTTGGATTAAAAACCTTTTTGATTAAAAATTCTTTTATATTCTATATAAAGAAACGGCGGAAAGCAAGGAAAAGAGCGCAAAAAATTGCTTAGGCGCGCCGAACTTTAAAAATTCAAGTGACTAGTGACTAGTAGCTGGGGATTGGTGGCTAGGGATTAGGTTTGCGATACGAGAAAATCGCCAGTCTCAAACCTCCGCGGTGCTCGGTTGCTCTCATAAGCGATGCACTTGAGACGCATTTCCCCACTCTCTTTCATACCGCCAGTGCCCTATCCGCCCCTTTGAGGCACCTTCCCCTCGAGGGGAAGGCTATTCATGACAAGCGGCGAAGCCGCCATCTGAACCCGTTGAACCTATAAAACCTGCTGAACCTTGAACCCTGAACCCTTACCACTGCCTCTCTTGCGCCGCGCGCCCCGTTCCTTTAGAATAAAAGCCAAATGACAAGGAGGGTACATGATTTCTATGACGACAGAAAAGAAAAAGCTCTACCTCTCGCTTTTCGGCATCTTTTTCGTGATCTTTATATTGAATAGCTTCATGGTACGCAGCGCGGGGGATGACTACGTGTATTCCTTTATGTGGGAAGGACACTCGATGTACGAGCCGCTGTCAGCGGGGGCGCGGCGCATCGGGAGCATTTCTGATATTGTGGAGTCGCTTTGGTCGCACTTCTTCACCTGGGGCGGGCGCATCGTGGCACACTTCCTTGCTATGTTTTTTCTTTGGATGCCGCGTGGTGTCTTTGACGTGGTGATCGGGCTTACGACGGTGCTTCTGGTGCTCCTCGTCCAATGGATGGCATACGGCGGGAAGGTAACGATGCAGGTCTCTGTGAGGAATGTCCTGCTCTCGGCCTTCTGTATCTGGACGTTCCAGACGAATTTCGTGGGCGTCTTCATCTGGTTGGTGGGTTCGTGCAATTATCTGTTTCCTGTCGTGTTCCTACTCATCTGGCTTCTGCCCTATATCCGGCATTATATGACCGATGGCGCGGTGAAGTATGGCACTTGGATGACGCCGGGGATGTTTTGGCTGGGGCTTCTTGCGGGAAATGGCAACGAGAATACCATCTGCTGGATTGGTCTTTCTGGATTTTTTTATCTGCTCAGTTCTTATAGGAAGGGACGTCTTTCTTGCTGGATGTTCACTGGCTTTGTGGGTCTGGCGATCGGTTATCTGCTTTTGATGCTGTCTCCAGGAAATCTGATTCGCGCGGAGCAGAGCAAAGACACGTTTGACCTCTTTCAGGCCAATGCTAAAGCACTCGTGCTGTTTTGGGCGAATACCTTAGTGCTATCATATTTTTATTTCTATCTGTTGAAGGGCTGGCGGAAGCGGAAATTGCTCGCCGTCGTTCCACAAGCAAAGAAGTACATGCATCTTTCGGGATGGTTTATCCTGCAAAGTTTTCTTTTTGAAGGCATCATGTATTTCTCGCCGGAGTTTCCGCTTCGCAGTATTTTCCCCTGTACGATTTTCTGCATCGTGTCAACCTTCATCATGCATCGGTTGGCGCAGCAGGCGGGGGTTCGCTTGACGCCTGTTTCTGTGGCACGGAATATGAAGCGCATTGCGGTGGTCTATTTCTGCTTGACCTTTATGATGTCATGCTGGTTGTATATACAGAATGCTCTGTGGTTTCAGCGCTGGGAAGCGCAAGCTTTGGCTCTGCAGGGGACGTCCGCTGTTTTAGAAGTAACAGAGCGTCCACCCTATGAGGGCAAGAAATGGAGCATGCTGACCGGAGTGCATGCGTACGAGTACGGGCTCATGGAGCAGCAAGAAGATTGGAAAAATGTGGCATTCGCACGTTTTTATCACATTGGTGGCGTGACAATGATTGCAAAAGAAGATCCGGAGGCGTAGGCGCAGAGGATGGAAAAATTATCGATTGTGGTTCCCTGCTTCAATGAAGAAGCATCGCTGCCACTTTTCTTTCATACGGTGGAACCGATTGTTCGGACGCTGGGGGCAGAAATAGAGTACTGCTTTGTAGATGATGGGAGTCGGGATGAGACGCTGGAAATCATGCGGCAGCTTGCGGTAGCGCATGACTATGTGCATTACACGTCGTTTTCGCGAAATTTTGGGAAAGAAGCGGCGATGCTGGCCGGGCTGCAGATGGCGACAGGAGATTTCATCGTCTTGATGGATGTGGATCTGCAGGACCCGCCTTCGCTGCTGCCGGAAATGTGGCAGCGGATCCATGAGTCGGGCAGTGCCTGCGATTGCGTTGCGACGCGGCGCATGACGCGAGCAGGCGAGCCGCTTATCCGCTCTTTTTGCGCGAGGCTCTTTTATAAGCTTATCAATCATCTTTCAGATACAGAGATTGTGGATGGCGCTAGGGATTTCCGCATGATGACTCGACAGATGGTGGATTCGGTCATTGCCGACGGGGAGTACAATCGCTTTTCCAAGGGCATCTTCAGCTGGGTGGGCTTTCACACTTGCTGGATTTCTTATGAGAATGTGGAACGCGCGGCGGGAGAGACGAAGTGGTCTTTCTGGAAGCTTTTCAAGTATTCCATTGAGGGGATTCTGGCCTATACGACCGTGCCGCTGTACCTGTCATCCGTTTTGGGCTTTTTGATGTGCGGCGTGTCGTTTCTGTTTCTACTTTTCATTTTTGCAAGAGCCCTGCTTTTCGGCGATCCGGTGGCAGGCTGGCCGTCACTGGTCTGCATTATTACCCTGCTCGGGGGACTGGTACTTCTGGCTTTAGGTATTATGGGACTCTATATTGCGAAGATTTATTTGGAGACGAAGAAACGGCAGATGTATATAGTAAAAGAAAGAAGATAAAGGATGGGGTCATTGACAGATTTGACAGAAAGCTGGATGGAAAAGTGGAAACAGGATTGGGGCTGGATGGAAAAGCCTGTGTTGCTCTTATTCAGTGCATACGGTCTGGCTCTGTTGGCTCTTATCAGAGCCAATTGCACCTATGTAGATGACTTGAGTCGATCCATCATAGGATATCACGGATGGTGGGACTGGAGCCGATATGTGACGGAGGTGCTTTCCTGTCTGGTACATATGGAGCCGCGAGTACTGGATATTTCACCCATTCCGCAGCTGTTGGCTGCATTTTTGATGGCGGTGGCCGGGGTGGTGGTCATTTACTCTTTCACAGCTAAAAAAGAGATTCGTCTGCCTATGCTGGCTGCGACTCTTCCAATGGGACTCTCCCCATGGTTTTTGGGGTGTTTTTCTTTTAAATTCGACGCGCCGTACATGGCGCTTTCCGTGCTTGCCAGCGTACTGCCTTTCTTGTGGTGGGGGAAGGAGCAAAAGAAGTTTTATGTGGCGTCGTTACTTTGCGTACTGGTGATGGCTATGACCTATCAGGCATCATCCGGCATCTTTGTTATTGAAACCTTGTTTCTGGCATTTCTGGACTGGCTTCGTGGAGAATCGCTGAAGAAATTGTTCCACTGGATCATCCGTAGCGGTGTGGTCTATGTGGCGGCCTTGTTGTTGTTCCGCATTGCATTGATGCGGACGCCCACGGAAGAAGAACTCAATTATGTTTCTGTCGGCATGCTCTCTTTGCAAGATGGACCGACGGTTTTGTGGAAACATATGCAGGTGTATCTTTTGACAGCCTTGGGTGACCTGTCGCTCGTGGGAAAAGGATTGTGCTTCACAGCGGTAGTAGACTTTCTGTTGCATGCCTGGAATTTTACCCAAAGAAATCGTTGGTTCACTATGGGAATGCTGCTTCCCTTCCTGCTTCTCTGCGCTATTTTGTCGGATGGGGTCTATCTGCTGTTGAAACAGCCTTTATTTTATCCGCGGGGGATGTTGGGGATGGGGATTTTTGTTTCCTTTGCCCTGATCAGCTATCTCTGCGTGGCTGGTAAAAAGATGATTCCATCGGTACTGGTTTGCCTCATCGCGTGGCATCTGGTGACGCTGACTGCGGCTTATGGGAATGCACTTGCAGACCAGAAGCGGTATACAGACTTTCGAGTGCAACTTGTGGTTCAGGATTTGAATCGGCTGGAGTTGAATCAGGAACAGGGGAAAACGCGGATTCACCTGGCGGGAGATATCGGCAAGTCACAGGTGGCATGCAGTGTAGGGGAAGAATACCCCGCAGTGAAACGATTGATATATTCTACTTTCTCAAATGATAGAAATTTTGGATATTACTATTTTTTCTTTTACCATAATCTGGAGTATTCTGGCGTACATGAAGATCCCGCTCCTTATATGGAACTGCCTGTGGTTCTGGAAAATCAGTATCACAAGATACAAACGGATGGAAAAGAAGTATTGGTCACGCTGAAGGAGTGCAACTGGAAGGAAAGTTTATATTTGATTCTATATAATAGGAGAAAATGAAGTTTGTAACGAGCACTCTTGGAATGGTAGAAAAACTTAAACGAGTATGGTAAAATGAAGCCAAAAATGCGTAGTATCTTCAAATGCACATTAGATGCGATAAGATTTTCTCCTTCCGATGGAGAAGGAGTCGAATAAAACGGTATCCCGAAAGAGGGGGTTACATGAAATTAGCAGATAAACTGGCCAAGGCCGCGGGGAAGATGTCGCCTCGAAAGCTCATCCTTCTCTGCGCTTTCTTTGCGCTCATGATCTTCATCATCCTGTACAGCACACTGTCTTCCTTCGAAGGCAAGAAAGAAGAAAAGACGCCGGAAGTAGCGGGCGTCGCCGTCATCGAAGCGGCGATGGATATCTCGCCGCGTACGGTCATCACGGATGATATGCTGAAAGCCTCTGTCGTACCGGAAAGTCTGCTCCCGCCGGGGGCTTTGACAGACAAGAAGCTCATTGTCGGGCATAAGGCAGGCGTCACCATCCTTGCGGGCGATGTCATCACCAGGCGAAAACTCGATGTGTCGGCAGCCGCCGGTTTTCAGGGGCTCATCCCGGATGGGATGCGCGCGCTGTCTTTTGGCATCAATGACATTTCCGGCGTTTCCGGCTTTGCGAAGCCCGGCGACCATGTGGATATCCTCCTGATCTCCAGTCAGGACGGGAAGAACCGCGTCACTTCGAAGATGCTGCTCCGTGATGTCCTGCTGCTGGCCATCAATAAGTCCAGCATGGGTCAGGGCTACGTCGCGCCGAAGAAGGATGACAAAGACGGAAAAGATGAATCGAATGGAAATAAAATGCCGACTGCGCCGCGTCGCACGGATACCTCCTCCATGGGGACGCCCGCTGTCGCGACGGTCGCGCTCTCGCCCTATGATGCGGCGAAACTCACCGCCTCCCTGCAGGTCGGACAGGTACAGCTGATGCTGCGCCCGGCAGACGGCGCAGATGAGACAGAGTCGGTCGCCTACTACGTGATCCCGCTGCCGAAGCCGGATCCGCAGCCGCAGGCCGCTCCGTCCTACGCGCCATACCCGCCGCAGGGCGCGCCCCAGCCGCAGGTGGAGATCAGCGGGGGACAGACCGGCAGTGCCGGCAATGGTATCGAAGTCATTCGTGGTACAAGCGTAACGAGGGGGCAGTAAGATGAACGGAATGAAAAAAAGGATCGGACTCCTCCTCGCCGCTGCGATGCTCTCCTTCGGAAGCGCCTGCGCCGCTGAACCTGTCGAGGTGTCCCTGAATGAATCGAAATACATGGCCGCTTCCGGCATCACACGTCTTGCCGTCGGAAATCCTGCCATCGCTGACGTGCAGCTTCTCTCTTCGGGGGATTTTCTCCTCGTCGGAAAGAAGGCAGGGACGACATCCCTTATCGTCTGGTCAGACGGCGGGCGGCGCACCGAGTACACCGTGTACGTCGCGGGCAATGACCGCGGCATGGCGAGCGCCATCCAAGATGCCATCGGCTATCCGAAAGTCCATGTGCAGATGATGAAGGATCGCGTGATGCTCCGCGGCAAGGTCGAGAACCAGTATGAACACGACATCGCACTGAAGATCGCCGGCCTCTACACCGGCGGTGATGACTCCAGCGTGATCGACCTTCTGGAGATGGAGCATCCGAGCCAGATCCGCCTCGAGGCGCAGATCATAGAGATCAATTCGGACTATACCAAGAACCTCGGCATCCAGTACTGGTCGCAGACACCGGGTTCAAACAGCAGCTCTGGCAGCAGCTCCGGCAATTCCAATAGCGGTATCACCGTAGGTACGGCGGGCCTCTTCTACGGAGGCGAGGATTTCTCCTCTACCCGAAAACACGGCGGCTGGCTGGGCTCTCATGTCGCGAATGTGAATGTGACCCTGCAGGCGCTCATCAATGAAGGCAAGGCGCGCATCCTTTCCCGCCCGTCCATCACGACCATGTCCGGGAAGACCGCAAACATCCTGATCGGCGGACGCATTCCTATCCCTGTCTCGGATGGCAATGGCAATGTATCCATCGACTGGCATGAATACGGCGTGAAGCTCAATATCGAGCCGGTCGTCGACTCGGAAGACAAGATCACCTCGAAGGTCCATGCTGAAGTATCAACGCTGGACTACAGCCATGGCGTCAAGATCGACTCCTTCAGCGTACCGGGCATCGCGACCCGCGAGGCCGAGTCCGAAGTCAATGTCCGCTCCGGCATGACCATGGCGATCGGCGGCCTCATCAATTCCGAGGATGCGAAAATCGTATCGAAGATCCCGCTCTTGGGAGATCTCCCCATCATCGGGCGCTTCTTCCGTCATACATCGAATACCCGTGACAAGCGTGAGGTCATCATCCTCATCACGCCGACCCTCGTCGCAGACGATACCCCTGCGCCGATGAGCCGGCGCATGAAGGAAAGCTATGAGGCTGGCGAGCGCGCCGCCAGAAACCGTGAGCTTGTAGAGACGAGAAAGCCCGTTCCGCAGGGGACAGATGCTGAGGAGCGTGACCTCTGGGGCGAAAAGCCCGGTGATGATGACACCATCATCCTCGAAGAAAAAGCCCCGGCCAAGACGCGGTCCTACCTCTTGAAGACCACTGACATTCACGGCGAGCCGATCCTCGTCCCTATGACCGAGGAAGACTACGAGGCACAGAAAGACCGTTTGACCGTCGCCCGTCGAGAAAAGACAAAGCCGGAGAAAAAGGCAAAGCAAGAGACCGCCCGGCCAGCCGTAAAGATACAGCAGCCCACCCGCACCGCCGCTGACGCCACCGCCCAGAGGGCAAGGATCAAGGCAGCGATGGATAGGTACTCCGGAAAGAGCACGACCCTGAAAAACAGGTAAAAGTGATGGGTTCAAGGTTCAGGTGCGGTGCAAAAAATATGTGACTAGTCACTGGTAGCTAGGGATGAGTGGCTAGGGATTAGGTTTGCGATACGAGAAAACCGCTAGTTTCA
>ERZ773187.1548-NODE-1548-length-17068-cov-2.918474_pt1 | contig 17068 bp, 18 predicted proteins | sample MGYA00511242_ERZ773187 | MGnify/ENA primary metagenome ERZ773187 (study PRJEB29015, sample SAMEA2737744) | human gut metagenome | biome: human gut; feature: human-associated habitat; material: faeces | place: China | collected 2012 ... | reverse complement strand
GAAGTCATCTGAGCCACTGTGAGCGGTTATGGTGAGCTTTCCCCCGTAAGCGTTAACGAACGAGCCTGTTCTATCGGTCATAGAAGACGGTAGAGCCTTTGAGCTGGTAAGCATGGTGTTAGCCTCAGCTATCGTTGGTCTTGTCGTCAGGATGGCATTCATCGCTTTACTGATACTCGCCAGATCATGCGTAGCTCTGTTTACCCTGTTATGCGCCTGAACCTTGCTATACCCGTAGAACGTAGCCGCTACTACGCCAGTAGCAACGGCAAGAACTAACAACAGCTCTATAAGACTAAAACCTTTTTTAAATCCTTTTCTCATGAACCCCCCTTATATTGCATTTGGTTTCATATTCTTTTTATTTGTTCTTATACTCGTAAATATATTTCTTCCAACAAAATAAACAAAGGAAAGCAATATTGAGAAATATAAAACCTTTAAATAATAAACAAACATCAAACTAATAAATATGTTAATGTCTTTGGATATTACACCGGAAACGAACATTAGTGCTATCAATGTAATACCAACCTTTATTAAAGATTTGAAATATAATTTAAACTTAATGCTTTTCCTTATGTTTTTTACTACGAATGTTATAAATAAAGCAACAGTACCGAAAACTATAGCTGTTGATAAAAACTCTAATATACTCATGATTAACTCCTTTGTTTAATTATTTGATTGATGTTATTTACGCTGTCATAAACATACATTTCCTTTTTCGCTATAAGCTCATTCAAAGCATAAATGGTTAATGCTGGTAGAGCTTTACTTAAAGCAATGTTTCCTGTTTTTTCTTTTAATATATCTATTACTTCTTTACTCGCTACTATTGATACATATTTACTTTCTGGGTTAAAACTTTTATCAAGCGATACAATATGTAGGCTACCTACATCGGTATCGTTTTCTGTAAAATGATAACCATCTTCTAAGAATGAGATATTTAAAACCTTACTTTCACTAACAAGTTTTTCTATTGCCCATTTACTCAACTGAGAAACAGCAAGAGATCTTGAGTTTTTAGATATATGATTATCTATAAAATCCAACTGATTTTGTGTTAACTTAATAAGTGTTTTGACAGTGTTATCTTGATCTAATCTTCTTCTTATACATTTAAATGCTAACTCCATACTACCCTCCTATATATTATAATTATACTTATTATATAAAATAAGAATTGTCAATATTAGTATCAGTGTTTTTAATTATTAACGCTTTGTTGTTTTTCTCAAGCATAAATAATGAATATTTAATAACACCCAATATACCAACACTATAAGAGATATTGCCTGAAGCTTCTTTTAATCTTTCTTTTAAATCTTTATCCATTCTAATACTAAATGATTTGCTGCTTTCCCTTTGTATCTTTGCTTTGACATTTATAAAAGAATTACCATTTGTTTTATCATGTTCAATAAAATGTATATTTCCATTAATGTTTTTTATTTCTATTGCTTTGTTTTGCTCTTTTAGTTTGTTTAAACCATGATTTAATAATCCAATAATTGCAATATCTAAAGCGCCAGAACATTTCTGCTTCAGTAAGCTTTTAATATCGTCTGTCATTCTAATACAAGTGTATGCTGTTTTGTTTTTAAACTTAGCTTGATTAATAACAAACACTCCAGAATTTAAATCTTTTTCTTCTATTGTAATACTATTCATAAATATCTCCTTTTTTGATTGATGTTATTATTATTTAAGTTATTAAATTTAATATGTCAATTATTTAATATACATATTGACTAATATTTTAATTACTGTATTTAATTAATAACATTTCAACAATAATTATAAGGAATGGAATTTAAACAATATAACAAAGGAGATTTTTATGAATAAAATAAAGATGCTTGTTTTTAGCATTTTATTTACTGTGCTGTATTCAGCACAAGCACAAGCGGCAAACTATTATAGTTTGACTGGAGATAAAAACTTTGTGCTAAATGCTTTTGATAAATATTTTAATCCGTCAACTACAGGGATAATCGGGACTTTTTTAGATTTCTATATGCCAATATGTTTAGTGGTAGCTGGTATTATTGCTGCCTACATTTTAATTGTTGGTACCGTGACAACCGCTCATGAAGGTGAGATGTTAGGGAAAAAATGGTCATCATTATGGGTTCCGATACGTGCTCCGTTAGCTGTTAGCTTGCTATTGCCAGTTAGTAATGGATGGGCTGTTATTCAGCTTATAGTTATGGCATTAGCTGTTCAAGGTACAGAATGGGGGGATGCAGGATGGAAGAAAATAGCCCCTTCTTTAATAACTGACAGCACTTATATATCCGTGACGAATAAAACAGCTATTCGCCAACTCGTAGTTAATACCTTGTATTCTGCTGCTTGTGTGAAAATAAATAATGATGTAGCAACTAAGGCATTACAAAAATCTGGTGTGAAGTTATATGGGTTTATGGATGCCGCTAATTTTAAATCTGATTCAGGTTCCAATAAAATGATTGGTTATACCTTCGGCTATCCAGATGGAAACGCATTTTCAGGTTATAAAACAGATAAATGCGGAAGTACAAAAATGAAGCTTCTTAATGAAGATAAAATGCCTGATCCGGGTTCATTATTAATAAACACGAACGGGATAGCGATGAATGTTCAAAAAGCTCAGATAGCTGCTAATGCTGCTTTAGTATCTGGTGCTATGGCATATGCTGAAGCTAACTTGAAAGACAGGTCTAAGACTATTGATGTTGAAACATTAAACAAACACATTGATCTTATGACTAATGCTTATGCTCAAATTGTTCAAACTGCTGCTGAAGCTGCTATGAAAGATGCTGTTAATCAATCACAGGTTGATAAGTTAACAGAAGCTGGATGGACTTATAGCTATGCGTTTTATATGAGAATAACAACGGCTGCGTCCTCTGCTAATGCTGCTTTAAATAACTTTCCCATTTCCTCAGCAACATTGAAAGAAGAAGATTTTAAATACAATACATGGGGTGAGGTTTACAGTAGACTTGATAAAGTAAGAACGTTATTGAATGCTACTAATAAACTCAATTCTAACCTTTCTGATGAAGGTGATAATGATGGTTTGTATCAAAAAGCCATAGGTATTATAGGTGGTAATTTAGGTGTGTTTGGAACTCAAAAAGCTGATACAGCAAGCTTGATGCCTTCGGCAAATATCGGTGAGCATGTTATATATGGCGTAGATGCTATGTTAGCGGCTTTAACTGTAGGTTCTATGTTAGGTGGCCTTCCTTTCATTGGTGGCGTTATACAAGCGGTTGTCGGTCTTCTGTCTGGAACATTGACATCGTTCTTCGTTCCACTATTGATAGTAGGAAATATGTTAGCTCATGTTATACCTATGATGCCTTATATCATTGGTTTCGGGTGTGTTATAGGTTATATCGTTCTTGTTCTTGAAGCTATATGCGGTGCTCCACTTCTTGTAGTGGCTTCAATAACACCTGATCAGGATGGTGTAGTTGGTAAACAAGGACAAGGTTATATGTTGCTTTTATCCTTATTGCTTAGACCTGCTTTAAACGTAGCTGGCTATGCAGCTTCATTTGTAGCCATGAATATCAGTTTTGAATATATAAACAGTACGTTCTTTGCTGCTGCGAGTGATGTAGAAGGAGGTTTTTTAGGTATTCAAAAAGGGATAACCATGATTGTTATATATTGTGTATTAACGCTTTCAGCTACATTAGCATGTTGTAAGTTAATGCATTTATTACCTGAGACTATCTTTAAATGGATAGGCGGGGCTTCTTCAACTGTTCTTGGCATGTTATCTACTCATGCTGAATCAGGTATGTTAAAAGCTCAGGCTGCTGTTGGGGCAAGTATGCAATATGCTACCGCTGGTCAAGGCAGCATGATAAATAAAGCGGGTAAATTCGGTCAAAGCTTAGGTGATAAAATAATACCTCAACCTAAAAACACTGCTACTAATGGAGATAATGGTGAACGTTCAGGTGAAAGTGAAGAAAAATCAGAATCATCAAATAATAAACCTAAAGATACCAGTGTAGATTTACAGGATTTTAATAAATAAAAAATAAATTAAAATAAAAGCCTCTTTTTAGAGGCTTTTTTATTGACAAGCATTATTAATATTTGTATATAAAATAATATACACATTACAAAGGAGATTTATTATGTTTATTGAAAATAAAAACAAAGAGAAAAAGAAGTTAACACTTGGTAGAATTGCTGCTGCGCCATTTATAGGAACTGCGAGATTATTTACAGCGCCTTTTGTTTTACCTTATAAAGTCGGTAAAAACATTGTTAATGCTGTTCAATATGCTCATGGTGATCCGAGTAATAAACGTACCTTTGAAGAATGGTATGTTATTAAAAACTCTAATGAAGGAATTTTACAAACAAACTACAGAAAATGCGCCTCAATAGCTTTATTAACATTGATGCTAACGTGTGTTGCTCTGTTCTTTGGTTTTAGTTTTATGACAAGAGCTGATTTAACAATTCCATTAAGGATGGTTCCTTTTGTCGCTGCGCTTGTCGGTTTTGCCGGGTATTTTAATCTTATCGTAAATGCTTATTGCCTTAAAGCAAGAACCTTTGAGAATAAACTTAATGTCTTCAAATCCGTTGAAGACATTATACCTAACCCTTTTTATGAATTTACTTCTTGTGTCAAAGATAAAAACAACAAAAGTAGAAATGTTCCAGTTATGTTTTATCCGAAAAATAAAAAATAATTTGATATCCATAAAACAGTACGCTAATATTTAAATCATCAAATGCGAGGAGATGAAAATGCTAAACTTATATATTGATTCATTACTGAACTTATCAACAGTGTTCTACGGTATTCCGCTGTTAGCTCTTTCGGCGTTAACTACGGTTGTTTTAGGTTTCGTGGTGTTTTATCCGCTTGGTAAAATGATGAACACTAACGCTTATAAAAGCTTTCCAGTGTTTCATATGATGCCTGTAAACAACTATGCCTTTAAGTTGATTGTAGGTTTTCCCGTGAGTATGGTTGTATTCTTAACGTTGGGTATCACTATTCTTTCTTTCGTCAACGTTCTGATTAAAATCTTCATGTAAAAATAAAATCCTCGCATAAAAAGAAACCCTCTTAATGAGGGTTTTTTATTTTATTTCATTCTTGTTGGTATTCTTGCGTTGTAGACAGGGGCTTGAACAGGAACAGGGGCTTGTTCATGGCTATGTCCGGGATTTTCAATATCTTTATCTATATCCTTTTTTTTGCTTTCCTTCATACCGCCAAAAGGCATAAAACTATCTAACTTTTTCGCTTCATGAACTTCTTTGAAAAATCTGGCTTGTTCTTCTGATGATGGCTTTACTACCAAACCCGCTCTTGTTGCTTCTTCATATGCTTCTTCAAGGAAAAGCTGATTACCATCAAAACTGATGCTGCTCCATCCTTTAGCTTTAGCCATTAGAGTTAATCTTCTTGCGGCTAAGGTTCTATCCTTTGTGGCAATTGATAATCCCTGCGCATCTTCTTTAAGAACAGATTTATCAACAAAATGAATATTTCTACTATTGGTGTTATTAACTATTTTAGAAAGAGAATTCCCAAACATAGCCTTTATCTCATGTTCTGGCACAAAGTTAACAGGAGCATGAGAAGATGCTGAAAATGTCTCCTGTAGTTTTTTTGTCACTTTTTCGATAAAACTATTCCCCGCATAGCGATTACTAAAGCGATCCAGTTCGTCAGTATCCACTTTTGGTTTAGCTTTCTGTTTTGCCTCTTCTGCTTTACGCATGGTGAACGTATCAAGCCCTGATAAGTCCAGTGGCTTGCGTTCTGGCTTGAATTGGGATATGTCCATACCTTCCGGTTCTACTGGAGCTGCAGGAGCCTGCTTATCACTTACTGCCTTAGCCAACTTTGCTATGTCGTCGTTCGTCATAAGAGAGGGAGCCACAGGAGCTGGAGCCGGGGCAACGTCTTCTTGTATGTCAAACTCATTAAAGACGGCTGGAGCCTGTTCTGTGAGCTGTTTAAAGGGGTTGTCTATCTCGATGCCAGCTTGCTTATGTAGGCGCTGATGTAATGCCAGTTCTTCGCTCTTTTCTTCATGTAGCCCGGAGAGATAAGCATGGTCTTCTTGTAGCCTTACCATAACAGGATCTAACTCTTTAATACCTGCTTTCCTCTTCTGTTCTATCTCTGACATTAGAGATGTGGCCATGTCGTCAACGGCCTTTAATGCTTCTGTTGGATCAGCAATGAAAGCTCTATCAAACTTATCTAAAAATTGTTCATTCATATATAACTCCTTGTTTTTAATTGTGATTTTTTAGTAAAAATTTATACTATACTATCATATACTACTATATACTATAATGGTCAACGTAGCCCCGATGATAAGTGTCGGATAACTGATTAAACGGATGAGGTAGAACGATTATGTTTGCTATGAGCGTGTGGTGCAGGAAAGGTGGTGTAGGCAAAACAACCATTAGCCTTAACCTTTGTGGCTATTTTGCTTCTAAAGGTCAGTCAACAACGTTAGTAGACTTTGACCCACAGGGGGGAGCTATCACCTGTGCGGCTTTTGCGGAGAAGAACGGTAAACCTCTGCCGTTTGAAGTGACCCGTAAACCAAAGGTAGCAACCGACTTCATGATCTTTGACCATGCGCCGGGTGTAGACAGCGGCGGTCAGTTAGCGCCGTTGGTATTGGTACCGACTATTCTCGATGCTTCCAGCTATTCGGCTACCCTGAAAAGCATTGATGAGCTGAAAGAGATGAACAAGCCTTTTATCCTTGTTCCGAACCGTGTGGAAGTTCAGAACCGGGAACAGATGGAGCTGTTGAAGAAGCTGGAAGGGTATTCAGAGAAATTAGGCTATGAACAGCCCTACATCCGTAAGCGTGTTGCGTATCCCCGCGCATATGGCAACGGGATCACTATCTTTGATGAAAAGGCCGCATTGCCAAACATCACTGATGCCCGGAATGAGTTTGCTCACCTGATCGAAATCATCAAACTGAAAATCAAAGAACAGGCTGAAGCCAAAAAGAAATGATGCTACTATATGATAGTATATACTATTGTATTGTATGATGTTCTACGTGAATTCTGAGAGAAAATGCTATGACAGATACTAAGAAAGACAAAACAGAAAAAAACGCTAAAAAGGGTGCGGCTTGGCTCGATAACTTTGATGATTTTCAGAATGTCTCGCTGGAAACCTCTTTTGCTAAAGATAATGGCACATACTGGAGCTATCGTACAGAAAGCTTAGGTGATATTCAGGCCGGGACTACGCCTTACGTGCGTTCTACGGTAAAAGTCACTAAGCATGATGATGCTCGTTTGATTAACGTCCGTATTCCTGCGGCGCTGGAAGAAAAACTAAAAGAAGTTTCTTTTGATATTCCTATTCCAACTCTTCTTTTAATTTGTGCCGATTATTTAACTGATGAACTCATTAAAGAAAACAAACAAATATTAGCACTTCCAAAAGAAAGCGATGAACGGAAGATATAAACAGGATGAACGGTTGACTTAGGGGTTTATTAATTGTAGTTAATTGTTTACTTTTATAATACTTACTATAAATACAAGTAAAAGTAAGGATAAAGTAAACAATATAACAAAGGAGATTATAATGCCAAACGCAAAAGTAATAGTTGAATATTCAAGAAATGATGTAAAGGTTTCAGGTGGCCTTTATGGATTTAAACCTTCTGCTGAAGAATTGGGTGAAGGTAATGCTGTTTATGAAGATGCTTTGACAGGTCAAACTATTGAGGCAAGAACTCTAAAAGAGTTAATGCAAGAAATAGCCATTCCAGAAGTAGAAGCTGAATATGACGAAGAAGGTGTTTTAATAAAATCAGAACCTAAAGATTTAGGTGATGTTGTAGATAAGGAAATTCTTTTTTCTGCTGAAAAAGTTAAAAGAATGAAGTTATCAGAAAGAGATGGTAAAGCAATCATTGATAAATATATTAATGACGAATTAAAATATAAAAACTATCTCAAGTTGAAAGAAGCGTATGAAAATGACCCTTCTAAAAACCCAATGCCAAAAGCTGTTGTTAATCCTCCTGTTGAGCCAAAACCTTTTATTTTCACTAATGCGTTAAGAGAAAGAAAAGCTACGGCAAGAACTAATGATACTGAAGCTTATCAGGTTATCTATGATTTATCCGGTGTTCCAGACGAGATCCGTGTTGACTACTGGAGAACCATTGTTAAAGCCCATGCTAACCCAAACTATGTTATAGAATCCACTCAGAGCAATGGAGATAACACAGTACGCGGTTTCCGTGGTAAACGTCCAGTAATCGCAAACAACATCCACGTAGCACAGGATGCTTCTGTTCATGGTCAGCTCTATGAGTTCGTGTATGACGTTTCAGACGCTAAATATGTGCTTTGTGATGATGCTAAACGTGAAGAGCTTAAAAAGCTTGGTAGAGAAGACCAGATAACTTACTTCCCAAATGACGAAAGGGCTTTCGTTCCTGAGCATGGCGGCGTGTTCCCGTTTGCTAAATGGATGAACAGCAGAACAGATCTCAAGTCTGATACTTACCGTGAAATAGTTTTAAAACACGTAAACCGTGAATTAGAAAAAGCGGGTTATGGTGATTATCCGGTTCACTCTTTTGTTAGTCGTGTCCAGAAGTTTAAGGACGAAGAACAGGCAGAAGCGGTAAGAAAGGTTCATACTGATTTACCACAATCTATTAATGATTATAAAGAAGAATTTGCTGAACTCGCAAAACTCAATATTGACCCTGATCAGAAAAATGCTTCTATTATTAATAAATATAATATTAATATCAGAGAAAAAAGTAAACGTGCAATCGAGTTAACTACTGAACTCGAACGTATGCATAAAGATATTGAAATTATGAAATTAGCACAAGCTGCAGAAGTGGAAAACCTTACTCTTAAAGTAGAGAAAGATAAGTTATCTTCTAAAGTGATCGAGCTTACTGAACAAACTTCATTAAAAGATGAAGAGATCAATCAACTCAAGGAAGATCTTGAAAAAGAAATAAAGGAAAAAGAAGAGTTCGTTGATAAAAACAATGAATTGTATTTTAAAAACACTGAACTTGAAAAGGAAAAAGAAGAGTTAGCGAAAGAGGTTAAAACGCTTGAGGACGAAAATATAGCGTTAGAAAAAGAGAATACCACTCTTACTGAAAAAGTTTCTGCTCTTGAAGAGAAAAATACCAAACTTGAAAACGAATTAAAAACTCTGGATTTTAATACAACAAAAGAGATTGATGATCTTAAAGGTCAGGTTGAATCGCTTAATGGTCAACTTGAGCAAAAAGATATTACTCATGCTGCTGATAAAGAAGCTGCTTTAGCAGAGTTGAGAAAAGAACTTAGTGAAGCGTTTGAAACTGAAAAACAGGAAGCTTTAGCTAAACTTCGTGAAGAGTTAACGGCTCAGTTTAAAGTGGATAATGAAAAAGCGCTTGAAGCTCAGAAAACTACGCTTGAAGCTGGATTTACATCTGAAAAAACTCAAGCATTGAATGAGCTTAGAGAAGAACTTAACAAAATCTTTGGTGTGAAAGAAAACGAGTATAAAGAAGTAATTAAAGGTCTTAGAACGGAATCTGCTGAAAACTTTGAGTTAGCAAACACCTATAGCCAAAAAATGCGCACGTTCTTACAAGAAAACACTGATCTTGTTGAAGAGAATCGTAAGCTTAAAAAGCAAATCGAGGATTTTAATAACGGGAATGAAAATAGACCAAAAAATAAATAATTAACAAAGGAGAAAGTTATGGAACTATATTTTAACAACATGAGGAAAGCTTATGATACGTTGATTTCTGCTATCAGAACAGATGAAATGGTACAGGCTGTCATTAAAAGACAAGACAGCCTTGTAAAAATCATGGAAAAAGCTTCTTCAATTTTTCAGGAACAACAACTTTCAGGTAAAAAAAGAATACTTCAAAATGATAATGACTTAGCTTTAACGATAACAAATATTGGTGTTGAAACTAACTTTAAAGAGATAAATTATTATAAAAATCTGGTTTCTGATACTTTACTTTTTAATCTTGGTATGAAACTTATCTTTTCTGAAATAGAACAGAGATATGATACTCTTTTTGGTTCATTACGCTCTTATGAAAAAGGTGATTTTGAGTTTCATTATAAAGTGTATAAAACAATAACTGATGATCAAAGAAGCTATTTAAGAGACGTTTGCGGTAATTCTTTAAGTATACTTGAAATGTATTTAGACAAAACAAAAACCAAAAGAGAATACAGCAAAGATAAAATAGAGTTAGCTCTTAGTAGAGTATATAACGCTTTATGTGTCTATTATGGTTATCAGCTCTATGATACACGATTAAAAAGAGAGGGTAGTTATGAATATGAATAATAGTTTAGATTTATCCTCTCTTAGAGAAGAGCTTGAAAAACAGAAAAAAGAGCGTGAAAGGTTGATTACTGAAAATGCACTGGCAGAAGTAAAACATCAAGCAGCATTAGAAGAAGGAGAAGGGGAGCAATCCCCTTCCTCTGAAGAGGCTCAGGCCGTTTCTGTTGACGCTGTTCCTGATGATGTGTTGATGGGTAGCGGAAGTTCTAACAAGGCTATCCTGTGGCGTTGTGCGCGTGATTTCTTCCAACCTAACATTAAGCTGATAAAACAGTATCAATTTCCGCATGTGATTATTGAAGAGTCTAAAGATTGTTATGTTATCTACTCTTCTGATGTAGAGCTTGCTGTAAGCACGCTTTACGCTCATTTTGATTATGAAATAGCAGCTTTTGGTGTCTGTAAAGTTGAAAGCGATAATCAAGAGTATGTGGAAGAAATAATATATCAGGGTGTTTTAAGAGGTTTTAGTATTTTTCCTTCCATGTTAGAACATGAAAAAGTTGAACAACAAAAATCCACCCTTTTAGCTTTAAAAAGAATTAAGCGTGAAAGAGATGAAGAAACCGGAATCATGAAAGAAAGTATTAATACTTTCCTGATGGACTGGTTAAAAAAATCAGAAAAAGGCTTGATGTTGTCAACTTGAAGAAAAAATTATATAATAACTTGGTTTTAGTATTGATTTATTTAAAAAAATAAAATATATAATAAGTGTTAGTTATTATAAAAGATATAACAAAGGCACAATATAAAAAAGAACGGAGAGTTTTTAATATGAATGAAAAAGATAATGTTTTACAGTTAACGCCGAAAGATTTTAAGCGAGCTTTACAGGCTCAGGATAATCCGTGGCGTGAAACAGATGAATACTCAATAGGTGCGGAAGGTATTTTTATTCGCACTGTAAAGACTTATAAAAATGGCGTTGAAGATGTTAAATGGGTTCAGATTCATCCTTTCCCTTTAATGCCAATTGAAAGTGTTGATATGCTGGATTCTGATATTCAGGAATCAGTATTTGATGAAGAAAATCAGGTTTCATCTAAAGACACAAAAACTTATACTAAAGTTCGTTTCTTAGATCTAAATGGTCAGGAAAGATTTGTCAAAATCCCTCAGTCTGAACTATCTCAAATCAGTAAACAGTCTTTGTTAGCTAAACGCTGGCCTTTACCCCCGGCTAACAAAATGTCAAAGGTTGCTGACATAATGTTAAAGGTGCTGGCTGATGGGCGTAGAACGGTTGTTTCTCCTGCGGGTGTTGAATACGAACCATGTATAAAAATCACTTCTGGATCTGATAACTGCGGATGGGTTAATGGAGAACACATTAAACCGGGCCACCCTCGTTATGTTGGTGATGAAGAATGTATGACATTCAAGGCAGGTAAAGCAGAGATTCAGATTGATATTTTAGGCCAGTGGTACGCGCAAGATGAACAGTTAGCTTTAATCGCCGCTCATCAACTTGTTGGTTATACCTTCGGTAATATATTTTCTCCTTCCGTAAGTCTTATTATTGAGTTAACAGGTGATCCGGGCGATGGTAAGTCAGTGCGATTAATCGCCCAATCGTCTTATGAAGGTATACCGATCAAAGGTCATAATATCCTTTATTTTGACGCTACAGCCTCTATCGCAGGTATGGAGCGTTTATTCCCGCTTTTAAACAGCGGAAGCGTACTTTTAGATGAGTTTGATAAAATCGTAAATAATAAAGGGGCAAATATTGCCACTGAAATGATTTTTATGATTTGCAATGGTACTCAGCGTGTTTTAGCAGAAGCTAACGACAAAAAGCGAGAAAAATCAAGAAGTGGTCTTTTGCGCCTGTTGTAGCTTCCAATAAACCTATTGTAGAACGTCTTAATGGTCATGAAGATATTATGGCTATCAAAGATCGTATATGGACTATTCACACTTCTGATGAAGAGATTTCAGGCTTCAAAGGTGATCTTTCTATCGTTAACGTCTGGAGAAGACTTTTAGAAGAAAATTATGGTCATATTTATGGTATAGCTATTGATTATATCAAAAATAACCGTATTGCTCTTATCAAACGATTCGAAGATTTGAGAAATGAACTTTATATAAAAGAATATGGTGAACATTACAGTAAAGATATGCGTGATGCTGAAATGATTGCCTCTCTTCAATTGGGCGCTGATTTAGTTTCTGAAATTTTCGGTGAAGAGGCTGGTTTATCCGCTCATAGAGCTGTAGACGTTTTAAAAAGAAGAATGGCAAATACCACGTTTAACGCGGATAATAACTACAAAATTGTTATTGAAAGATTTAAAGAATGGATTGCTGATAACATCGGTTCTATTCGTATTGATGGTTTTGCTTACACAGGCTCTTATGGTAGAAACAGTGAAGAACAACAGTTAGATCAGGCTGAACGCCTTACTAACAACGCTATCATGTCTAACAGAGGTGCTATAGCTGGACTTGAGCAATCAAGACCTATGCAGCATAGAACTGATTTTGAAGGGTGCATCTGGTTAAAACCAGAAGCAGAAGCAAGCTTAAAGAAATCTGGTATAGCAATTGATGAACTTATGAAAGCAGCAAAAGAACTTGATTTGTTGCCTAAAGTTCAGAAAGGCAAAAAGAAAGGTCAGTACATAGTTAAACACAAAGTTAGCGATCAGAAACAAGAATGGTTAAATAATAAAAAAACCTACGCTATTAAGATATTTCTTTATCCATTCCCTGAAGAAGAGGATGAAGTTAATAATGAATTTGAGGATGAAGTGTTTTATTCAAACGTTGATCGTGAGGATATAGATTCACTTGTTGAACAAAACATTAATGCTCATATGTTCGATTTACCTAAAATTGATTAACATAACCAAAAGGAGGTTATTATGTCATATACATATAAAGTCATAAATAATAGCCTCTTCTTTATTGAAGAGGAAAGTAATAAGCAGTATGAAGTAAACGTTATACCACAAGGAATTGGAAATAATCTGTTTCAGGTTTCTATTCCTGATTTAAGCCCGCGCACTTTAGAAGCAAACAATGCTAAAGAGCTTTTTAATCAGGTTGTTGATATAGATAATGTAAGACGTAGTTTTAGACGACAGACACCAGAAGAGTTTAAATCTAAGTTCCAAAAAATGAAAAAGAAAGCTTGTCCAGAATAAAGAGGGTAAACCCCTCTTTTTTTTCGCCAAAAAAAAGAGATCTCCCAAAAGGAAATCTCTAAAAAATATTCTCTTTTTCGCAAAAGAGAAAAATATGAATGAGGCGAAATTATACCGTAATTTAAAAATAATTACAACTTTTAGCGGAAATATTTTTGATAATAAATAGACATTATTATATAATATAGTATATTAGTATCAGGTAGATCTAAAAGGTGAGGTGTCTATGAATAGCATTAATGAATTATTATTAATTTACGGTTCAAATATAACAAAAATCAAAGAACTTGTTTTAGCAGGGGCAAATGTTAACTACATATCGCCCGAAGGTTTAACGCCTTTGTCTTGCGCTGAATCTGTTGAAGTGGCTCAGTTTCTTCTTAGCCGTGGCGCTGATGTAAATGCTACCAATGAAGACGGGAAAACAGCCTTGTTCAGCGTTAGCAACGTTGATACTTGCCGCTTCCTGATAGAGAACGGCGCAAGGGTAAATCATGTTAACAACAAACATGAAACAGCCTTGTTCTATACAACGGATATGAAAAAAATCAGATTACTGGTTGAAGCAGGATGTGATCCATTGGTAAGAAGTTATGATGGTAAGCGCCATTACGATTTGTTGGCACATAATCAGAAAGTGAGTTTTATTAACTTCTTGGCTAACAGAAAAAAGAAAATGGAAACTGTTAACGCACCTTTAGCTCTTGCCTTTTAATAACACCACCTCACCAAAAAGATAAAGCCCCTTGCGGGGCTTTTTTCTTGTCAACAAAACAAAGGATTATGTGAACCATCAATATATATCTTACTTAGAGTTTAATAGTAAAAAACGGAGAATTTTCTACTTGATTTAAAGTTATAATTAATTTTATTTAATGTCAAATTAAAATAAACAGTTTTTAGCTTATTGACGAAATATATTTTTAATTATATATAATATTAAGACTTATTATATAAAAAGGAGATATATTATGGAAAGACAACAAACAAAACTTTATTTTGCTATATGGAAATTAAAAGGTAGTGAGAAGCTACAAGCTATTAAATATTTTATTAGTTGCGGTGAAGATATTCATGAAAGAGACAAAAACGAGTTAACACCTTTACATCAAGCCGTTGGATGTGGTGATGTTGAGGCCGTGAAGCTTTTGTTAACGCTTGGCGCTAACCCTAATGCTATAGACATATACGGAAGAACGCCGCTGTTCTATACGGCTTTCAGCCCTAAGTACAATGGTCGTCAGTTAGATGAAGCTCTCATAGCGGGGAATGCTGATACCACCATTTACGATGTTAACGGGCATACACGCGATCAGTTCGTGTATAGCTTCAAAAGCTCGATGTTCTACCGTCCTGAACCAGAAGCAGTAGAAGAACAACCGGAAGAGGTAGCCCCTTCAGCTCCTGTGAAAAGGGCAGGAAGACGTAAAGCATGATAGCGGCATTACTTAACCAGATACGTAGCACCGGCTTTGTGCTTCTCTCCCAATTTGACGCTGTTTTGTCTTCCCCGGCTCCTACGCCGGAAGAACAGGAACAGAAAGACGCTTCATTAAAGATGCTTCTCCCGCTGTTAGAGAAGAACCATGATGAAAGATACCTGATAACACGTTTACTCGATTACAGCGCTCAGGATCTGTTAGCGGTCTACCTGTCAGGCCGTTCAGGTAGCATGAAAGCGTATGCGCTTCTCCAGCTCATACAGAACACATCCAAATTGTGGCCGTCAGGTTTCTATCATGCTGTTGCCCGTTCCGGCCTACGCCTGAATGACGAGCTGGACACATCAGGGCTAACCCCTATCCAGTTAGCAGCCAAAACAGGAAACGTAGAGCTGTTTAAATTGTTGCTATTGGATGGGGCAGATCTCTATCAGAAGAACAAAGACGGTATGAGTGCTTATGATTTGGTGTTGAACAGCAATAACGCAGAGCTGTTAATGTTCATGATCCGCTATGAAAATGCTGATATTTCGAACTACCGTCGAAAAGCTTGAACAACATCATATTGACATTGCAAGTAGTAAAATCATAAATAGCACTTTTTGCTAAACCACATAACCAATTGATAGTAATTGGTTTTTTTGTTTTTATGGGGTTATTGGTTTTAGATGGAAGGTTTTTCTTCAAAATAAGTGTTGAATGTCATAAGCAAAATAAAGACAATTAATCACATCAAAGCAGTCATACGCTCTGATAGTTAACTTGATGCGGAAAGGTTCCATTATTTAATCCGGTCTTCGATAAACCGGGCATCAAACCAAAAGCACATAAATAAATAAAATATTTGTGCCTGTAGCGATTAACTAATCGCAAGTTAACTATTATTGGAGTCTTGCATTATGACTGTATCTAAAAAATCCAAATCTAATATTCTTCATCTTGATATTGATGCTTTCATTGCTAAAGCACGTAATATTATTCATGAAGTCTACCATAACAAAACTATTCTCTCTGTTCCTGATTACCAGACTAAAACAGCAGCAAACGATCAGGACTACATCACCAAACCACTTACTCCCCTTTACGCATGGGCTGGCGGCAAACGTCGCCTTATCAAAGCGTATCGCCCCTATATGCCAGATTTTAAGCGTATTCGATACTACGCAGAGCCTTTCTTTGGCGCAGGCGCTATGTTCTGTGAGGTTTTCAATCAGCACCGTGAACACATCAGAAGCTACCACCTGAACGACATTAACCCGGAGATCATCAATCTCCTGAACACCATTAAAAGGGATTGTTCCGGGTTCATTGACGAGCTGAAGGCCATTGAAGAACGCAACCACTATAAGACCATTGAAGGTCAAAAACACTTCTACTATCGCTTACGTGAAGAATACCGTTCCTTACCAGTAGGAGCTGAATATTCAGTGAGAGGAACGGCTATGTTCTACTTCCTCTTAAACAATATGTTCAGGGGTTTATACAGTCAGAAAAACGGGCGAATTTTCACGTCATTCCAGACGAATAAAAATGGTTTTGATTATGAAAATATCAAAAACTGGTCAACAGCATTACAGAAAGCTGTGATCACATGTGGAAGCTATGAAGACGTTAAGATTAATAAAAATACGTTCCTGTTTTGTGATCCGCCTTATCGTGATTGCTCGATTATGTATTCAACAGATTTTAATGATGAACAGCATAAGCAATGCTACGCATGGGTTCAGAAAAAAGTAGAAGAGAAAAAAACTGTAGGTATGTTGTGTAATAAAAACCTGAATGATGGTTTCTTTAGTTCACTACCTACTACAACAGATAGCGAACATATCAACATCCAATATTCGCATACAAAAGCAAGAGTTGGCGTAAACAGAAACATTGTTGAGCTGTTAATGGTATTCAAAGAAAAAATGGCTGTTCCGGTTCTTAAAGCAGCTTAAACAAATAAAATCAAAATGAGGATTTAATTATGAGTAAAGGTAGAAAGAAGTTTAGGCCAGTAGATTTTCAAAATAACAACTTAGGGAATAACTACATAACAATAGAATGTTTGTTATCAGCGCCATTCCATGAGCATTCACCGGAGCTTTTCG
>ERZ773187.1536-NODE-1536-length-17142-cov-10.029613_pt1 | contig 17142 bp, 14 predicted proteins | sample MGYA00511242_ERZ773187 | MGnify/ENA primary metagenome ERZ773187 (study PRJEB29015, sample SAMEA2737744) | human gut metagenome | biome: human gut; feature: human-associated habitat; material: faeces | place: China | collected 2012 ... | reverse complement strand
CAAAAAACACTTTGCGCGGAGCGGAGTGTCGCAGACCCGCCGCAAGCGGCGGGGCAAGGCGCGGAGTGCAGCGAGAATCCCTTATCCCAAAAGGCCAGCGGCCTTTTGGGATAAGTTCAGGCACAAATAGGTTTTTACCTATTTGTGCCTGCTTTTTTATCCGATTGTTCCGAACACCGATATGCCCATCAGGCTCAGCGCGCCCATGATGCAACCGGCGAGCACGACGCCGCCCATGCACGCGAGCGTGCTCTTCTTCAGCCCCATATTCAGGATACTCGCCGCGAGCGTCCCTGTCCACGCGCCGGTTCCCGGCAGGGGGATACCGACGAACAGCAGCAGCGCCCAGAACAGCCCGCGACCGGCCTTGGCCTGCAGTTTCTCGCCGCCGCGCTCACCCTTTTCGAGACAGAACGTGAAGAACCGGCCGATGACCGGCTTGTCCTTGCCCCAGAGGAGGATGCGCCGCGCGAAGAGATAGATAAACGGGACGGGGAGCATATTGCCGAGGATGGCAATCACAAACGTCAGCCACAGCGGCAGCCCGAACAGGACGCCGTAGGGGATCGCGCCGCGCAGTTCAACGAGCGGCACCATCGAGACGAGAAAAACGGTCAGACAGTGTTTAAACATCGGAAAAATCCTCTTTTCGTGCGGAATACCCAACCATTATACAGGAAATCCTTTGCTTTGGCAAGGCAGCGCGCCGCAAAAATCCTGTGACAGATTTGCGATAGTATGTCCCATCCGCCGCCGCGGCAGTCAGATTTTACAAATTTACTGAACAATTCTGCGATACCCATCGACAAATGGAACTTTTTCCTGTATAGTAATATAGTAATTTAAAATGGGAGGAGATGCGGGTATGTCTATTTCGGACGGTATCGCACTTCTGGGCGGCATTGCCCTGTTCCTGTTCGGTATGAGCCTGATGGGCGACGGACTGAAACGGGTGGCGGGCAATAAGCTCGAGCTGATTCTCTATCAGCTCAGCAGCACCCCGATCAGAGGAATTCTGCTGGGCACCGGCGTGACCGCCGTGATCCAGTCCTCGTCCGCCACGTCGGTGATGGTGGTGGGCTTTGTCAACTCCGGCATGATGAAGGTACGTCAGGCCATCGGCATCGTGCTCGGCGCGATCCTCGGCACGAGCGTCACGGGCTGGATCATCTGCCTGTCGGATCTCTCCGGCGGGAGTGGCTGGGTACAGCTGCTGAGCACCGCGACGCTCACGGGCATCATCGCGGTGATCGGCATCATTCTGCGCATGTTCACCAAGGGGCAGAGTACCCGCCATGTGGGCGACATTCTGCTCGGCTTCGCGGTTTTGATGTACGGCATGAGCGCGATGAGCGGCGCCGTCTCGCCCCTGCGCGAGAGCGAGGCGTTCATTCAGGTGCTCACGTCGTTTTCCAACCCCCTGCTCGGCATCCTCGTCGGTCTTGTGTTCACGAGCGTGCTGCAGAGCGCTTCGGCCGCGATCGGCATTCTGCAGGCGCTCTCGGTCACGGGGGCGATTTCCTTCGGCGTGGCGCTGCCGATCGTGATGGGCATCGCCATCGGCGCGGCCGTGCCGGTGCTGCTGTCGGCGCTGGGGGCGAACATCAACGGCAAGCGCACGGCGTTTGTGTATCTGCTGATCGACATACTGGGCGTTGTGATCTGGGGCGGCATTTTCTACGGCGTGAACGCGGTGATGCATTTTACGTTCCTCGGCACGACGATGACGACCGTGAGCATCGCGCTGATGAACACGCTCTTCCGTCTGGCGACGGTGATTGCGCTCACACCGATGATCGGTCTGCTGGAGAAGATTGTGTGCATGCTGTTCCCAGAGCGCGACGCGACGCCGGAGGAGCAGGATATGGACCGCCTCGAGGCACGCTTTCTGCAGCACCCGGCGCTCGCCATTGAGCAGAGCCGCCTGGTGACCTGCTCCATGGCGCAGAAGGCGCAGATGAACCTGCTCGACGCGATGTCGCTGCGGCACGATTACAGTGACGAGGGCTTCGAGCGCGTCGAAAAGCTCGAGGGCATCGTCGACCGCTATGAGGACCGGCTCGGCACCTACCTCGTGCAGATCACGCGGCGTGAGCTGCTCGACCGGCAGAACGAGGATGTCTCGAAGTTCCTGCATACGATCACGGACTTTGAGCGTATCTCCGACCACGCGCTCAACATCGCGGAGGCCTGCCGCGAGCTGCATGAGAAGGACGTCGCCTTTTCGCCGGAGGCGGAGCATGAGCTGGACGTGATGGAATCGGCCATCCGCGAGATCGTCTCCATCGCTATCCGCGCCTTCACGGAGAACGACCTGCACCTCGCCGGGCGGGTGGAGCCGCTCGAGGAGATTGTGGACGGCCTGTGCGACCAGCTCAAGAGCCGCCACGTCGGCCGCCTGCAGCAGGGCGTCTGCACGCTGAAGCTCGGCTTCGTCTTCAACGACCTGCTCACGAACTATGAGCGCGTGGCCGACCACTGCAGCAACATCGCTGTGGCGCTCATCGAGCTGGAGTCCGACGTGTTCGATACGCACGCTTACCTCAACAGCGTCCACGAGCTCAAGAGCGAGACCTTTGACCGCTACTACGACGAGTATCAGAGGAAGTTCGCCATCTGAGCGGGCACATAAGCATACCCCGTCGGCCTTGAAGGCCGACGGGGTATGTTATTTTATGCAGTTGGTGAGTCAGAGCTTATCCGCCCGGGCAAGGCGGGGAAGCCCTCAGCGGGAGGTCCTGCGTCTGCAGATGACCACGACGGCGGGAATCGCCGCACAGCTCGCGATGGCCACGACGACCCAGAGGGTGAGGTTCATCGTGCCGCCGGTGGAGGGCTTGCCGGGGTTAGGCGTGTCGGGGGTGTCCGGCGTATCGGGCGTATCCGGGGTCGACGGGACGGCAACACCCACATAGGCCACGTCGGCGTTGGAGTTCGTGTTGTTCACGCCGCGCTCGAAGAGCTTGGCCTGATTGGTCAGCATGGAGATCTTGTTGTCGCAGATGAACATCGCCTGCGTCATCAGGCCGTAGGGCACGACGCGCTCGGCGGTGACATCACTGTATACGGGCAGCTCCCACGTGATGCCGGCCGTGCCGATCAGGACGGGGAACTGGGAGCCGTAGGCGGTGGTCATGTCATCCCAGGGAGAGCTCCACTCCGCGCCGGAGGGGGAGGTGCTGCTCTTTTTCAGGAAGTCGCGGTAGGGCATCTCGAAGCTGTTGTGCTCGCTGTTGTTGGCGATGGCGCCCATACCGACGGCCTCACCCAGCTTCACGAACTGCTCGGCGATCTGTCAGACGGAATGGGCGGTTTTACCCGATCTGCCGCCAGCTCCTCCGGCAGAGAGCGGGTGGTCTCCGTGTGTGATGTTTACCTCCTCCAGATTGCTGAGAAAAGCATATAATTTCCAAATAAAAATGTCAATAAGCTACAGGAAATATCGCAAAACGAAAAATACAATCGAAAAAGCGACAGATTCCTGCATTTCGGAAAAATTTTTCTTTTGCGTAGACAGACGTTTTTTACTGAATCTGTAGGAATTCACAGAGGGTTTACAGTCACACTCTTGCTTTTTTTCAAAAAAAGACTATTATAATAAGGATGAAAATCATGAATCTGCGGCATGCAGAGTGAAAGGAAGTCATATCCATGACAAAAGTTGACATTATTTCCGGCTTTCTGGGCGCGGGCAAGACGACGCTCATCAAGAAGCTGCTCAAGGAGGCCTATCAGGGCGAGAAGCTGGTGCTGATCGAAAACGAGTTCGGCGAGATCAGCATCGACGGCGGCTTCCTGAAGGAGTCCGGCGTGCAGATCAGCGAGATGTCCTCCGGGTGCATCTGCTGCTCGCTGGTGGGCGACTTCGGCAAGGCGCTCAAGGACGTGGAAAAGCAGTTCCACCCCGACCGCATCCTCATCGAGCCGTCCGGCGTGGGCAAGCTCTCGGACGTGATCCTCGCCGTGCAGAACACCGTGAAGGACGAGCCCGACATGCAGCTCGGCAGCTTCGTCACCGTGGCTGACGCGTCGAAGGTGAAGGTCTATATGAAGAACTTCGGAGAGTTCTATAACAACCAGATCGAGTCCGCCGGCGCGATCATCCTCTCCCGCACGCAGAAGGTCAGCGCGGAGAAGCTCACCGCCGCCGTGGCGCTCCTGCGCGAGCACAACAAGGACGCCGCCATCCTCACCACCCCCTGGGACGAGCTGGACGGCAAGACCATCCTCGCCGCGATGGAGAAGGTTTCCCTCGCCGACGAGCTGATGGAGAAGATCCGCGCCGAGCACGAGGCCGACGAGCATGAGCATCACCATCATCACCACGATGACGACCATGACCACGACCACGAGGAGCACGAGCACCATCATCACGATCATGACCATGAGGACGAGGAGCACGAGCACCATCATCACGATCATGACCACGATCATGACGAGCACGGGCATCATCACCACGACCACGATCACGAGTGCGACGATCCGGAGTGCTCCTGCCACCACCATCACCACCACGCCGACGAGGTCTTTACCAGCTGGGGCGAGGAGACGGTCCACACCTTCACCGAGGAAGATATCCGCCGCGCGCTCACCGCGCTCGACACCGGCGACTACGGCGCCATCCTGCGCGCGAAGGGCATCGTGCCGACGGTCGACGGCCGCTGGCTGCACTTTGACTATGTGCCCGAGGAGCACGAGGTGCGCTTCGGCACCGCCGATTACACGGGCCGCCTGTGCGTGATCGGCTCGAATCTGAAGGAGGACGGCCTGAAGCAGCTCTTCGGCCTGTAAGATCTATGGATATTCCTGTTTATCTCATCGCCGGTTTTCTCGATGCCGGCAAGACCAGCTTCATCAACGGCGTCCTGCGCGACGGCTTCGCGGAGGAGGACCGGACGCTGCTGATCTGCTGCGAGGAGGGCGAGCTGGAGTATGACCCGCGCGTGCTGGGCAACGTCTTTACCTACACGGTCGACGATCCTGCGCAGCTGACGCCGGAGCTGTTTAAAAAGCTCGAGAAGCAGTACCGCCCCAAGCAGGTCATCATCGAGTACAACGGCATGTGGATGATGGAACCGCTCTACCGCGACGGTCTGCCCGCGAACTGGATCCTCTATCAGATCATGTGCCTTGTCGACGCGACGACGTTCGACGTCTATCTCAAGAACATGGGCCAGCTCATGATGGAGAAGGTTCTCAACGCCGATCTGCTGATCTTCAACCGCTGCAATGAGGAGCTGCGCGAGAGTCTGCGCAAGCGGAACCTCCGCATGGCGAACCGCCGCGCGGACATCTATCTCGAGAACGAGGACGGCACGAGCGAGGAGTACGTCACCGACGACATGGCGCCCTTCGACCTCTCGAGCGGCCACCTCGACGTGCCGGACGCCGACTATGGCGTGTGGTATGTCGACCTGATGGATCACCCCGAGCGCTATGAGAACATCACCGTGACGTTCAAGGCGCTCATGTGCCACTCGAAGAAGTTCAAGGGCATCGACTGCCCCGGCCGCTTCGCGATGGTCTGCTGCGACAAGGACAAGCAGTTCCTCGCGCTCGTGTGCAAGGGCGAGGGGCTCGACCGCTTCAAGGACCGCGACTGGGTGAAGCTCCGCGCCGCCGTCAAGGTGGAGGACTGCCCCGCCTACGAGGGCCCCGGCCCGGTGCTGTATGTCAGCAAGATCAGCGCCTGCCAGAAGGCGGATCCGGAGGTCGTATCGTTTTGATGGAAAAGAGCGCTCTCTTTTCCATCAAAAACGGCGCTGCGCGCCTTGCACCGCCGCGAGCGGCGGCGGTGCGACACTTCGCTCCGCGAGAGGAATTATTCTGACGTGCATGTTGTCAGAAAAATAAGTCTGATATGAGATATAAGCAGAATCGCCCGGTATTGCCGGGCGATTCTGTTTACTGCCGTTTGTTTCAAATGAGCCTCGCAGAGTTCGCAGCACGGAGACCGCGAATTGGTTCAAATCTGTTTTTTGCGGCGGCGTGTACGTCGCAAAAAACTCTTCGCGCAGTGCAGTGTCGCAGGCCAGCATGGCTGGCCAAGGCGCGGAACGCAGCGAGAATCTCGCTTAACAAAAAGGCATCGCCTTTTTGTTAAGCGACAGCTGAGCCGGGCTGAGTATTTACAAGGAAAGAAGTCAATGCTATAATTATTTAGTTATAATGATTTTTCCGCGCAGAAAGGAGCCCCGCCTATGGAGCTGCATGCCAGGCTCGTCCGCTCACAACTGAATTTCTTCAAGCCATTCGTCGCGAACTGCTCGCTCGAGGTCACGCGCAAGGGACAGGACAAGCTCGGCGAGTTGATGACGGCGATGCACCGGCGCGAGGTCTATGTCCGCGAGCACGACTTCGGCGCGTTTCAGGGCGCGTGGATTACGCCGCACGACCAGCGCCGCACGGGCGTGATCCTCTATCTGCACGGCGGCGGCTACACCTGCGGGAGTCTGGAGTATGCCAAGGGCTTTGGCTCAACGCTCGCGGCGGAGGGCGGCGTGCGCGTGTTCTGCGCGGCGTACCGCCTTGCGCCGGAGAACCGCTATCCCGCAGCGCTCGACGACGCGCTGGAGAGCTACCAATACCTGCTCAAAAAGGGCTATGCCGCGCACCAGATTCTTCTCTGCGGCGAGAGTGCGGGCGGCGGACTGATCTACGCTCTATGTCTGAAGCTGCGCGAGCTGGGGCTTCCCCTGCCGTGCGGCCTGATCGGCATCTCGCCGTGGACGGATCTCACCGAGTCGGGCGAGACATATGAGACAAACCGCGAGGCCGATCCCTCCATGACGAAGGAGCTGCTGGAGTTCTACGCCGGGTGCTATACGGACGACGCGCGCGACCCGCTGTGCTCGCCCCTGTTCGGGGATCTGGAGGGGCTGCCGCCGTCGCTGCTGTTTGTCGGCGGGGACGAGGTCATGCTCGACGACACGCGCCGCCTGCACGAAAAACTCCTCGCGAGCGGATGCAAGAGCAGGATGCTCATCGCGCCCGAGCGCTGGCATGCGTATGTGCTCTATAACCTCAGCGAGAACATGGAGCAGGACTTCAGCGAGATCAACCGCTTTCTCACGAAGGTGCTCTCCCCGGCGAAGAGCCTGCGCTGGATGCGGCTCGACAACGCCGCGAAGATCTATCCCGCGGCCAAGCGCCGCAACTGGACGAATTTCTTCCGCCTGTCCGCGACGCTGACGGAGCCGGTGGATACGGACGTGCTGCGCACGGCGCTGGACGTGACGGTACGGCGCTTCCCGTCGATCGCCGTGCGGCTGCGCCGGGGCGTGTTCTGGTACTATCTCGAACAGATCCCGCAGGCACCGGAGATCCAGCCGGAGAAGAGCTGCCCGCTGGCACACGCGCCGTTCGATCAGGTGCGCAGGTGCGCGCTGCGCGTGCTGGTGTATCACAACCGGATCGCCGTGGAGTTTTTCCACGCGCTGACGGACGGCACGGGCGGGCTGATCTTCCTCAAGACGCTGCTGGCCGAGTACCTCAGTGAGAAATACGGCCTGTCCGTCCCGGCGGAGCAGGGTGTGCTCGGGAGGCTCGAGGAGCCGGACGAGGAGGAGTTCGAGGACAGCTTCCTGCGCTATGCCGGGGATGTGAAGGCGAGCCGCCGCGAGGCGACGGCCTGGCACCTCAGCGGCACACCGGAGCCAGACGGATTTAAAGACCTCGTGACGATGATGGTCCCGGCGGACGCGCTGCGCGAGTGCGCCAAGCGCTTCGGCGTGACGGTGACGGAGCTGCTGTGCGCGGCGATGATGCAGGCGATCTATGAGCTGCAGCGCGAAAAGGTGCCGCAGCGGCGGCGGAGAAAGCCCGTCAAGGTGCTCCTGCCCGTCAACCTGCGCAAGCTCTTCCCGAGCGCGACGCTGCGCAACTTCGCCTCCTATATCACCCCGGAGATCGACCCGCGGCTCGGGGACTACACGTTCGAGGAGATCTGCCAGACCGTCCACCACCGGATGGGGCTGGAGAACAACACGCGCACCATGCGCGCGAAGTTTGCCGCGAACGTCGCGAGCGAGCGGCTCCCGCTGCTGCGCGTCATGCCGCTGTTTATCAAGAATTTAGCCATGAGGGCCGTGTTTGACGCGGTCGGCGAGTGCAAATCCTGCCTGTGCCTGTCAAACCTCGGGCGGGTGGAGCTGCCGGAGTCCATGCGCCCGTACGTTGCACGCATGGACTTCATCATCGGCGTGCAGGCCCGCGCGCCGCACAACTGCGGCGTCATCACATGGAACGGCACGGCCTATATCAACTGCATCCGCAACATCCGCGAGCCGGAGCTGGAGCTGCACTTTTACCGGGTGCTGCACCGGCTGGGCCTGCCCGTGAAGGTGGAGAGCAACCAGCGCTGAGGAGAAAGGAAGGGAAAACGATGTATTGTATCAAATGCGGCGTGGAGCTGGCCGACAGCGAGAAGGTCTGCCCCCTCTGCGGAACGCGTGTGTTCCACCCTGACCTCCCGCAGGCGCAGGGCGAGCCGCCCTATCCGCCGCAGGCGCAGGCGCGGCCCGAGGAGGTCAGCCACACGGGCGCGCTCTTCGTGCTGACGGTGCTGCTGGCGCTGCCGGCGGTGCTGAGCATCCTGTGCGACTGGCGCGTGAACGGGCGGATCGTCTGGTCGGGCTATTCCGTGGGCGGCGCGGCGCTGCTGTATGTGATGGTGGTGCTGCCGCTCTGGTTCCGGCGGCCGAACCCGGTGATCTTTGTGCCGGTGGACTTCGCCGCGATCGGACTGTATCTGCTCTATATCAACTTCGCGACCGGCGGGCACTGGTTTTTGACGTTTGCCTTCCCGGTGACGGGGGCGATCGGGCTGCTCGTATCGGGTACGGTGGCGCTGCTGCACTATCTGCGCAGAGGGCAACTCTTCGTTATCGGCGGGGCATTGATCCTCGGCGGCGGGGTGACGGTGCTGATCGAGTATCTGCTGAACTTGACGTTCCATGTCGGTCGGGTGTTTTTCTGGTCGGTGTATCCGCTGTCGGCGGGTGTGGTGCTGGGCGTGACGCTGCTGGTCGTCGGCTTCTGCAAACCCCTGCGCCGCTCGCTGCACAGGAAGTTCTTTTTGTGATTCATTGAAAAAGGGCATAGCCCTTTTTCAATGAGGGGGGGGCTCGCTGCGCTCCGCGCCTCGGCCAGCTTTGCTGGCCTGCGACACGCCACTCCGCGCAGGGTGTATTTCGCGACGTACATGCCGCCGCGAAATACGGGATTTCATTTTATTCGCGGCTTGCGAGCCGCGAACTCTGTGAGACTTTTGGATAGCCTGTAAAAAGAACTGCCGCTCGTGTGAGCGGCAGTCTTTTTACAGGTATTGGACGAGGTCTTCGAGGGGCTTTCGCTGGGTGTGCAGGCGCGCGGGGTGGGCGCCCTCGGCGGGGTAGCCGAGCGTCAGCAGGGCGATGGGCGTGCAGCCCGCCATCTCCGGGAAGGACGCAAGCAGCTTTTCCGGGCTGAACATGCCGACATACGTCGTGCCAAGACCGAGCTCCGCCGCCTGCAGCATCATCTGCATCGCGCAGAGCGCGGCGTCGATCTCGCCGTGGTTCTTACCGTCGCCCTCACGCGTCCAGGCGCACTGTGCGTCATATGTCACGGCGAGGATGACCGGCGGATGGAAGTGGCTGTCCATGCAGGCATCCGCCTTCTCCAGCGCCTGCGCGCTGCGCAGGACGAAAATCCGCTGCGGCTGGAGGTTGTGCGCCGTCGGCGCGGACTGTGCGGCCTGCAGGATCAGCTGCAGCTTCTCGTCCTCCACGGGGCGGTCGCTGTATTTGCGCAGCGAATAGCGCTGCGCGGCCAGAGCTTGAAAATCCATCGAATATCACCTTTCCCGCGGGCGGCTGTATCGCCCGCGTCTTTTGTCGTAGCTCCATTATAGACTACCGCGCCGCGCGGTGCAACCGGAAATCGCGCTGGTCAGGGCGGGTTCGCGTCGCTGCGGCCCGGACGGCCGCCGCGGGCGGAACATGATCGAAAATTGGGAGGACGCCGCCTTCGAGACGGACGGCCGCGTGACGACCTTTCGCACGGAGCATCTGGAGGTCACCTTCACCGGCACGGGTATCGAGGGCGGCTGCCCGGCGGAGCGCGACAACGACGGGTGCTACGTCTGCGAGGACGGCGGGGTGACGCTCGCTCCGAGCAAAGTGTTTTTTGCGGCGTACACACCGCCGCAAAAAACGGATGGGATCTTTTTCACACAGTGCGCGGCGCGAACTTGGTGAGACCTATAAAGAACCAGCGGAGACGTCGTCTCCGCTGGTTCTTTATTCTTTGATTTTGAAGCGGACGGAGGCGAGGACGGCGGCGGTGCCGTCGGGCTTTTTGATGGCCAGACGGCAGAGGTTTCCCTCGCCCTTTCTGCAGACCGTGAGCACCTCGCCCTCGCGGCAGACCGCCGCGTAGTGTACCTCGATGGAGGAGATATCCCCGCCCGCGAGCACCGCCGCCGGGAAGCAGTCGAGCAGCACGCGGACGTAGGCGACGTTATTCATATGGTGTCCGGCGTCGATGTCGGTCGAGCGGACGGTGTGGGTGAACACCTCGTCCGCCGGGGTGAAGTCGTCGTGAAAGCGCGTGGGCGCGTCCGTGATGCCCGTGCGGCCGCAATAGGCATAATCCGCCGGGAACACGTCCCGTACGAGCGGGAGCAGGCGTCCCTCCGGCTCGAGCACGGCCCACTGCGTCCGCCCGAGGGCGAGCAGCTCGTCCCCGCGGCGGAGACTGTAGCTACGGTAGCAGCGCAGCGCGTGATGGCTGCACGGCTCCGGCCAAGTGGCTGCGGTGACCTCCTGCGACATGCGGGCACTGCCGAAAAAGTCCACCCGCGTGTGCAGCGTCAGCCAGAACTGGCCGCGCGCGGCCATGGCGTCGTTGCCGACGCCGGTATACTCGGCGTGCTCCGAGGCGATGGCCTGAAAGAGCGTAAATGCCGCGAGCGGCGAAAGCTCCGCCGTCTGGCCGCAGTAATCCGGCGGCAGAACGATGTTTTTTTCAAAATATCCGGGCATTTCCATATTGTATTGCGCCTCCTGTGGGAAGAATAACCGTATAAATTCTATTATAACACGCGAAAACGCGCGGTTCAAACGTTTTTGGCTTGCATAGCGGCGCGGCGGTGTGTATAATAAAAATTCTGTTAACATACAAACGGGAGCTTTCTGAGGGTGGGACAAGAATATGAGTATCTGGGTAACAATTCTGCTGTTTGTGGTCGGTCTGGTGCTGATTGTCAAAGGCGGCGACTGGTTTCTCGACGGCGCCGTCTGGATCGCCGAGGCGACCGGCGTGCCGCATTTCATCATCGGCGCGACCGTCGTCTCACTGGCGACGACGCTGCCGGAGCTGACCGTCTCCATCATCGGCGTGATGGAGGGCGAGGTGGATCTGGCGGTGGGCAACGCCGTCGGCTCGGTCACGGCGAACCTTGGCCTGATTCTGGGCATCTCCGCGCTGTGTATGCCCGCGCTCGTCAGCAAGAAGCACTTCAGCCTGAAGGCCATTCTGATGGTGGTTGGTGCGGCGCTGCTGACGCTGCTGTGCCGCGGGGGTGTGCTGCCGATTCTGCCGAGCCTGACGATGTTCGTGGTGTTCGCGCTCTATCTGTGGAACAACGTCGCGGATGCGCGCGCGAGCATGCAGGAAAACCGCGCGGAGCATCCGGCGCGCCAGAAGGCATCCCGGCGCAAGGTGGCGGGCAAGATCGGCATGTTCCTGCTCGGCTGCGCGGCGATTGTGCTCGGCTCGCGCCTGCTGATCGACTACGGCAGCGAGCTGGCGCTGCTGCTGGGCGTCCCGGCGAGCATCGTCGGCGTGACGATGGTGGCCATCGGTACGAGCCTGCCGGAGCTCGTCACGACGCTCACGGCGATTGCTAAGAAGGAGGCGTCCATGTCTGTGGGCAACATCATCGGCGCGAATGTCATCGACCTGACGCTCATCCTGCCGATCTGTTCCGCTGTCTCGGGCGGCAGGCTCACGTTCAGCGCGCAGACGACAATGCTGGATCTCCCGGCGTGTCTGACGCTGTGCTGCGTGGCGGTGCTGCCGCCGCTGCTCAAGGGAAAGTTCTACCGCTGGCAGGGTCTGCTGATGCTCGTCATCTACGCGGCCTATATGGTCATGCTGGCGCTTGCTTAAAAGGGCGAAGCCTTTTTAAACGGGGTGGGACTTCGCTGCATTCCGCGCGTTCTTGCATGCGGCAGCGCGAACTCTGTGAGACTATACAAACAAAGAGCGCTGTGCCGGCGGCACAGCGCTCTTTACATTTATAGGGAGTTTACATGCGGCGGGATCCACCGCATCAAAAAGGGCGAAGCCCTTTTTGATGCGGTCAGGCCCTTTCCATCGCTTCGCGGAAGTCGCGCTGATCGGTGAAGATCTCCTGCTTGTAGGGATTCTTCTTCTGCGCCTTTGCGCGCTTGATAATGCTCGACAGAATAACCACGTTCACGACCAGCGCCACAATGGCGACGACGCCCTGCGCGGTGGGGCTGGCCGCGGTGGGACGGACGGCGGGGTTCATGAAGCCGTCGGCATAGACGGACGTGATGGTGGAGAACACGCTCTTATCCTGGAACAGCGGGAACACCTGCGCAAACATGCACCACAGCGCCAGCGTATTGGCGCGGTTCTGGATCCAGCCGCCCTTGTTCCAGAAGTGGTTGGCAAAGGTGGGAGCCAGCAGCAGCGCCAGACCGCAGTACCACGAGTGGGTCGGCAGGCAGTTGTAGGTATACTCGAAGTTCCAGAGGTCGTAGGCCAGAATGTAGCACCACGTCATGTCGGGCCAGAGCATGTCCTTCTGATCCTTGGAGGAGTAGATGCCCCACCACGCGGTCATGCAGAAGATGTTGATGATGCCGGCGATGCCGTTCACCCAGTTCCACCAGCCGCCATAGAGCCAGACATTCTCCGAGGAGAGCCACCAGCGGTCGCCGAACTCCTTCATCGCGATGGCGCCGCGGATGCCGGACTCGAAGTCGCTCGCCACGGCGATCAGGATGTTGATGGCGACGATGGCGAAGGGGAACACCTTGAACCAATTTGTCTTGCCGATGCCCCACTTATACTTGAGCATCATGAAGCCGATGCACCCGGCGGTGGCGGCGTAGAGCTTGGCATAGTGGAACCAACTGTTCATGTTGGTGTAAGTCTGGTTGTTGAGCGCCCACTCCGCGCCATTGTGCGCGCCGATGCAGATCGCGATGAAGTACACCGTCAGCACGGCGGGCAGCACCAGAAAGCAGATGATGCCGCCGGTCTTGCTGCGGCGGGCAAATTCGTTGGCAAGGATCAGTCCCGTGAACACCAGCACGAAGCCGAGGAGCTGGTACAGGGCGGTTTCGCCATAGAGTTGGAATAACATAACAATTCCTCCTGTGATTCTTTCTCTTGATGATCTCGCGGCCGTCCGCGAAAAGGGTTCTCTCTCGCTGGGGAATTAAACGGTCATAGCATCCCTTCGTTTCTGGTTCAGCCAGATGCAATATTTTCCAGCTGTGGCATGAATATAGCATAGAGTTGCACAAAAAGTCAACTGAAATTGTGAGAAAAGTGTTGCAAAATCAAATAATAGCAGGTAAAATGTAGAAAAATACGGTTGTGGTATGTGGCTATACCACAACCAAAAGGGGGAGAAGAGAGTTGGAATTTGAAAAGCTGGTATCGCCGTCGCTGAAGGACCTGTTCATCAACCACATCGAAGCGATGATCCTCTCCGGCGAGCTGCAGGTGGGGCAGCAGCTGCCGCCGGAGCGTCAGCTGGCGCAGTCGATGGGCGTGAGCCGCGCCGTTGTCAACAGCGGCATCGCGGAGCTGGAGCACCGCGGCTTTCTGGAGGTGCGCCCGCGCGTGGGGACGTTCGTGACGGACTATCGCCGCGCGGGGACGCTGGATACGCTGAAGTCCATCATGACGTATAACCGCGGCCGCCTGCGCAACGAGGAGATCCGCTCCATCCTCGAGGTGCGCGACGCGCTGGATAAGCTCGCCGTGGCGGAGATCATTGAGCACGCGTCGGACGAGGAGATCCGCCGCCTGACGGAGACGGCGGAGACGATCCGCTGCGCCCGGGACAACCGCCGCGCGGCGGAGGCGGCGTTTGCCTTCCAGCATGAGCTCGCGATGCTCTCGGGGAACACGCTGATGCCGCTGATTTTCCGGTCGTTTTACTCCTCGGTGCTGGTGCTGTGGGAGCGGTTCTGCGTGCTGAACGGGATCTCCATGCTCTATGAGACGAGCCGTCGCCTATGCGGGCATATCCGCAGCCGCGACACAGCCGCCGCGGTCGCGTGGATCGACTACTGCACGCGCGAGACGATTTCGGGCAGCCGGCGGATCTACTACTGATTTTGCTAAAAAGGGCGTTGCCCTTTTTAGCAAATAGGATTTCACTCCGAACCGCGTATTTTGTGCGCGCAGCGCACAAAAATGCACTCTCTGGCCCGACATCAACCGTTGGGTCTGCCGAGGCCAGTTCCTTTGGGCCAAGGCCTGCTCCGCGCAAAGTGTTTTTTGCGGCGTACACGCCGCCGTAAAAAAGGATTGGATCTTTTTCGCGGCGCTGCGGCGCCGCGAACTCTGTGAGACTTTTATAAATTAACCAGCCTTCGCATCCTGCGAAGGCTGGTTCAATATCAGGCGAGATTGGGTGAAGCGAAGCCGCGCCAAGTGGCGCGTTACAAGTGTTTTGCCGAAGGCAAAACCTTGGCCGGACTGCATATTGCCGCCATCGAGGCGGTAATATGCAGTGGGAATCGATTCTCACTAACGCAACAGTCCGCCGGACTGTTGCTCCCGGCTTCGACACCCTTGCGGGTATGCGAAGTCCGGAGCTCGTTTCGATTCCCGCCGCAGGCTCTGCTCCAAAAAATAAGAGACGCCATCCGGCGTCTCTTATTTTTTGGAGCAGGGTACGGGAATCGAACCCGCCTCCTCGGCTTGGGAAGCCGATGTACTACCGATGTACTAACCCTGCAGAACGTATAATATTATAACAGACTTTACAGACTATTGCAACTGAAATTTCCGACAGAGAGCGATCTTTTTTGCCGGAGGGGCGCGGAGGGTTTGACAGCGCCGCGCCCGTATGCTATCCTGAAAGCAGAAGATGCGGGAGGTGCGGTATGGATTATCTGTTCTGGGGATTTCTTCTGGCTTTTCTCGATATAAACATCCACTTCGGGGTCAGCACGGTTGACTTCCTGCCCTCGTGGCTGGGCTATCTTCTGATGATCAAGGGACTGGACACCCTCACGGAGGAGAGCGAACGCTTCGCCGCGGCGCGGCCGTGGTGCGTCGGGATGGCGGTTTACACGGGCGTGCTCTGGATCGCGAATCTCTTCGCGCTGGGCGCGGAGCTGACGTTTTTTACATGGCTGCTGGGGCTGGCGGGGACGTGTGTCTCGTTCTACATCACCTCGATCATCCTCGACGGGATCGACCGGATGCAGCTGCGCCATGGCGAGATCGGCGCGGCGGGTCTGCGCAAGGCGTGGCAGGTCGCGGCCATCGCCACGATCGGCGCCTATCTGCTCTCGATCGTGCAGGTGATTATGGTGATCTGCCTGCTTATTTCGGCCGTGGCGAACATTGTGTTCCTCGTCCGGATGCATGCCACACGCAGGGCGTGGAACGAGCTGAGAACGGGCGGCGCGATTTAAACGGCGGAAACCGAAATTTCCCGCTTGCCAAGAGGGGAGATTTGTAGTAGAATACCCTGTAACGACTCCTCCGCCAGCAGCTGTGGAGCCGGTCTCGCGCAATGGATGCCCACGAATCATGTCAGGCGGGGAACCGAGCAGCATTAAGAGGGATCATCCATGTGCCGCGAGGACGCCGGCTCCACAGCTGCGGACGGAGGAGTTGTTTTCTCAAGATAAGCTGAAAGTGAAAGGGGGGACTGGCCGTGTACCAGGCGCTGTACCGCAAGTGGCGGCCCAAAACCTTTACCGAGGTCATCGGCCAGAGCCACATCACCGATACCCTCCGCCGGCAGGTGGAGGAGGGGCGCACCGCGCACGCCTATCTCTTCACGGGAACGCGCGGCACGGGCAAGACGACCTGCGCGCGCATCCTCGCCAAGGCGATCAACTGCCTGCATCCGGTGGACGGTGAGCCGTGCAACGAGTGCGAGGCCTGCCGCGGGATCGACGAGGGGACGCTGCTCGATATTACGGAGCTCGACGCCGCGTCGAACAACGGCGTCGACCACGTCCGCGCCCTGCGCGAGGAGGCGGTCTATACCCCGGCGGTGCTGAAAAAGCGCGTGTACATCATCGACGAGGTGCACATGCTCTCGACCCCGGCGTTCAATGCGCTGCTGAAGATTCTCGAGGAGCCGCCGGAGCATCTGGTGTTCATCCTCGCGACGACGGAGCTGCACAAGGTGCCGGCGACGATTCTCTCCCGGTGCCAGCGGTTTTCGTTCAAGCGAATTCTGCCGCGCGACATGGAAAAGCACCTGCTGCACGTCGCGGCGGCGGAGCAGATTGACCTGCAGCCGGACGGCGCGGAGATCCTCGCCCGCATGGCGAACGGCGCCCTGCGCGACGCGCTGAGCCTGCTCGACCAGTGCCGCGCGGCGGAGGGGACGCTCGACAGCCGCGCCGTGCTCGAGGTGCTGGGTCTCGCGGGGAGCGTGCAGACGGTGCAGCTCATGCAGCGGATTCTGGAGCGCGACGCGGGCAGCGCGCTGATGCAGCTCGGCGAGCTATACGGCGGGGGCAAGGACCTCACGGCGCTGCTCGGCGAGCTGAGCGACCTCACGCGCGACATGATGATTCTCAAGACCGCCGGGAAGGACGGGGCCGACCTGCTGACCGGCGTCTATGAGCGCAAGACCCTGACCGAGCTGGGGAAAGACGTCTCCATGGCGCGGTTTCTCTATCTGACGCAGACGCTGCAGGCGGCCTGTGCCGCGATTTCCGACAGCTTCCATCCCCGTACGGAGGCGGAGCTGTGCATTATGAAGCTCTGCGACGAGGGGCTCTCCGGCGACCTCGCGGCGCTGACGGCGCGGATGGACCGGCTCGAGCAGCAGCTGCGCGACGGGGTCACTGCCGCCCCGACAAAGCCTGCACGCCGCGCGGCCCCGGCACCGGTGCAGCGCGAGACGCCGCCGCCCAC
>ERZ773187.1524-NODE-1524-length-17270-cov-3.053500_pt1 | contig 17270 bp, 18 predicted proteins | sample MGYA00511242_ERZ773187 | MGnify/ENA primary metagenome ERZ773187 (study PRJEB29015, sample SAMEA2737744) | human gut metagenome | biome: human gut; feature: human-associated habitat; material: faeces | place: China | collected 2012 ... | reverse complement strand
TAAGGCAGGTACGGAGCGTTCCACAGCAAACAAGGCTCCTGACTTCACGGCAGGAATCGGTGTGGCCCGCGATGACGATGGATTCTATTACCTGTACGGAAATTACCACGACGAGTTTATCGACGATGGTGAGTGGTCTACCGGGACCGCAGGCCGCTTCTGTAAGAAAGCGGGTGAGCGCGATGTTCTTATCGGCAAGCAAGCAGTGCTCGATGGAGACGACACAATCGTCATCTTCTCCGTTGACCCCGGTCAGGCAGGTATTTCTGAGTTCACTACGTCGTCCCGTGATCTTATCTCCAAAGGTTATATGGTCGAGAAAGACCCGACGCCCGGCAACAAATCGAAGCTGACTCGCTTCTCACCGTTCGCCCAGTTGGCTCAGAACGGATTTGTCCGTATCGTCAAAAAGTCTTTCCCGCTGGATACGTATAATGCACTGATGAAAGAACTTGAGTCTTTCAACGGTGAGCGTTCCACAGGGACCCGTAAGGATGACTGGGCGGATGCCGTGGCATCAGGAATTAACTTCCTGGAGAAGACCGAGGTTGTTCGTGCTGTCGCTATTCCTCGTCCCAATGCCCCGACCATGTACGCTTCACGTCGTTATTAATACCACAGGGGACATGTCGTGTCAAGAAAACGTAATCGTAATCGCTCAGTTCGAGTGGCTAAGGCCACCAGCGAGCAACTTAACGTATCCCGTATGCGTATGAGTGAGCAAGGGACCTTTGCCCTGGCTAAGGTTCAGGTTGACTCTGAACGTATGAAGGCCGAAGAGATCCGCTGGCCCCACCTGATCGGCACAGTGGAATCAATGAAGCAGGACGCCACCGTTGCGACGGGCCTTGACATGCTGTACACTTTCGTGGAGAAGGCGTTCAAGGACTTCAAAGTAATCCCCGGCGAATCTGAGGAGTCTAAAAAGGCTGCTAAGTTCGTCGAGTATTGCCTGAAGAACATGGAGGGTCAGACTCTCCGTCAGTTCGCACGTGACGCTGCAACCTTCAACGAATATGGCCTATCTGTGGTAGAGAAAGTCTACACGCAGGTGACCGTTGGGGAATACGTTGGAAAGTACAAGGTTAAGAACCTTGCATTTCGTCCACAGGCTTCTCTGAGCCGCAGCAATCCGATTGTGTATAACGAAGACGGCTCTGCCATTATCGGCGTTAAGCAATCACTCTCTGCGTTCCAGAACTATACATCGACGGAGATCGGAACAGGTGGTGTTACCACCCGGATGAGTGACGTCATTATCCCAATCAACCGTGTCCTGTTGATGAACACGGGCGGATCTTCTTCCCAGGCACTGGGCGTATCACCACTCGTTGGTTGCTACCGTGCATGGCGTGAAAAGATTCTGATTGAGAACCTGGAAGTGGTTGGTGCAACAAAGGATATGGGCGGTGTGATCGAATTGAAGATCCCATCACAGATCCTGAACAAGGCTGCAATGGACCCTTCCTCTCCGGAAGCGGAAATGGTACGTGGCCTGATGTCTGACGCTGCCAACGCACACTCCGGCGAACAGTCTTTCTTCATGCTGCCGTCCGACACAAAGGACAACGCCCCTCAATACTCAATGACCCTGAAAGGCATTGACGGGATGGGCAAGCAGTACAGCACCGCACAGTTGATCAGTGACCGTAAGAAGTCAATTCTGGATCGTCTGGGTGCAGGATTCATCAACGTGGGTAACGACAAGGGCGGTTCTTACAACCTGTCCGAGTCCAAACAGACCATCCACACCCAGTTTGTTCAACGTGTAAACGAGATCATTCTGGAAGCTCTGAACGAAAACCTGGTTCCACAACTGCTGGCTCTGAACGACATCCGCCTCCCAGAGGTTGAGATGCCATACGTCAAGGCCGGGGAAATCGTGGACGTGGACATGGAAGGTTTCTCTAAGGCGATTCAGCGTATTGGTGCCGTTGGCTACCTGCCGAAAACTCCGAAGGTTATCAACCGTGTACTGGAAGTTCTGGGCATTGATGAAAAGATTGAGGAAGACATTTCTCAGGATGAACTCATGAAGCTGTTGGGTGAAGATACCAGTCGCGCCGGGGACGGCATGACCAAAGGGTCTTCTGGTAACGGTACTGGAAAAATCTCTGCTTCCAGGGATAATTCAGCGGCTAATTTGGATAATTAATCCGGTCGTGAAAACAACCTGTTGCAAAACAGTCAGTTCAGTGCTAAAATAATTATCACGGGAGCAATGATGGAAAACATTACCCTTTCCGACCTTCCTTCGCAAACTAATCTGACTCGCATCCAAAAGAGTCGGTTTGTGAAAAAGGCCAACGACCTGCTGGCACAGGGCTTTAATAAAGCTGCTGCTATCAACGGGGCCGTTGGCTCCGTCCTTGTTCAGAAGTCCGCAGATGAAGAAGAGATGATTTCTTACGAGATCATCTACGAACCTGATACTCCGGACCTTCACGGACAGTGGATGTCAAAAGAGACCTTGGTAAAGGCTCAAAGCGATTTCAAAAAGGCTCAGGAACTCGGTGCTGTCACGGAGAACCTGTATCACCTTTTCGATACCGATTCTTGGAAGATCGTTGACCACTGGATTCAACCAGAGTTCGACGTCACCGTAGCTCAGACTGGCGAGATCATCAAGGCCGGGTCCTGGGTAGCGAAAGTTCAGTACACCCCTGAAACATGGGAGTTGAAGAAGGCAGGAATTGTCGGCGGTCTCTCTGTGCAATGCGGCGGGATGCTGAATGAGGAAACCAACGAACTTTCCCAACTGGATTTCAGTATTGCCATTGAAGAAGAGGATGCCAAATGATCAAGACGTGGATCGAGAAGGGTCGCCAGATTAAATCTCGCGGCATCGCTCTCACTCACAAAGATCAGGGCTACAGCGCGAATAACCGCCACGTCAGCCTCCTGACTAAATCTGAAGTTGACCCTGACAAGCTCACGGTTGAACTGATCAAATCTCTCGAACAGGTCACTCTGTCCATCTCTATGGAAGAGTATCTGCGCCGCTTCTTCCACCTGTGGAGTGGAGATGCGGAGTTGCTCACCAAAGTGTTGGGCATGAAGACCGAGTTCGAACAGAACGTCGAAGACAACCCGCCGGAAGATGATTCTTGGGAAGCAGACTGGAACGAGCGCCACCAGAAATATCTGGATGAGAAGCTCTCCTCTGTTACCATCATCAAGAAAGCGCAGGCTGGCGACGAACTGTCCCTCATTGAACAGTTTGAACTCATTAAAGCCCGTAAGGACTTCGAAGACGGTTGTCTGAAAATGGACATCGACTTCGGCGATGAGAAGACTGTAACCGAACCCGCTGTGGAAGTCAAGCCTGTTGTGGAAACACAAAAGTCTAAAGCTGCTGTAGCGCCAACTGAAAGCTCCGCTGGAGCGACTATCAAACCCGACGAGGAGATTCCCGTGGAGAAAGAAGTTGATGTAACCAAATCTGCTGAGTTTATTGAGATGCAAAAAGCTCTGCTGGCGCAAACCGAACTGCTGAAGGCTATGCAGGCTCAGGTTTCTGACGCCCAAGAGATCATCAAAGCTCAGAAGGCCGCTAAACGCGCTGTGGCTGTTGAGAAAGCCGCTGGCTTTACCTTCGTTGCTGATGACCAGCGTGAACTCATTGCTGACGTTATCGAAAACCCGGCGCAGGCCGTTCTGGTATCCGTGCTGGAAAAAGCTGCTGCTGATCTGAAAGCAAAAGAAGACGCTCTTGTTGCTAAAGACGCAGAGATCGAAGAAATCAAAAAATCCTTCGCTGATGGCAAAGGACTCGGTGCTGACGGCACCCTGACCGAAGCCGCCAAGGGTTCCGAAGATGCACAGGCCCGTCTGGACCGTGCAATCGAAAAAGCTGCTGAACTGGCTAAGTCCAAGCAAGCCGCTGAATTTATTAACGCCTAATCTGGAGAACCTGACAAATGGCTAAAGCACACGTTGCTACCCTCGAAGGTAACTACTCTGATATCGTTCTGGGCCGTGTTGTTGCCTTCGGCGATACTGGTTGGAACTTCAAAGAAGTTGACATGACCTACATCGCGTCCGGCGCGGCTGAGGATTCAAAAACTACCCTGTTCGCAGGGATGCTTGTTGGTGAAGACGGTACTCCGGTAGCCGCTCCTGCTGACTCTGCTGACATCTATGGTGTTCTGGTTGACCGTAAGGTACTGCCGGGCTACGAATACTTCACTGGCGTGTTTGCTCCAGGCGAAGCTGTTCCGATGGTTCTGGCTGTTCGTGGTCTGACTCTGAACGCACTGAAAGTCAAATACGCTGACGGCACCGCGATCGACGCCGAAGGTATCAAGGTTCTGGAAGCCCAAGGTAACCAGGTAACTGATAAGATTGTCGGCACCCAGTTCATCGGTTCCGTACTGTAATTTCACAGGAGATATTTAAATGCAAAACGGTAATTTCCAGATTCTTGATTACTCTGGCCTGATCTCCACCATGCCACGTGTGGACACCTTGCTCCAGAGCATGAACCTGTTCACCGAGCATTTCGGTCGTACCACTGTTGCCCGTATCGAGCGTGAAGACGACGGCGCTGGCGAGATCAAAGCCGTTCAGCGTGGTGGTGTGCGTCAGCACCTGGCTAACAACCGTAAAAAAATTGTTAACCTGAACATCCCGTTCTTCCCTCTGGACCGTTCCATCGACCGTGCCGACATTCAGAACTTCCGCGAGTTCGGAACTGAAAACGCCCCGGCTACCGTTGATGCTGAAGTTCAGCGTCACATGCGTCGTATCCGCCGCAGCCACGCGATCCTGAAGTCCAAGGCGATGTATGCGGCTCTGAAGGGCACCTCTTGGTCTCCTGATGACCCGGTTTCTGACTACGACTACTACGATGTTTGGGGCGCAACCCAGACTACCGCAGACGTAGACTTCACCAAGTTGGGTGTTGACCCGATCGAAGTGCTGGAAGCTGAAGCTCGTGCTCACATCATCGACTGGGCTGGCGACAACGGTGACAACTACGAGATCGTCGTTCTGGCATCCCGTCAGTGGTTCTCCGCTCTGATTGCTCACCCGCAGGTGACTGGTGCGTACTCTCAGTACCCATCCACTCAGGAAATGCTGCGTCGTCGTCTGGGCGGTAACGCTAACAACCGTATCTTCGAACACAAGAACATCCTGTTCATCGAGGATATCTCCGGGAACATCCCGGCAGGTGAAGCGTACATCTTCCCACGTGGTATCTCTCGCATGTTCGAGATCTACTACGCGCCGAGCGACACCCTGCGTGACGCTAACAAGGTGGCTCAAGAACTGTACGTGTTCTTCAAAGAGTCTGACTACCTGCGTGAAGCGAAGATCGAATCTGAGACTTCCTTCCTGACCGTGAACAACCGTCCTGAACTGGTTGTTAAGTCAACAGGTAAGTTCGAATAATTAAAAAGGTCACCTTCGGGTGGCCTTTTTTATTGACTGCGGTATAACTGTACATTTTAAGCAAAATAGTGTACCATTGTAAGATAGGCTTTTGATTATCAACGAAGGAGTATCCTACAATGGCACAACCTCATCTGGAAGTCTTCCAGAGCGAATATCACATGCTCAAGTTCTTCGGTCAATACCTGCCGAAACTGGACGTTGACGCATCCGCCCGCCTGTCACCGTTCCTGTATTCCTATGACAACGAACTGGTAATGGGCCGTAACCTTTATGAGTTCCTGAATCAGATCGAACAGATGACTGCCCTCGGCATCAATACGATCGCATCTGTTCAGAAAGGCGCTGCTTTCCTGATCTTCTTTGACGAGACTCCTAAGACTCCAGAGAAGTTCTTGGAGAACATCAAAGAGATCAAGGCGGCCCGTGCCAACGTGATCCCTGAAGACAAGGTTGAAGAATCACCTCTCGCCGGGTTGGTACAGACAACTGTAATCGAACCTGAGCCGGAAGTCAAGGAAGAAGTCAAGCAAGAAAAGGCTGCTTCTACCCGCACTGACGAAGAGAAGGCAGAGATCCTTGAACATGCAGAGAAGCTGCGTGATGACACCAAGAAGGCTGCGGCTAAAGCTGCGCTGGAATCTTATGCCCTGACTATGGAAATTTCCCTGAGCAAGGCGAAGACTTTTGACGCAATGTTGGAAGATCTGAAAGCTGCACTGTAATTCCTCCCGGCCCCTTCTTGGGGCCACCTCCTCCAATCCCTCCCCCGGAGAAGCAAGTAATGGCACAATACGAAGATAAGGTCGTAGAAGTTCTGGTGACCCTGCCGGACCCTTCTGCGAGTAGCTCTGGCGGCGGCGGTGCGCCGTTTACGGGTATCGAAACCCAAGACACCGTATCCACCACACTGATTGGTGACGGTACTACCTCCTCCCCTCTGCAATCCAACGTCAACATCTCCCGCCGTTCAGGTAACCGTCTCCAGGTGGTAAACACTGCAAACGAGCAGGGTCTGTATGTTGGAAACTCAGACACCAAGGTTTCTGCCAAAGAAGGCAACACCGTAACGTACATTTCTGCACAGGATGCCTCTAACGCTGGCAACCCGGCGCTGGAAGGTGTATACTCCGATCCGGTTAACGTGTCAACCACGTCCCCGAAGAAAACTCTGGAGATCAAAGCCGACCCAACCGGGAAAGCCAAGACCCAAGTTGATGTGATCATCGATCCTGCTGTGGGGAATGCTCTGGTTGTCGGCTCTGCTGGCCTGACCGTCCCGGTTTCTCCGGCACAAGACAACACCTTGGAAATCCGTCAGGGTGCCCTGTACGTTCGTCCACAAGAGACCAAAATCTCTCAGGACCCGGACAACAAGATCGAAGTTAAATCCGACGGTATCTTTGTTTCCACCGTAAAAGGTGACAAGGGTGATACCGGGGCCACTGGCCCGGCTGGCCCGCAGGGCGATGTAGGCCCAGAGGGTCCGGAAGGCCCCGAAGGCCCGCAGGGTCCCCAGGGCGACGTAGGTCCAAAAGGCGACAAAGGCGACAAGGGCGACACTGGCCCGCAGGGCGCTACAGGTGCTCGTGGTGAAGCAGGCCCTAAAGGCCCCGCTGGCATCGGTATCAACGTCATCGACCAACTCAACGACGTTTCTCAGCTTCCTGCTGTTTCAGAGATGGAACTGGGTGACACCTACGTTATCGGTCAGAACTTCTGGACGGTTGTGAATGAATCCAACGTCAAGCAGTGGAAAGACATCGGTAACTTCTCCGGGCCTGAAGGTCTGTCCGCCTATGAGGTGGCAGAGGGCGCAGGCTTGGTAGGAACTGTTGACGAGTGGCTGGCATCCCTGAAAGGGTCCGACGGCATCGGTCTGCAAATCCTCGGATCATTCCCTGATCCATCCTTCCTGCCTGATGAAGGAAACAGCCCGGGTGACTGCTACATCATCCAAGACCTGATGTATGTCTGGACTGGTGATGAAGACAAGTGGCAGACTGTTGGTCAGATCGGTCCTGAAGGTAAATCTGCATACCAAGTATGGCTGGCTAACGGTCACACAGGTTCTCAGGTTGACTTCCTGAACTCCCTGATCGGCCCGCAGGGTCCGAAAGGTGACAAAGGTGATCAAGGTGATACTGGTGCTGACGGTACTAACGCCAACGCCATCAACATCCTTGGTAAAGTGGATGACGAAGCAAGCCTGCCTACCGGGGCCGATGCTGGGGACGCATACCTGATCGGGACCTCTGTGTGGGTGTCAACTGGCAACGACAACTGGGAAGACCTTGGCGCATTCCAAGGGCCGAAAGGCGACACTGGCGACACCGGACCGAAAGGTGATAAAGGTGACAAAGGTGATGAGGGCGACGTAGGTAAGGACAACTACGCACTGGCGGTTGAAGGCGGATTCCAAGGCTCTGTTACCGAATACCTCGATTCACTGAAAGGTGCTAAAGGTGATGTCGGTCCTGCTGGTCCTCGTGGTAACACAGGTCCGAAGGGTGACAAGGGTGACGTTGGTTCTGGTGTGGAGATCCTCGGGACTAAAGCCAATGAAGGCGAGTTGCCTGCCAATCCTGCTGTAGGTGACGCATGGTTGATCGGTGATGACCTGTACATCTACAACGGCACTGCGTGGCAGAACGCTGGCCCTGTTCGTGGTCCAAAAGGCGATACCGGGGCCGCTGGCCCGGCGGGCGCTAAAGGCGACCAAGGGGATGCAGGTCCTAAAGGAGACAAAGGCGATCCTGGTGACGAAGGCCCACAAGGCCCGGCTGGCCCACAGGGAACTGGTCTTGCTCCAAAAGGTTCTGTTGCAACTGTAGCAGATCTTCCTTCCGCTGACAATACCGTTGGTGACTTCTGGTCTGTTGAAGAAGACGGTAATGGTTATGCTTGGGACGGGTTGCAGTGGGTTAACACTGGCATCACCCGTGGCCCACAAGGTGAGAAGGGAGACAAAGGCGATAAGGGTGATAAAGGTGACCAAGGTGATACTGGTGCCGCTGGCGCGGGTGTTAATCCGAAGGGAACTGTCACCTCAGAGGCAACTCTGCCGCCTACCGGGAACACCGTTGGTGACTACTACGTTACCGAAGATACAGGCACAGGTTTCTCTTGGAACGGTACTGTATGGGTGAACTTGGGTGTTGTCCGTGGCCCCGCTGGTCCGACGGGCGATAAAGGCGACAAGGGCGACCAGGGCGACGTCGGCCCGAAAGGTGACCAAGGCCCGCAAGGTGCTCAGGGTCCGCAGGGCGATATCGGCCCGGGTGTTGAGATCATGGGTAAACTTGCTTCCACAGATGACCTGCCTGGAACTGGTGAACTCGGACAGGGTTACCTGATCGACGGTGACTTCTGGGGATGGACTGGATCTACCTACGAAAACCTCGGACGTATCCAAGGCCCGGCTGGCCCAACTGGCCCAACTGGCGACCAAGGCCCGCAAGGACAGCAGGGTGTTAAAGGTGACAAAGGGGATCAAGGTTCTCTGTGGATCGTCTTTGACCATGATCCGGGTCCAGCCGACGGACGTGTAGGCGACTACTTCCTGAACTCCTCGACGTTGCAGTTCTGGCGTAAAACCAACGCCACAACTTGGGCACCTCTGGGCTACATGGGTGGCGGTAACGTCTATGATTCACCGAAAGACGGCAAGCAGTATGCCCGTATCGACGGTGACTGGGAACTGGTTGAAGTTCTCGAAGCCCCGGCAGATTCCGGTTACTACGTCCGTTCCAACGGCGCGTGGGTTAAATTGGATCGCTACGACCTGCGTGTGATGTCTGCAACTGGTGCGCTGGATGCCTCTGTGGCTAACGTGTTCACTGTTGACGGAACCACGTCCAAAGCAATCACCATCTCCAACCTGCCTGCGGGTCGTGCGATGACTGTGGTTGTTAAGTTCATCGGTAAAGGTGGTTCCATGACCTGGCCTACCCCGATGGCTTGGTCTAACGGTACTCAGCCAGCCCTCGGTACTACTCGTACCATCCTGACGTTCTTCTGGGATGGCACGGATCTGACGGGTGTTCAGGCGATGACTGTAGACTAATACCCAAGGGGGCTTCGGCCCCCTTAACAAGGAGATAAAAATGGCAGTAGATCCTACCAGCAAGGTTTATGCTTGGACACCGATGATTCGTTTGTCTGACATGAAATACCCTGTCTACCTGAGTGACTTCCTCAAAGAACACACCAACGTAAGTATCGGTTCTTATGTTTGGGAAGCCGACATGCGTGACCTGTGGGGTTATTGCATGGTTCACGATTCCGAGATCCCCACTGGTGATGTTGTCACCGAGGGGATGCCGGAACTGAACGAGGAAGATGACCTGTGGTACAAGACGTGGACCGCTCGTGACTTCTATCCCGAAGAGATCGCAGAAAACTTGGCCCGCGCCAAGGAAGACCACCGCACTCGTGCTTACCAGCAATACACCTCTGACTTGTCATCTGGTGTGACTGTTGACGGAGATGTGTTCACCGTTGAGCCGCGAGAGCTAATCAACCTTGACACAATCAAGGCATACGCTATCGCTCATCCAGATGAAGATATCCTGATCCGCAAATCTGACTTCGACACGCTATCAATGCCATCGGCAGATGCAGTGGAGAAGATCAATGCGATCATGATTGCCACTGGGAAGGTTCACCAAAATCTTCTTCGGTACGTAAAAACTGTGTACGACACTGAGGTCATCACAGATATTCCTGAAGTCCCTGTAACTTTCGTAGGAGAATAATATGGCAGCAATTGGCGGATTTAACCTTGGCACCCTGACAGGTTACCAGATCATGGACCAAGCAACAGGAGAGAGCAAGACCATCTCTGAACTTTTTGCAGGTGGTGGCGGTACTCCCGGCCCGAAAGGTGACAAAGGTGATACGGGAGACACTGGACCAGCAGGTCCAGCAGGCCCGGCGGGGGCAGCAGGTGCAGACGGTGTTGGAATCGCTGACATCGCAGCGGCTCGCTCAGGCGATACTGTAACTCTAACCTTCACCATGTCTGACTCTACAACGAAGACTGCATCTTTCGACCTTCCAGCCGCATAATTAATCCGCCCTTAGGGGCGGTTTTTGTACATAAGGAGACTGTATGGGAACAATGAGGGGTATCACAGGGGAGCAGAACGGTGTATACTTCGGGTATGCACTTTACGATCTCGTTAACGAAAAACTTATCCCCTTTGACCAAATTGGCGAGGGGGGATCTTCTGTACCTGGCCCACAGGGTCCTCAAGGGGAGAAGGGGGATAAGGGAGACCCCGGTCCTCAAGGACCTCAAGGTGTCCAAGGAGAGCCGGGCAATCCTGGTGAAAAAGGACCTCAAGGGGAACAAGGCCCTCAGGGCGAGGCAGGGGAAATTGGTCCTCAAGGACCTCAGGGACCAGTAGGACCAACAGGCCCTCAGGGCGAGAAAGGGGAGAGGGGTGAACCAGGCCCTCAAGGTCCTGAAGGCCCTGCTGGCCCGCAAGGGGAACAGGGACCCGCCGGGGCAACAGGCCCCGTTGGACCTTCCGGTGCGACAGGTCTTGTATGGAGAGGAAACTATGATGATTCAGTCTCCTACGACGTTAACGATGCAGTTGGGTATCAGGGTGCCACATATTTTTCTACTCAGCCATCCACAGGTATCCCGCCGGAATCTACTGGTACAAGGGTTAACGACCACTGGGCACTAATGGCCTCAGAAGGTGCGCCGGGACCAGTAGGTCCAGCAGGACCAACAGGCCCTCAGGGTTTGCAAGGGCCAGTAGGACCCGCAGGGCCTTCCGGTGCGACAGGTCCTGCCGGACCCGCTGGACCACAAGGAGAGCAAGGACCTCAAGGGCTACAAGGACCACAAGGTCAGCGAGGTATTCAAGGTGTTCAGGGTGAAAAAGGGGAAAAGGGAGATCAAGGACCAGTAGGTCCGGCAGGCCCTGCGGGTCCGCAAGGAGAACAGGGACCTCCGGGGGAGACTGGCCCTAAGGGAGATAAGGGTGACAATGCCCTCCCGACCATTTCTGGGATTTATGCCTCCCCGATCAACAAAACGAACTCTTGGATTCAACTCCCCGGTAACAACTTGGGGAATGTTCGTCTTATTCTCTCTGCAAACAACAATGTCTCTCAGACCCGAGTTGGTTTCTCCGCAGGAACTTCGTCAGTGGCGAAGAGGATCGGATTCTCTTATGCACTAACAACAACCTACACGGACGTAAATCGTATTAAGACCGGGAGAACCGGCCCCACCTCGATCTCAAATACAGTAGTTTATCCGTCGGACTCTACTATCAACGTGGGGTTCGGCGACAAGGTAGTCCTTGTTGTTTTTTGCCACGACACCCTTGAAGCATGGGAAGTGACAGTGGCAGGGGTTGCCGCAAAAACTGCTGTGGGTGATACAAGCGGGCGTTTGGCTGTACATGCAGTACAGATCTCCGGGGACAGTGAGTTACTTACAGGCAATGTCTACAACGCATAATAACTAGCGTGTGATCATGCTCGCCCAAATTAAAAGCCGCCTTTGGGCGGCTTTCTTTTTGTCTGTCAATGACTTTCTGTACAAAATATGATAACATTGAGTCTATCCTAATGGAGGCCCTCTTATGACTGACCAACAAGTAATTGAAATTGTCCGTATGCTACTCGGCGGGATCACCACGGAGGAGATCTCGGACACCACGATAATCTTCTTCTGGACCAAGTGGAAGCTGACGTATGATTTGGATAACCATCCGGAGAAAATCCCGGTGGCTTTGTACAACACTGTCGTTGACTGTGTTCGCTGGCTGATCGTCCAAGAAGTTTCCAGCGGAAACTCTTCTATTCGTGAACGCTTCGAGAAGATTGGTGATGAAACTATTTCCGTCAAGGGCGGCTCAAGCTGGGAATCTTGGAAAGACTTCCTCGACTGGCTGGAGCTTAATCCTGACTATATTGACCCGTCTCTCGGCTTCAACTCCTCGCTGGTGATTATCGGCGGTGTGCGTAAAGATGAGTTCTTCCGTGTGAAGAATAACCCTAACTCCTACAACGGCTTCATGGAGCAAGGCGTCTACCCTACCCCAGCGATCCCGAAGCAATCCGCGTGGCCTTGTGACCGTGTTCGGCGCAGTCCGTGGATGGTCCGCTAAAGCGTTGACTTTGTTGCTTTTGCTGACCTATTGTGGTAAAATAACTTTCATGGGGAAATACCGTGGCAAAGAAGTCATTCACTGACATCTCTGAACTGAAGCGGTATTTCAGCCAACTCTCTGATTTATCTCAGAAAGAGGTGGAGTACGGTTTTTACGACGAGAAACACTATTCTGGGCTAAACATGGCGACACTTGCCGCCATCCATGAAGAAGGCTGGAATAACCTTCCTGAGCGCAACTTCATGTTCTCGACCTCACTGCACTTCCAAGAGGGTCTCATGAAGCATATCAAGCGTATGCACAATGGGATCATCCAGGGCCGGGCCTTCACAGCTTACTTGGATAAAATAGGGAAGGACGCAGCCGACAGTATTCGCTTCACGATCACCACGGGTACATTCAGTAATCCAAAGGTATCAAAAGACTGGGCGAGTTACAAGGGGTTCGATGACGCTATGATTCACTACGGCGACTTGTCGAGTGCGGCAACGTACAAGGTCGTCAAGTACCAAGGCAAATAAGGGGTGACTGATGGCACGGGCTTATACGTTGCTCTCAAGCAGGAACCGACTCATCCCTCGTGTTGAAGTGGAATGCCGGAAACGTGAATGGGTTAAAACTGACCCTGATAGTCCGTTTTTGAACGGCGGACGGGAGGTCTTGTACACCCCGTTCACTGCCGTAGAATGCACAATCCAACCGATGCGTGGGAAAGCCATCCGTGACCAGAACAACCAGTTGATGATTGGCGGTGAAGAGGATTATGACTCCTACACTGTCTATTCTGAGACTCTTCTGTTCCGAGCGCGAGAAGGAACCGAACATCTTTCCGATCAGATGCTATTGCCGGACTCCGGCGGCGGGAAAACTTGGTTCACCGTGATGAAAGCGGATATGTATCCGTCTTCCGGTGTCCCTCGTTATCGCTACTACCTGATCGCTGTCCCTGTTGGGACCGAGGGAGGACTATAATGGCCTCTCCTCTTGATTTTACGAACTCTGATGTCGTGATGGGAGAATTGACCAAGGCTGTCGGTCGTCTCTGTGTGGACGTAACGGGATATGATGTCGTTGAAGCTGATGAGACCATTCCAAAGCCGGAAGGGCCATACATCCTCGTAGACTTGTCTCTTCTTTCCCCTCTCGACTGGGCAACAAACGAAGTGGTAGATGAAGATGGGGTTGTTCATACAGCCCATAACTACACTGCCAGCTACACTCTCACCGCTTACCGTGGGAAACCTCACTGGGCACTGTCCCGGGTGCATCAGGCTTTCGGCCTGCCGTTCCTTCGTGAGAAATACTTCCCAACCGGGTCCCCTTATGCGTACTCCTCAACCTCCAACATTGCTCGAATGCGTGTACCGCTGAACCAGCAAATGTTTGAGAACCGAGCACGAACCATTGTCACTTTCAATGCGACATTCGTAGAGAAAGACATCGGTACGTTCGAGGGCGTGGATCACATCATTGTCGGCATCAACGTGGATAACCCTTCCGGGATATCCCCGCCTGCTCTTGAAGCAGAGGCCGACAAAGGGATCATCCCCGGCGGTGATGATCCTGGCCTACCACCAAAGCCTAACCCTCCGATCGTCTACAATGACGCCATCGCTCAGGTTTGTATGGCAACTCCGGTTATTGATAAGCCAGCGCTTATCAGTGACAAGACGGGGGAGTAATCCCCCACATATTGGCACATTCGTGCTGGTCAATAATCGTTCAGAAGCAGAGGACACAAAATGGCTGAATATCAAGACAAGGTTGTTGACGTTGAGGTTAGCCTTGGCACTCAACCAATCGACACCGTTGGCTTTGAAACCCCGATGTTCCTGGCAATCCACAACAACTTCCCAGAGCGTGTTCGTTTCTACGTGTCCACTGCTGGAATGGTTGCTGATGGTTTCGCCGTAGGTTCCCCGGCATACCAGTTCGCTACTAACGCATTCGCAGGGAACTTCGCCCCGCAGCGTGTGGCAATTGGACGTATGTCCTTGGAGTCTACCCGAGTGGACTTCACCGGGACAACTAATGTTGAACAAGTGGTCGTCAATATTACCTTGAATAAAGTAGTCAAGGCTGTTAAAATTGATGTACTGCCTGGTCACACGCCGGAGCAGATTGCTACAGCATTGGCTGATGCGATCACCGACGACACAGATTTCGACAGCAAAGTAACTGCCGCTGCAAGCGGAACCTACGTAACGGTGACTGCGGTCTCTCCGAACGTGGTGAGCGTTGGTAAAGGCGCAGGCGTTTACAAGATCGTAAACACCTCTCCGGAGACTGTTGCTACCACCCTGCCGTTTGTTATTGCGGAAAACCACAACTGGTACTTCCTGTCCACGGAAGCCCGCTCTGACGCCGACATCGTGGCGGCTGCTGAGTTCAGTAAAGCGAACTACAAGCTGCATGTCTACAACTCCACCGATGTGGACGCATACGCCCCTGAGAACTCCAGCGCCTCCGTGTTCGATACACTGAAGTCTCTGAGCTACAACTCACTGGGAACTTCCGACGCAGGCGCGGACGTTGACTTCACAGAAGGCTCCGTCATCGGTGCGATGGCTGCGAATGACCCTTCTTACGGCGACTCTCTGCACCTGAAAACGATGCCGGGTATTGCTCCGTTTGTTGGATCCGACACCCAGCGATCCAACGCTTGGTCTCGTAACGCAAACATCTACCGTTCCATGTACGGTGGTGGTAGCTACATCGAAGGTAAGACTTCTTCAGGCCAATACGTTGACGTGATTCGCTTCTCCCACTGGGTGAAATTCCGTATGGAAGAATCCGTATTCGCGTACATGAAGCGTCGTTCTGACATGGGTCTGTCCATGAAGATGAGCGACGAAGACATGCCTGTTCTGAAGTCTGTACTGATGAACAACCCGATCAACATCGGCATCCGTAATGGTGCGATCCTGACTGGTTACGACACTGAAAACAAAGTGTCTTATGACCCAACGATCACCATTCCGAAACGCGCTAACATCCCGACGAATGACCTCGCTGCACGTATCCTGCGTGACGTGAAGGTAGAGCTTGTTTACAACAACTCCCTGCACTACGTCAAGATCCGCGCCGCCGTTGTACTGGATCGTCCGGCGGGCCAGAGCACTAACGCTCAGGCTCCGATGTCTTCCTCTGCTGTAGGAGTATAATGAATGTTCAATACTAAAATCCTAACGCTTCAGGCGTATGACCCGGCTAAAGTCCTCGTCTTTATCGGCGGGCAGCGTGTCTCTGGATTTGCAGCGGATACGAAGATCGTTATCACTCGTAACAACGACAACATCTCCGTTCATGCGGGCGTTGACGGCGAGATCAGTAACGCACTGTCCCGTGACAACACCGGGGTCATGACCCTCTCCCTCCAGAACACCGCCTCTTGGAATGGTTATCTGGCCCAGTGGCAGCGTCAGGCCAACGTAACTGGTCTGATTTATCTGCCTGTCCAAGTTGAAGGTTCTCAGGGCTTGTCTCTGAACACCATCGGTTGGATTCAGAAACAGCCTGACTTGACCTACGGGTCTGAAGTTGGTCAGATGGACTGGGAAATCGGCGTACTGGACGCATGGCTGTCTCCGGATCAAATCCAAGGCGCAGTCGCAGGTATTACGGGTCTGGTTGGCCTGGACCAATAATAACGTGAGCCACAAGGATGTGGCCTTTCTCACGGCAAGGATATTTAACAGAAGACACAGGAGTGTATCATGTTTAAGGTTAAGAAGTCCACAGACATTATTCTGTGTGGCGGAAAGCGCTTTACTGTATATCACTGGTCACCGAGCCAAGTGATTCGAAATATGCCTAAGATTGGTCGCTTGGTGGCGGTTCCAATGGGCACCGTGGCTGGCTCTGCTCTGTCCAACGGGGAAGGTATGACTGATGCGGTTCCTACCGCGATCCTCTACATCCTCGATCAGATTGAAGACGGCGGCGAAGAGATCATCAACATGTTGCTGGAAGGCGTTGAGGTGGATAGCATCGGCGGTCCAATCAACATCGACGAAGTATTCGAGGGTCACGTTGAAGACCTGATCACTCTGCTCGGAAAGGTAGTTGAAATCAACTATGGATGTTTTTTCGGCAAGAGCGGTTTCGGGACCATCGACACGTTCCTCAAACGACTGGGGCTGGCGCGAGCGGTGGAACAACTGGACGAGAATCCGACCCAGACGGAAACCTGATCCCGCTTAGTACCGTAGAGAAAGCACTTGAGTATGCACGGAAGAACTCTTCTCTAAAATGGTATGACTACCTCTACTTCAGGGTAATGGAGCGGTTCAAGGGCGTCAACGAGATCTCGATCGAGGCTGGTGATATGGAGGACCTCCTGAAGAAAAACGAGTATCTGGATATCCAGGACTTCGTTCAGGAGGCCAAACAACGAGACATCGATCAGGCTCGTAAGAATGCTGAACAAGCGGCCCGCACAAACAAGAAGTTCAGGGGTGGATAAGGGCTGGAGTCGAAAGACTCTGGCCTTTTCTTTTTTCAGGCGATAGAATACTGCCGGAGGAGAAGCAATGGCAAGTGGTAACGTAATTGTCACCAAAACAGTCAACCGGACTACGTTTGAGGTAGACAAGTCTTCGTATGCCAAGGCGGTCAAACAGATCCGTCAAGTTGGTAAAGAGTGGGAGAAGGCATCTGATGCAGTCTCCAAACCAAAGAAGGACCCGGCTAAAGCCTACGATAAGTCTGCCCAGCGTATGCGTTTGGTGAACAAGC